>Ga0123357_10000939_pt1 | contig 29649 bp, 33 predicted proteins | sample TergutEmb28metaG_FD_89873 | JGI IMG/M metagenome (GOLD analysis project Ga0123357, IMG submission 89873) | Embiratermes neotenicus P4 segment gut microbial communities from Petit-Saut dam, French Guiana - Emb289 P4 | ecosystem: Host-associated > Arthropoda: Insects > Digestive system > Gut ...
CTCACGCTTTGACACGATCATATTTAATGTAGATGTCACGACAGCTACCATATATGACACCGATATCACCTTAACGTTTCCGGCAGGTTTTGACGGTAATTACGTGATAAACACCATCAATGACACCGGAGATTCTACGCTTAATTTCCTCACTGCATTTGGGACCGTGGGCATGAATATGGGAGTTAAGATTATAGATCTTGGTAGTGGTACGCAAAGTGGCGCTATTACCTATGATGGGACAACTTCGTATCAGACCAAGATGGCCGCACTTCGCCATGACTGGTCAAATCGTATCCTGTGGAATTTCCCCGGTAGTAATGCGGCGACCATTACCAGTAAAGGTTTTGACTTTATCGGTTCTGTTCTTGCACCCTACAGTGATTTTGCAGGCAGCGGCTACGGTACTGGAGCTATGGGTCTTGGCGCGGTCAACGGCACGCTTGTGTGCAAAAGCCTCACGCAGTCAAATGGCTGGGAAGCCCATAACACTACGCACTGCGACGTATCCACGCTTCCGGTATTCGAAAATACCTTTACTTCCCCAGGCGGGCATATCCTACCCGTTGCAGGCGGCTCTGGCGCACTGCCATATGAGATTACCGGCGGCGCGCTTACCGCGCTGCTACTCATGGCTTTTGCTGCAACATTGATATATAGACGTAATAAGCGGAGGGGGCTGCCCCTTTAGCGGGACCAAGTTTAAAACATAAAACGGTAGACGCCCAGAAGCGCTACGGGCTCGATGAGCTGCCGGGGCTCCAGTCCTCTGGCTTGTGACCGAGTATCTAAGTTGTTCGCCAGCGCTTGAGACCGGCGAGGTGCATCTTTAAGACCGTGCGGGCTTCATCCTCTGAGTAGGCAGTTCCATTCTGGGCGTTGAACTCGTCTAAGAATTGGAGATTGCTCTCGACCATCTCCTCAAGGCTGCGGTCATGGGTAAATTATGATGATGTCACGCGACGGCGCGCAAAACAAGCAACCGTTTGTTGCGCATTGAATCAGGCTTACGTTGCCCGACCTGCTGAGCATGAGGTGATCGTTGTGGGTGTTGTAATTAGAACGGATGATCCGGTCTATGCTTGCCGGACTTGCTTTGTTGGCGATGATTACTCAAAGGCAAGATCCTTTTCTTCGCACCATTCCTGCGCTTTGCATATGAGAACATGATCATGATAGGCGTAGTACTCGCTGAGCTGGTTGATTGCTGCCAGGGAGTCTTTAAATCTTCTGAAAGCCCCTTTGCCTTCTATGGCCACGTAAAGCAGATTTCGGATATTTTCGTCATCAATGCCGTCAATGAACTCCTCCATGATCTCGTATTGCTCACGTGAGCTCAACGGATCAACAAAGATGAACGCCTCGTCATATCCTGCCGCTAATTCTCGTAGCGCGTCGATGTCATACTCGTCAATGAGTTCTGATTTCATTAACGCCAGAATTGTTTCATCTGATACATTCTTGTTCAGGAGGCAGTCGAGGTTGTTATCTATGAAAAACGCTAACGACTCCTCTAGCAGGCATAGCGCGCCATTTCTGGTATCCACGTACCAGCTTGATTCCTCCAGTTGAGTATCGAGGGCGTCTGCCAGATCATCGAGTTTGATTGTCGCCATAGGGCGCCTCCTGTCTGCCGCGTTTATTTTGCTCTCATAAAGACGATAGCACACCTGCTCGTCAGAGTTGTCTGACGATTAAATGATTCAGTTATACTTGTAACGAGCGGTGAAATTGCAGATCGTTCGGTTGTACTTGAAGCTCACCAGCAGCAGACAAGGTGGTCGTTATGGCGAAATATGCGCGGATTGATTTCAGGAGGAAAAGCCCCTATGACCATTTGGGAGGCTGGTTGCTTGCGCTCACACTGTTCTTTGCGCTGGATGCTATAGGGTCGTTAGCGTCTGTCGGGATCCAGTTGGCTTCTGGCAAGGGGCTTGATTTTGGCGAGTTTCTTGTGCTGGTGTTTTTTGGCTGGTTGGTGTTTTCGATTATGGCTAAGAACAAGAAATATCGCATTCCCTACTATTGTTGGGTTATTTTTCAGGCTCTTATGGCAGTTGTGGTGTTGCTGGCGGCGCTCTTGACGCCACCGTTTCATACGCCGATAAGTTTCATGGATAAGCCAATAGGCACGATAACCAGTATGGAAGCAGCGATAGCGACTTTTGTGCTTGTAGGGGTATTTGTTGGTATTGGATTCTATTTTCATAAGTCAAAGCGGGTCTCGGCTTATTTTGGCAGTAAGTCTGCCTGAAAGATGCTCCGGGTGCGCATTAAAGTAAAGCCACGCGCGGGGCGCAATGAAGTGGTTCCTGCTGCTGCGCTCGATGAGCTGATGCTCGTGACGGTGACTGCTGCCGCTGAAGGCGGCAAGGCGAACGCTGCCGTCTGCAGGGCACTTGCGAAGTGGGCGGGGGCGCCTAAGTCGAGCGTCAGTATCGTGCGGGGACAGACTGCTCCCGTGAAAACCGTTGAGTTCGCAACACTTGATGAGCTGCCAGAACCTTAGAAGCGCTCTGTCGTCGGGAGGGGTATTGCTGCGTGCGAGCTGTGAAGAAGAACAAAAGGGGTAAGACACAATATAGTCATATGATACACTATAGTTATCAGATGATTGCATTTGTTAGGAGTAAGAATGACAAGCACGCTTACGATACGGATGGACAGTGAGCTGAAGCAGCAGTTCACTCAGATCGTCGAATCATTGGGGCTGGATGCGCCGACGGTGGTCCGCATGCTCGCAAAGCAGACCGTGCAGAACAGAGCGATACCGCTCAGTCTTTCCGTCGATTCTACAAATAAGACAGATACCCTCGCCTTTCTGGATGGGGTTCGGGCGGACTGGGGTGAGTGGTGATGCCGGCCTACGGCGAGATCGTGCTTGTCGCGGGTGGTCCCTATTCTTCAAAACCGCGTCCTGTTTTGATTCTTCAAAACCCGCGATATGAAACCGGCAATTCAATAATTGTTGTACCTTTTACCTCGGTGCAGAACCCCGGGGTTTCAACGCGGATTCAGGTAAGTCCAAGCTCTGGCAACGGTCTTGATCGGAGCTGTTTTCTTGAAGTTGATAAGTTGTCGGCAATAGATGTGTCTTTCATTGGGAAGAGCATTGGCAAGCTCGAAGAACGTATTCTGTCAGAAACTGCCACATTGGCGCAGAGCCTTATAGCTCTGGAAAATTCTTGATATACCAGCTCTGAATAGCCTGAATTTGCTTAATCGGGTAGGGGCTTTATGGGGATTGACGATCGCTGATATTCATACAGGGGAAGGCTTGAAAAAAGAAGAAAAAGAATTTGATGGCTTATTGGACCAGACTTACTTGACCTGGTTTAATAGTTTCCCTATACTGGAGGTGAGGTGATTGTTATGAGCATTGTTATGAACGTGCAGGAAGCAAAGACCAATCTTTCAAAGCTGCTGGTTGCAGTAGCGCAGGGCGAAGACGTGGCTATTGCGAATCGGGGGGTTCCGGTGGTCAAGATGGTGCCCTATGAGCAGCCGAAGAAGCGCGAGCTTGGCTTTGTGAAAGATGGGGGGAAAATGGATGATGAGGCGTTTTTTGAGCCGATGTCTGAGGAAGAGCTGCAATTATGGGGGTGCTAGCGTTCTCTGATGTGCGTGACTACCTTCTGGACACGCATACCTTCCTTTGGGCTGCTCATGAGCCTGAGCGCTTAGGGAAACGAGCGCGGGAGGTCATTGAGGATATCAATTCGCGACTCTATCTTTCGGCGGTCAGCGCTTACGAAGTTACCAATAAATACCGTAACGGCAAGCTTGATGAATATCGCTTTGTGGTCGATAACTACACTGAGATCGCACGAAAACTCGGGACTATCGAGCTGCCGGTAACCCTGGCGCATATGTATCAAGCGGGGCAGATGGACTGGGAGCACCGCGATCCGTTTGATCGCATTCTCGCCGCGCAGGCAGCGCTTGAGAATCTGGTCATCATCACTCATGATGCGATGTTGCGTGCGCATCCGTGGTTCGAGACAGTCTGGTAAAGCTGAACGCTCAATGAGAGAGTGCGCATGCTGACGTAAGCGCACGAGCTCATGATAATAGCAGGAGGGTTTATGGTTGAAAACGAGGTAAGTGCAGCTGAGATGGCGCTACGCAGGCTAGTTGCGGGCAATCAGAGCTATCGGGACGGCAGTGTAAGTGCAAGCAGTGCGGATATTTCCCCTGGACGCAGGGTCGAGGTGGCCTGCAATGGTCAGACTCCTTATGCGGTTGTGGTGACGTGTTCTGATTCGCGGGTGGCGCCTGAACATATATTTTCTGCCGGGATCGGTGACCTTTTTGTGGTCCGTACGGCGGGCAATGTGATTGGTGACTTCGAGCGTGGCAGCATCGAGTATGCGGTCGGGCAGCTGCAGGTTGCGCTGGTGGTTGTCATGGGGCACAGCCACTGCGGCGCTGTGGCCAGCGCGCTTGCGGGACGCGCAAGTGGCTATCTTGATACGGTGCTGTCAGAGATCCAGCGCGGGATTGCGGGCGCGACCAGCGAGGAGGATGCGGTTCGCCGCAACATCGCTCACAGCCAGCGTTGCGTCATGCAAAGTGAGGCGGTGCTGTCTTTGGTCGAAGCAGGGCGCCTGAAGATTGTGGGCGCAGAGTACGACCTGCAAACCGGGCAAGTCAGCTTCCTGCCACCAGAAGGCTGAACAACGACCTGCCGGGGTTGCCACTGAAGAGAAGTCGTGGGCAGAAAAGCAGCAGGACGAGCACGGGCAGACTCTCCAGCGGCTTTGTGCGGGAGTGGTTTCGTTAGGCTCAGACATGGATTTTGCGCGGAATTTTGCAGGGTCTGGGACGCCGACGCCGACGTCGCCGCCCGTATTGTGGCACAATAGATACCCACGCAATTACTGAGGGGCGAAAGCGAGAGTAAGAACATGTCGGTCCAGGATCGAAAAGATAAGCTTAAAAGGTGGCGGCATACCTATCCGGAAATGCTGCCCTATGTGACCCGTGAAGAGCTCAGGATTGCACGGCTTGAGCGGACGGCAGACGCAAAGGCGCAACTTAAGCCCCGGTACTATCAGGCGGTGCTGCAGAATGGGGACTCGCTCAATATGAAGCGTCCTCGTTAGGTCTGCGCCTGGACCATGCCGACGCCGACACATCAGATCGGAGAAGGAGAGCCGACCAGACCATGAATCTGTGCGGCACTCAAGAGCTGCAGACCGAACGCCTCATAATGCGCCGTTTCACTATGGCAGACGCGGAGGCCATGTATCACAACTGGGCAAGCGATCCAGAAGTCACGAAGTTCCTCCTGTTCAAAACCCATGCAGATGTTGGCGTGAGCCAGCGCATTCTGGCTGAATGGGTTGGTTCATATACGCGGGGCGATTTCTTCCAGTGGGCGCTCACTCTTAAAGGTTCCGGCACGCCCATCGGCAGTATGGGAGTGGTCCCTCAGGAGCCAACGCAACGCCAGGAGCTGAATGTTCAGGCGGTGCAGGTCGGTTACTGCATCGGGCATCCGTGGTGGCGTCAGGGCTACACCTCAGAAGCTCTTGCGGCGGTCATCAGCTTTTTGTTCGAGACGGTGGGCGCCAGTCGCATTGAGGCACGCCATGATCCGCGCAATCCCAACTCGGGCAAGGTCATGAAGCACTGCGGCATGCACCATGAGGGGACCATGCGCCAGGCGGGCGCAAGCAATGCTGGCGTCAGCGATATTGCCGTCTATGGCTTGTTGGCCGAGGACTATTTTGCCGCCAGAAGATAGCTGACGTGCCCTGATCGGGTTTGTGGAGTGGTCTCTCTTAAGTTTGTAGGATAATGAAACACGTCATTATTCCAGGCTGATGAGGAGTATCGATGTCTGTGTTCTATCGCGCGTACTGTCGCATCTACCAGCAAGTGTTCAGGCTGGCCGCTCATTTCCTCCCATGGCGCAAGCCGGAAATTCTGGAAAGCATCGAGGCTCTGGTCGCCTTACTGCAAGCAAAAGAAGTCAGCCGGGTGCTTCTGGTTACCGACCCCGGCATCCTGAAGGTCGGGCTTGACCGCGATCTGGTCAAGGCGCTGGTAAGCGGCGGCGTGGCCGTAATCTGTTACGGGGATACCGAGCCCAATCCCACGATCGCCAATATCGAAGAAGCCCGCGCGCTCTATCTGGAGCAGGACTGTCAGGCGCTTGTCGCGTTAGGCGGGGGCTCGCCCATGGACTGCGCCAAGGGCGTCGGCGTGCGCCTGGCGCGTCCGGGCAAGCAGATCCCGCAGCTGCGCGGCCAGCTTAAGGTGCTCCATCGCCTGCCGCTGCTTATCGCCATCCCCACGACGGCGGGCACTGGCAGCGAAACGACGCTTGCCGCAGTCGTCAAAGATCCCAGTACGGGAGAGAAGTACGCTATCAACGACCCCTCGCTCATCCCGCACTATGCGCTGCTTGATCCGAGCTTTACCAGCAGTCTGCCGCCGCACATTACGGCTGCCACCGGCCTGGATGCGCTGACGCATGCCGTCGAGGCCTATATCGGGCAGGAAAACACCACGGCTACCCGCGTGGATGCATTGGTGGCTGCGGCGCTCGTGTTTGAGGACCTGAAAACCGCCTACGAGCACGGCGATGACCTTGAGGCGCGCCGCTCCATGCAGCAGGCGGCGTTCCAGGCGGGCGCGGCCTTTACGCGCGCTTACGTAGGCTACGTCCATGCCTGCGCGCATCAGCTGGGCGGCCTGTACGGAACGCCGCACGGGCTTGCCAACGCGGTGCTTTTGCCCTACGTGCTGGAAGCCTACGGAAAGCCCGCGGAGCGCGCGCTTGCCGAGCTGGCGGTGGTCACCGGTGCGGTCAAGTCTTCTGATGAAGGCGAGGAGGAGCTGCTGGCGCGCGTCTTTCGCCGCCTGTCTGCGGCGCAGCGCCATGAGTACGCGCAGGCCTTCATCGCGGCGATCCGTCGCTTGTCAGGCGAGCTGGGCATCCCGCGCCAGCTCCCCGAGCTCAAGGAGTCCGATATCCCGCTTCTGACTAAGCGCGCGGCCCGTGAAGCCAACCCGCTGTACCCGGTGCCAAAGATTATGGGCGCCGCTGAGATCGAAGCGATCTATCGCCAGATTTTGGTGAAGGGGGAGTAACGCCATGAATAAAGAACACATTTCTGCCCTGGTGGAGGCGCAGCGCGAACATTTTGCTACGGGAGTGACGCGCAGCCTGCCTGCACGCCGGGCGGCGCTGACCGGCCTGGAGCTCTGGATCACAGAGCACGAAACCGACATACGCGCTGCACTGGCGCAAGACCTTGGCAAGTCGGGCTTCGAGGCCTACGCGACGGAGGTCTTTGTGGTGCTTTCAGAGATCCGCCACGCGCGCGCTCACCTGAAGAGCTGGATGCGTCCGCGCCGCGTGCCAACGCCGATCGTGCACTTTCTTGCGGGCAGCAAGATTTATCCGGACCCCCTTGGCGTGGCGCTCATCATGTCGCCCTGGAACTATCCGTTCCAGCTGACCCTGGCGCCGCTGGTGGCGGCGCTTGCGGCGGGCAACTGCGCGGTGATCAAGCCATCGGCCTACAGCCCTGCGACTTCGCGCATTATCGCGCGCATGATTGGCGAGCTGTTTGATCCGTCGCGCGTTGCGGTCGTCGAGGGCGGGCGTGCGGAGAACCAGGCCCTGCTGGATGTGAGCTGGGACAAGATATGCTTTACTGGCAGTGTGGCGGTGGGACGCGTGATCATGGAGGCCGCCTCAAAGCACCTGACGCCAGTGACCCTTGAGCTCGGTGGTAAAAGCCCCTGCCTGGTCGACGAGACGGCCGACATCAAGCTGGCCGCGCGCCGCATTGCCTGGGGCAAGTTCCTGAACTCGGGGCAGACCTGCGTGGCGCCCGACTACCTCTACGTGCACGAAAGCGTAAAGGATCAGCTGATGGCGGGCATTGTTGAGAACATCAAGAAGTTCTACGGCGACGACCCATTGACCAGCGAGTCGTTTTCTCACCTGGTCAACGAGAAGCACTTTGACCGCGTCTGCGCCCTGATGCAGGGCGAGCATGTCGTCGCCGGCGGGCGCAGTGATCGCGCGACCCTGCGCATCGAGCCAACGGTGCTTGACGGCATTACCTGGGACTCACCCATCATGCAGGAAGAGATCTTCGGCCCGGTGCTGCCGGTGATGACCTATACTGACATCGAGCCGGTGGTTGCTGAGATCAGCGCGCGTCCGCATCCGCTCGCCACCTATATCTTTACTGGCAGGAAGGTGCGCGAGCGCGCCCTGCTTGAGCGCCTGCGCTTTGGTGGCGGCTGCATTAATGATACGATCGTGCATCTGGCCACCACCCATCTGCCTTTTGGCGGAGTCGGCGGCAGCGGCATGGGCGCCTACCACGGCAAGGTGGGCTTTGACACCTTCACGCACTACAAGGGTGTCCTGAAGAAGTCGAACCTGCTTGACATCCCGTTGCGCTATCCGCCCTACAAGGACAGCGGCATTGCCCTGCTGCGGCATTTGTAGGAGGTGAGAGATGGAATTGGGGAAGGCTAAATGGTCTGAGATTGACGATGCTGTTATGGTTTACGAACCATCCAGCGAGACCGACTTGTCGTTCGTCAAATCGATGCTACAATCCGCGAACATTCCTTTTTCAGTCGCGAGTGAGGAAGCGGGTATTTCTTATGGGCGCCCCCGGCTCTATGTAGCTCAGCGTGACGCTGATGATGCGCGCGCTCTTATTGCCGAGATTCGCAAAGCAGATCAGGAGGAATGGGCAGACCCAGAAGAGCGGGAAGAACCAGAAGTTCCTTCGTTTTGCGCGCCTGCGCCACTGGGACAGCCGTCAGAGTTCTCCGGGGGTTTTGATCCGCCGAGCTTTGGCGCCCACGTCCTGCGTGTGATCTTGTTTGTCGTGCTGGTTTTTCTGGCGATTGCGGCGTTGATGTTTTTGCTGAGCAAGCTCGACCGGCCCAATAATCCTGATGATGGGTTCACCTATGCGGGCCTATCGGCGCACAGCGCTTTCTGCGCGTTGGAGGTCAGGCCGACGGTGGGAGGGAGGAGCAGCTGATGGCGCGCAAACGCTCACCGGACCTTCACGCGCCTGTTGTCGTACTTGCGACTTCGCGCGATGACGACCTTGCGCTGGCAAAGTCGATGCTGATGTCAGCCGATATCCCGTTCTTCACCAAAAACGAGATGATTGTAGACCTGTTTGGTTATGCGCGTTTTGGCGGCGCCAACAGAATAACAGGGCCGATGGAGCTTCTGGTTGCTCCAAAGGATGCAGATGACGCCTGCGAGATATTAAAACTGCTTGATAGCCCGGATCGGACACGAGCGATCAAAAGAGACGAAGTTGCTGAGCAGGCTCAGACGGACAAGCCTGAGGTAGTTCTTTTCACTTCGCAGAAAAGCGAGCTGACATCTGCGCAGTTACGCCTACAGGCGGCAGACATTCCGTTTACAACTACAGCTAAAGTGATTGATCATAAGACACAAGCGCAGCTTAGTGTTGCCACATCCGATGTTAATGCTGCCCGCGAAGCACTCTCTTTATCTTGTGAGGCGCCAGAAGCTGATAAGGATTTGTCCGATCCGTCGTCAACTTCTTCGGATTCGTCATCAACAGGAGATCTAAGCTCGGGTCTTTGGGGTTTTGCGCCGCGGACTGTCCGGATGGTTGCTGTACTGATACTGATTGGCTTTGCGGCGAGTTGGTCGATTGTGCCGCTTCTGGCCAGTCTGGCACCTCAACCAGAATATTTAAGCTGGAATGAGTCAGCGCGACTGTCAACGTCTGACAACGTGCAAGGTATGACGATCTCAGGCTCTGGATCATCGATTCCTGCGGCCTATCAAAAGATAGAAGACAGATTCATGAACATGGATTCCATCAGTGCGGGAGATATGGCGGACATGCTTTCTGAGTTATCGACTGCCAGTGGTGTTTACGACGTGACAGTCACGCTCCCTGGATCATCGGATTCTCTGAGCATCCAGGAAGCAATCGCAAAGCTTTCTAAGATGCCGCCATCTCGCAGTATCCAGCTTGGGGCGCTTAGTTGGACCAGTGATCAATAATCCGATGACCAGAAAAGAACGTGATTGATCGATGGCATTTGAAGAGCGGCAAGACATTCATGCTCCGGTCGTTGTGTTAGAAACCACCTGCGAGGATGACCTTGCATTGGCAAAAACGATGCTCATGTCAGCGAACATCCCATTTTCTATTAAAAATGATCCGACCGATGATATGTTCGGCATGGGACGTGTGGGCTGGGAAGATCACACGGCGAGATCATTAGAACTGCGTGTCGCTCCCCGGGACGCTGATGACGCGTACAAGATATTGAAATCGCTTGATCGCCCGGGGACTGCTGCAATCGATAGGAACGATCCCGGCAAACGCGCGCGTGAGGAAGAGCAGGTAGCGATCTTTGCTACCCAGCACAAGAATGAACTTGAGGCTATAGAAGCCCGTTTAAGGGCAGCGGGGATTTCCTACCTGGTGACCGCAAAGATGGTTGATCACGTGACGCAAGTACAGGTAACAGTCGCTCGTCGAGATGTTGTTGACGCCAAGATCGTGATTGCCATGCCAGAAGAGTCCGCAGAAGAGGCGCCAGATCCCATTTTCGAATCACAGGTGTTGTCAAACTCTAAAGAACTATCCTCAATGATCGATCAGGATTTTGACTATCAGATTGCGCGCTGGCGGCTCTTTAAACGCATACTGTTGGTTGCTCTGATCCTTCTGTTGATCCTAATCTTTTTTGTGCTACCAATAGAGAATTCTCTTACGTCCTCACCCGATCCAAACGGCGTGGATCAATCAGCAATTTCCGGCAGTGCGCAGTGATGGCGCCTACCGCAGTTCCCGTTGTTTCTGTGGCCGGATCAGACATGGCGCACCACCTTGAAGCGTTCGATCTCGTAACGAGAGGCAGGATCGATCCCCGCTTTCAGGCAGGCGATCCGCAGTTGTTCGGTAACGCTGTCGACTCGTCGGCTTCGAAAGCGGCCACGCCATAGCCGACGCCGAAGGGTCCCTCACAGGATAAGAGCTCAGATGAGAAGTTCTGGCCGGTGCGCTGGGAAGCTTCATCCAGGGCGCCGGCAAGCATGACGAACCCGGAGAGCCCGCATTCGCCAGCGTCCTCGGCCAGCATCGGGTCGATAGTGGCAAGCGCCTGAAGGTCACCCGCTTTGATGATCGAAGCGAACTGTTCGTCAAAGCGCGGACCCGCCGGGTCAAAGCCGTAAGGGCCGCTCTCAAGGAGGCGGTGTGACAGATCGCCACTGACCACGAGCACCACGCTTTTGCTTTGCGCCTGAATCGCGCGGAAGATGCAGCGCCCGAACTCAAGGAGGACCTTGCGGGGCAAACCTGAGCCACCAACAGACACCGCCTCATAACGCCACTGATCATACGCTCCTGGCCACGCCCGACCGCAGGCACCGCAAGCGGCGGATGCGGGACGATGTAGGCGGCTTTCAATGCCATAGGATCACCTTCTTTGCTCTGTCACCCTTCTATTGTAAGGCGAGTTGCTCTTGCAGGTGCGGATAAATGGGCGCAACAGCTTCTGGCGGAGTAGCTGGTCCAGTGAGCAATAAGCTGGTTATGCTATGCTTTTTCTGTAGGAAGAAGGTTCTTGCCGGACGGAGGCGCGGACGGCGCCGCGGCAAGAGGATAAAGAGCAGGAGACCATCGTGGCACGTTTTTCGTATGACTTTCAGACTCCCTATACTCCCGATCAGGTTAATGCGTTCCTGAATGATTTTGCGCAGAAGGAAGGCTTCAAATTTACTTCGCGCGATGGGGAGCAAGTGTTAAAGAAGGGCTCCGGCTGGGTGTCTGGCCCGCAGTTTGTCAGAGTCCTCTTCAGTCCCGGGTCGGTGCACATAGAAGCATGGATCAAGTATGCGCTACTGCCGGGTGTCTACGTGGGAGAGATGGGGCTTTCGGGCTTCATGGGCTTTGCGCTTAAAGACATGCTCAAGGGGCGTGTGCGCAACATCATTGTGGGCCTGGGTGGCACGCCGCCTGCAGAATTCTAGATCGCGGTTTTCAGGCAGCTTTGCGGTTGTGGCGAAAGGACAGGGCGGTACATGACACGTAAGAGCTCATCAGACTCTGACTCTGTTTCTGGCTCCAGCTCTGACCGGCTCCCGGTTATCTTGTTCTTCGTGGCCGTTGTACTGGCGATTACTGCGGTCGTGTTTCTGATAAGCGAGGTGGGCAGTTCGCGCTCTTTGTCGCCAGCCCGAAGCGCTGCCCCGGGCGCACAATCGGGCGCCAAGCTGAAGCCTCCGCCAGCGCCTCGCGACCCAAAGACTGATCGGGATCGTCTGATTGCTGCCGCATATTCCTATCTGGGGGCGCCGTATAAGTACGGCGGCAAGACGCCCGAGGCGCTTGACTGCAGTGGCTTTACGAAGCTGGCCTATGCTGGCGCCAGTGTGAAGCTTCCTGATGGTTCCTATAATCAGGCGCAAGGTGAGAAGCCGCTTACTTCTGTGGACCAGCTCCGTCCGGGCGATTTGATCTTTTACCGCTTCAAACCTGACGCGGGCGTAACGCATATCACGATGTATCGTGGCGATGGCTGGATCATAGGCACGGGCACGCCGGGGCAACAGCTGGAGGTATGTCTCTACCCGGCAAGCGATGACCTGACGCATAAGGACTGGACCCTGACCTACCGCCACATTACGCTCCCCGACGAGCAGCAGTAAGACACCGCGTCGCAGGCTGTAGACCAGGCACATCGATTCTGGCGTCAGCCGTATCTGCCCCGGTTGGCAATGACTCGTAGGGCGCGACGACTCGGCGCGCCTGGGTTCGGAGCAGCAACGTGATCTGCGTTCAGCCGTGTCTGCCCCGGCAATAAAGAACAGAAAACAGAACGCCACAGGTGTGGCGCCCTGTTTTGATAGGGCCTCGCGCCACGGGCGCTCGTGACAAACACCCCAGGGGTGTTTGTCACCTATCGTGCTTCCTGATGAGAAAAAGTAGAGAGTCTGGCGATTTTTCGGATTGATTTCACTCTCTATTAGGTGTACTATGTGAATTAGTACAGTTAGAGAGGAGGCGAGAGCCATGCTGAATATTGATCGACACTCACGGAAACCCTCCTATCAGCAGGTCATCGACGGCATCTCTCAGCTCATCGCCTCTGGTGCGCTTGGGGCAGACGAGAAGCTTCCCTCAGTACGTTCACTGGCGCTTGACCTCTCCATTAATCCCAATACTATCCAGAAGGCCTACGCTGCCCTTGACGCAAGCGGCGTCACCTACTCGGTGATGGGGATAGGCAGCTTTGTTGCGCCGGGCGCGGCCGAGCGCATTAAAGCAGGCGACGCGGCGCAGCTGGATGCGCTGGCGGCAGTCTTGCATGACCTGGCTCTTGCCCGGGTGGACAAAGCGGCGGTGCATCAGATTGTCGAGGAGGTCTGGGCCGATGCCCAGAAAAGCGAACAAGCCCAAACGTCTCAGAAAGGCGGCGAGCAGCAATGATAGAAGCAACTGATCTGACAAAGCGCTTTGGCGAGGTTGCGGCGATTGACCGACTCTCCTGCCAGATTCCCGCAGGCGCGATCTATGGCCTGGTTGGCAGCAACGGTGCGGGCAAGTCCACGCTTCTGCGCCTGATTGCGGGCGTGTACCAGCCTGACGAAGGCACGCTTGCCCTTGACGGCGAGCCCATCTTTGAAAACCCCGCGCGCAAAGCGGAGATCGCCTTTGTCTCTGATGAGCTTTACTTCCTGCCGCAGGCAAACCTGAAGCGCATGAGCGAACTGTATGCCAGCGCTTTTGCTGACTTTTCTCATGCGCGCTTTGACGAGCTGGTCAAAATCTTCGAGCTGAATCCCAAAAAGCGCATCGGCGCGTTTTCTAAGGGCATGCGGCGTCAGGCGGCCCTGCTACTGGCGCTGTCGCGCCATCCGCGTTACCTGCTGATCGATGAAATCTTTGATGGGCTGGACCCGGTCCTGCGAAACCTCGTGCGCAAGCAGATCTACGCTGACGTCTGCGACCGCCAGGCAACAGCAATTGTCTCTTCGCACAGCCTGCGCGAGCTGGAGGACACCTGTGACCATCTGGCGCTGCTGCACCAGGGGCGCATCATCTTCGAGAGTGAGATGGACGACCTGCAGACGGGCCTGTCCAAGCTGCAACTGGTGTTTGAGGGCGAGCCGCCTGCTGCGATCGAGCGTCAGCTGCGCGACGCGGGCCTTGAGCCAATCAAACTCTCGCGGCTGGGCAAGATCGTGACGGTCATCCTTGATGCGCCACCGGAAGACGCCAACAAGCGCCTTGTCGCCGCCCTTGACCCAAAGCCCCTGATGCAGGAGAGCCTGCCTTTGACCCTGGAGGAGGTCTTCACCTACAAGATGGAAGCCTTTGGCTATCACACGGGGGAGGCGACATCCGATGCGTAGCACGAAGCAGCTTCTGTCTCCGCACCTTTACAAAGAAGGCTTGCACCAACTTCGTGTCGCAGGGCTTATAGCCGCTGTATTAAGTGCTGGCTATCCTTTGATAGAGCTCATCATGACTCTTGTCTCGGTGCTTACCAAAACGGGCAATCCAAAGATGGCGCCCTCTGACATCACTGCTATTTCCTCTTTAACATTTGTTGTTGTAGGAGTATTTGCAGCAATCGCGGTCTTTTCTCTGTTTGGCTTTCTGAATAAGCGGGGGAGTTCCGACTTCTATCACGCGCTGCCTGTTTCGCGCATGACTCTTTACTTCAGCTTTCTGGCCGCGATCCTGACCTGGGTCTGGGGCATCGGGCTTTTGGCGCTTTTGCTCGTGGTGGCGGTAGTCTTGGTCTGCGCCGCGCCGCTGACTTTTGCGATGGCTGCGGTATCATTCGGGCTGCTCCTGAGTGCGGTACTGTTTGTGGTTGCGGCTGCACTTGTAGCGGTCACCATTACCGGAACACGGTTCATGAACCTGCTTGTTATGGCTCTGATCGTGTTGGTACCTAACGCGATCGCGGGCGCTTTTTCGCAGGCGGTAGCGGGTCGTGCGCCCAGCCTTCCTGTGGAGTTCGCTGGTGTGATTGGTACGGTCTCGCTTCACAATACGCTTTTCATGCTGACTTCGGACACAACGCTGTATGGCTCCGTCTCTTTTGTGGCAAGTATTGTCGTGACGACCCTCTGGAGTCTTGTGCTAATTTGTGTTGGCGCACGGTTTTTCAGGCGTCGTTTGAGTGAGCTGGCGGGAACAATCACCCTTAGCAGAGGCTTTCTCTCGGCGTTTCGGGTCGCGCTTGCCGTCTTGGTGGTTGCCCTAGTGGTGGCGTCATTGTCAGGGGGATTCTCAGGAAGGACAACCGGATTTGTGATGTCATCAGGATCATCTGGTCCGCCCGCCTCATTTGCGACGTTGCTGAGAACTCTGATCCCTATACTGGCGCTTATTCTTGTGGCTTTTGTTGGTATTGAATTATTGGCAACCAGAAAGTTGAAACATCCGTGGCGTGCGTTGCCTTCGTTTGGAGTAGTCCTTGCTTTTGCTGCGGCTTTTTCTGGCGCCATCTTTTTATACAGCGCATCCGCAAGGCGTTTTGCGCCTGCGGCTGACCAGATTGCCTCAGTACAGATCATTACTTCAAATTATGACGTGATAACAAGTTCGTCTTCTCCAGTATTTACTACGTTGTTTTCTTCAGCCGATTCACCTGCTTCATTTAATGATATCCTCACGCAGCGCATTGCTTACAACGATCCTGCGCTTCTGCAAGCTACAGCTGTTAAGTTGCGTGAATCTGTCTCGGTGAATGATTTTCTTAATACAAATGGGGATCCCGCGCTCAGGCTCATAGTAGTGCGCATGAAGGGCGGGGGCTCGGCATATCGTCTGATTAACATTAGTGGTGGCAGCAATCCTGATGCGTTTGATCGAGCGCTGGTTAACTCTCGTGAAGCTGCCAAAACTTTGCTTGCGTTGCCAGATCCTGATACGCAGATGCGGTTCTCGGGCTCAGCGTTTCCTTTGTCCTCGGGCGACACCTCCGCGTTAAATTTTGTGAGTACTGCGCCGCAGCAGTACTTTGTAAGTAGCGTTCAGCAAGAGCGCGCTTATCGTAGCCTTTATGGTCTTTTCTACACTGAGTATCAGAAACTAAGTCCTGAAGAGCAGTATCAGGCTCTCTATGAAGATCAGTCTTCGGACCAGGCAGCAGCTTCGACTGAGACTACAGGCGTCGCTGGTTTTATCGGCAAAGGTCTGATCACGGTGGATGGCGGATTGGGCGCGCAGCAGTTTTCGAATACGTATAATCTCGGCACAACGAAGACCTTGCTACGGTATTGGGAGATGAACTGCCTGGACATAACTACCGCGCTCACTAAAGCGCCATCCCGGGTGCATCTTGATGAGCTTGATCTTTGGACGCCTTCAGCTCTCTACAGCTTGAGTTATGATGCAACAAGCTCCGCCTCCTTTGATCCTTTTTGGGCGGTAAAATCCGCGCGCTTTGTTGCTGCGGTGCAAAACGGAGGGGCCACGATCACCGTCACCGAATCAAACGGCAGCGGCACAATCTCTGCGGATGATGACCCTGCCGAAAAAGAGATCAGCAACACGCTGATGCAGCAGGCAGAAGCAATCATCAAGCCCGCATTGTCACGTCCGTTCAACCTTGATGCGCCGGTATTTGCCGCGCTTGGGGTAAACTACTACGACACGTCCAATCGCAACCAACTGGCCCAGAGCTCCATCACCGTGCCGCTTACCGCGCAGGAGGCGGCGGCGCTGCAGGCGCTGACGAAAGACTGACATGAAAGTTTCAACTATCACACGGAGGAGGTGATGTTCGATGAGGAAATCGAAACGGCTCCTGTCGCTTAGTCTCTACAAAGAGGGGTTGCGGCAATTGCTTCCGGTGGGGTTGCTCTTTGGCATACTGGGGGTTGGACTGTCTTCGGCGCAGATCGTTGCGGGTATCACGGGGCATGGGGGCGCAAAACTGGTTCTGCGTGATCTTACCCCCTCGGCGCTCACCATGTTTTTCTTTGTGGCGGCACTGGCGTTCATCTCCGTGCTGTATCTATTCAACTTCCTGAACAAGCGCGGGAGCGTTGACTTCTACCATGCGCTACCTGCCTCGCGTCTGACGCTCTACCTGAGCTTTGCGGCTTCGATCCTGACGTGGGTATGGGGCGTCGGGATCGCGGCGCTGAGCTTGATAGTGGCGGTGGCCTTAATCGGCGGCGTACCCCTGACGCTGGGCATGGTGCTGATGTCTTACGGTCTGCTCTTAAGCGCCAGTCTGTTTGTGGTCGGCGCCGCGCTGGTAGCGGTCAGCATTACCGGGACGTGGTTCTCAAGCGCGGTGGTCACAGGGCTGATTGTGTTTACGCCTTATCTTGTCATGAAAAGCTTCATGCAGGCGGTGCTCTCGCGTGTTCCGGGCATACCCATAGAGTTCGCTGACACGATCGGAGGCGTCTCGCTCCATAATACCTTCTTCTTGCTTCTTGTTCAGCGCTCCGTTGGTGTGTCGCATTATGCCGCCGCCTCTTTTATCGCGAGTATTGTGGTGACGTTTATCTGGAGCTTTATCCTTGTCGCGGCAGGCGCCTGGCTTTTCAGACGCCGCAAGAGCGAGATGGCGGGTGGTAGCGCCCCCAGCAAGAGCTTTCAGTTGGCGTATCGGGTGGCACTGAGCATCTTCGTTGTGACGTTCATAATGAGCACTTTTATCACCCTGGGGACGCAGGCAATCAGCTTTGATGGATTAGCCGCATCGGCCTCCCTGTCGTCATCGCTGAGCGCTTTGGTTGTTCCTCTTGTTGTTTCGCTGCTTGTGTTCCTGGCGTTTGAACTTATTACGACACGAAAACCGAGCCGCCTTCTGCGCGCGCTGCCGTCATTTGGGTTGGTACTTGCGTTCATAGCCGCCTTTTTTGGCGCGGTCGCTCTTTATACTGCCTACGAAAAACGGGCAATTCCCGCTGCTACAAGCCAAATCACTTCAGTGCGGATCATGTCCTCAAATTATACGTTCAATTCGGGAGCCCCCCGCGGCTATGATACGTTATTTTTGGGAGGAATAGCCCCGCAGGCTAATTCGTATAACCAGCTTCTCACACAGAACATTACGGTCAAAAATCCCGCCGTATTGCGCGCGACTGCCAACAAGCTGCAAGAGCTGTTCAGAGTGCAGGATAGCAACGATAACACTACAACCATGCTCATTGAGGTCCGCACACGCGCTGGGCGTACGCTCTATCGCGTGATTACTGTTACCCTGGATACGCATTCAGATGCCTTTTGGCGGGCCATGGTGGATACCCCAGAGGTAAAAGAAGCATTACTTGCCCTGCCAAAACCGGACGTGCAGACTACCTTTGAGAGTTCTGCATTTATGCTTTCTTCGTCATCCGGTCTGCCAAAGCCCCTGCAAACAAGCTACGATGAACAGCAGCGTGCGTTTCGTAAGCTCTATGATATTTTTTACAACGAGTATCAAAAGCTCAGTCCGGAAGAGCAGTATCAGTTTACGAACGCTCTCGTCGGTGCGGGTTCATCAGCAGCCTCAAAGGAGACGACGACAATCGCTGATTTCACACGAGGCGGAGACATACAGATAGACGGCAAACTGGGCAATCGACCGTACGAGAATTTCTATGCTTTTACTTCGCCTGAAGCTTCGACTTATCAATGGAAGCTGACAGGTCGCAGTGTGGCCGGGATACTCGATGAGAGTCCATCCTGCGTGCATATTGATGGTATCGATCTCTATACGCCAGCGGCGTTACGGGGGATGCAATGGGGAGCAAGTGGTTCTGCCGTTGCCGCCCCGTTCTGGTCGGTGGAGTCTCAGTGGTTTGTGTTCTCAGGGCAACAGGATGACACGGCCTCGTCTGCGGTACAAACCATTAGTAACGCAAAGATGCAGCAAGCAGCGGCAATCATCCACCCAGCACTGCTGCGTGACTTTGACTTGAACGCTCCGGTCTACGCCCAGGTTTTTGTGGGGGTCTATGACACCAAGGGCAGCCTGCATACGCACGCTCCTCTCATTGTGCCCCTCACTGCACAGGAGGCGGCTGCGTTACGGGGGCTGACGAAGTAACGGCGGTGTGCTAAGCTGGTCAGCATCTTCTCCCCTGATTTGAAAGGAGATGGCCGCGATGATTGAAGCACAGGCGCTGACTAAGCGCTTTGATGATACGGTGGCGCTTGACGCGCTCTCGTGTCAGATTCCTCAGGGGGCGGTCTATGGGTTGGTTGGCAGCAACGGAGCAGGCAAGTCGACTTTTCTCCGTTTGCTGGCTGGGGCCTATCGCCCCGACTCCGGAACGCTCACGATTGACCAGACGCCGATCTACAAGGAACCGGAAGTGCGGGCTGACATTGCCTTTGTCCCCGATGATCTTTACTTCCTGCCGCAGTCAAACCTCAAGCGTATGCGCAAGCTTTATGGCCACGTGTTCAGGGACTTCTCGTCTGAGCGCTTCACGGAGCTGGCGGAGCTGTTTCGCCTTGACCAGAAAAAGCGCCTCGGGACTTTCTCGAAGGGCATGCGCCGTCAGGCCGCGCTGATTCTGGCGCTGGCGCGTCGCCCTCGCTATCTGCTGATGGACGAAGTCTTTGACGGCCTCGACCCAATCATGCGCAACTACGTGCGCGACCTCATCTATCGCGACGTGCGCGAGCGTCAGGCTACCGCCGTCATCTCATCGCACAGCTTGCGTGAGCTTGAGGACACCTGCGACCAGCTCGCCTTGCTGCATCAGGGCCATCTCATCTTAGAAAGCGAGATGAACGACCTGCAGACCGGCCTGGGCAAGTTGCAGTTGGGCTTTGAGAGCGATCCCGGCACAGCGCCGGAAAGCCAGCTGCGGGCGGCCGGCTTCGAGCTGGTCAAGTACGCGCTGCAGGGCAAGGTGGCGACGGTAATCATCCGCGCGCCCCAGGAGGGCCTGTGCGACAAGGTGGTCGCTGCCCTAGACCTAAAGCCCGTCCTGACAGAAGAGCTGCCCCTTACGCTTGAAGAAGTCTTTACCTATGAGATGGAGGCGCTCGGTTACTGCAGAGAGGAGGTGCTGCCCGATGAAGAGTCAGAAAAGCTCCCCGTCACTGGGCCTGTATAAAGAGGGGCTGCTGCAGCTGCGCTTCATGGGGCTTTTGAGCGGCGGACTCCTGGTCCTGGCCTCGGTAGCGCAATTGGTGACCACGCTGATTGCTACGCAGGGTCTTAACAAGGGCGCCTTAGGCGGGGTGTATTCGGTCGCAAGTCCGGTTTCCCTTGTGTCATATGGGAGCCTGGTGGTGTATCTGCTGCCTTTCCTGTTTGTGCTGCGTCTGTTTAACTTCTTGAATAAGCGCAATCGCTCGGACTTCTATCACACACTGCCAACTTCCCGGTTGCGGTTCTGCCTCAGCCTGCTGGCGGCGGTTCTGACCTGGATCTGGGGCATCGGGCTGGTGGTTCTGGCGCTGGCGGTGGCGACTAATCTTGCCTCTGGCGCCTCAGTTACCGCCGCGGTGGTCGCCACGTCACTGGGGCTGTTTTTCACGGCAAGTCTGTTTGCGGTGGCCGCCACCCTTGTTGCGGCCAGCGTTACGGGAACACGGTTTGCGAACCTGATCGTGACGGCGCTGATCGTGCTGTTGCCCCATCTGGTCGCCTCCTGTTTTGTGCAGTCAGTTGAGGCGGTGGCGCCCAATATCCCTGCTGGTTACGTGGGGCTTTTTGGCGCCGCGCAGATTCAGAACACCTTCTTCATGCTCTCGCCCTTTTCGATGCTCTTTGGGGCATTTTCTATGGCGCCGGTATCCAACAGCGCCAGTGTCATCGTGACCTTTGTGTGGGCAGCCGTGCTGAACGCGGCGGGTGTCTGGCTCTTTGTGCGCCGTCCCAGCGAGGCCGCGGGCAAGAGCGCTCCGGGCAGGTGGCTCCAGCTGCTGTACCGGGTCGCGGTTGGCGCGCTGGTTGTGGCGCTGGGCATGGGCACGGTGCTGGGGCTCTCTTCAGCCTTGGATTCTGGTCTGGGCGTTGGCCCGGTGGCGTATGGAAGCACGGCAAGCCTTTCTTCTTCGGTGCATCTGGGCTCATTTGTGACCTTGCTGGTAATCGCGCTGATCGCCTTTCTGGTCTTTGAGCTCATCACTACGCGGAAGTGGGCCCGCGTGGCGCGCGCCCTGCCTTCGTTTGCGCTCGTGATTATATTTGCGCTGGCGTTTTACGGAGCGATCCGCCTGTATACCTCGTACGAGACGCGCTTTAAGCCCTCGGCAAGCCAGATCGCTTCGGTGCGCCTTCTGTCGGCGCAGTATGGCATGGATGGCATGGGCGAGGGAATGGCGCCCGGCTTGCTGGGAAGCGGAGGGGCGGCGGACTATACCGGCCAGACCCCGACCTATAATCAGCTGCTGCTGCGGCAGACCAACATCAAAGACCCGGCATTTCTCCGGGTGACGGCAGACAAGTTGCAGGAGAACTTTCCCGCTGAGGCCGCCTATGGCGGTACGGATGAGAACCACTCGACCATGATGATCGAAATCAAGATGAAGAGCGGACGGACGGCCTATCGTCTGATCTATGTGCGCACTGGCAGCAGGCCAGACGCCTTTGATAAGACCATGCTTACAACGCCGGAGGTCAATTATGCCCTGCTGGCGCTGCCGCCTCTTGATAAGCACGCAGAGCTTTCAAATACCCCATTCATGGCAGGCGACAACTTGTTACCCGTGTCATCGATGTCAGCAGAGCAGAGCCGTCAGTCACGCGAGCTCTATACGGCCTTTAAGTCAGAGTATGAAAAGCTCAGCCCTGAGGAGCAGTATCAGATTGTTTATGGCTACAGCATGGGTATGCCCCCGACGCCCTCTGCAGAGACGACGACGGTCGCCACCTTCACCGGCGGCAGCAACCTCGGTTTCTCCGGAGTTCTGGGCGGTAAAGCATTCACGAACTCCTATACGCTTATCACGCCGCAGGCTTCGGCACTGGGCTGGAAAATGACCAATCTGGAGCTGATAAAACTGCTCACAGACCATACCTCAGGGCTTTCTCTGGACCAATTTGACCTCTATACATCACAGGCAGCACGGGCGCTAGTCAGCATGGATGCGACTGATTCCGCGGCGCCTACCGATCCGTCCTGGTCCGTGATGTCAGGGCGTTTCGAGAAAATGATGTATGGCAACGAGGGCGCATATGGAGAAAACGGTTCGGAAGTGATCACTGATGACAAGATGACCGAGGCCTCAAAGATTATTCGTCCTGCGCTTGCACGGGACTTTGCCCTGAACGCGCCATACTATGCTCAGATAACCTACGGTATGTATGATAGGCAGGGTAACGAGGGTAACCAAAACATGATCACCGTCCCACTCACAGCGCAGGAGGCTGCTGCTCTGCAGGCGCTGACAAAGAAGTAACAGGTATATTGCGCATGAGCTAAACGCCCCGTTATAATTAATAAAGGCGTACTAGTTTTGGACCCTATGGCGACGACGGAGCGACCTCGTCGCCATCGGGTCCGCTTCTTAGAGGAGAGAGGGTCGTTTGTGCCCACACTGATGCGGCATGTCTGGGGTAATGTTACCTGGCATACCGATCCGGAACTCAGGCCGGGGGGTGTCGTCATCGCTTTTTCTGAGCGGACGGGCGGTCGATCCGTTGCTCCTTATGCAACCCTGAACATGAGCGACAGGGTGGACGACAGGCCTGCTGCGGTCGCAGAGAATCGCAAGCTTTTGATGCAGGCCCTGGGGCTGGACGATGAGGCGCAGAAGCGTCTGTGCAGCTGTATCCAGGTGCACGGGACTGCTGTAGCGCGCATTGACGCGCAGACCGCCGGGCGCGCCCTACCTGATACCGACGCGCTTATCACGGCAACGCCGAATATCCCGCTTCTGATCTGCGTGGCCGACTGCGTGCCGGTCATTTTAGTCGCGCGTGGTCCGCGACGGGCGCTTGCCGTGGTGCATTCCGGCTGGAAGGGCACGCTGGCGCGCATATCCGCGGTCGCCGTCGAGGCGCTGCGTGAGGCCTACGGGACCGACCCGGCGGACCTGACTGCTTATATCGGGCCTTACATCGGCCCGGACTCCTTTGAGGTGTCCCCTGAAGTTGCGGCGCAGTTTGCGGAGGTCTTCCCGGACCTGCCGCAGACGGCTGCCTGCGAAGGCGCAGGCGACGGCGGCAGCAGCGGCGACAGTGCCGCTGGCAGCGCCCAGCCGACGGTCAGGCTTGATCTGGGGCAGGCGGTCTCGCTCACGCTCCGGCAGTCCGGGGTGCCTGCTGATGCGATAGCGATCCTGGGCGATGACACCGCGACCAATCGTGCCCACTACTACTCCTACCGCGCGCAGAACGGCGTTACGGGCCGTCAGGCTGCTTTGGCCTGCCTGTTGCCAGAACCGGAACCGGAACCAGAGCCAAAGCCGGAACCGGAGTCTGCAGCGGCGGTCAGTGGGGAGGACCCCCATGCCTAGCCTGCCTCAACCTAAGCAGACCCGGTGGCGCACAGCGCGCCTGGCCGCACTCCTTACCGCACTCCTTGCTGCCAGCCTCCTTATGAGCGCCTGCACAAAGGGCAGCACCGATATCGTGGTCAGCGGCTCGACGACCGTCGAGCCTATCGCTGAGGTGGCGGGCGAGGACTACTCCAAAATCCACCCTGAGGTATCCGTGTTGGTCAGCGGTCTGGGCTCTTCTGCAGGCATCGAGGCGGTGGGGGACACGAAGACCGCCGACATCGGCACCAGCTCGCGCGAGCTCAAAGGCAATGAGCTGAAATTGGGGCTGAAGGTCATCCCGATCGCGCACGACGGCATCGCCGTGGTTGTCAACCCTTCTAATCCCGTCAAGAACCTGAAGATGGATGATCTGCGGGCAATCTTTGCCGGACGTATTACAAACTGGAAGCAGGTCGGCGGCGCCGATGAGCCAATCACTCTGGTCAACCGCGATGAGTCCTCCGGAACCCGCGACGCATTTACGCAGTTTGTTATGGGGGACACTCCGTTTGAGCTTAACGCGGTGGTCCTGCCGGGTACCGGGCAGGTGCGCGAAGTGATACGGCGCACTAAAGGCGCCGTTGGCTATATCTCTGAGGGCTTTGTTAAAGGCGGAGAGGTGCGCGCGTTAAGCATTGACGGGATCGCTCCGTCGGCCGCCAATATTTCATCTGAGAAATACCCCCTGTCGCGCAGCCTGTACTTTCTGGCGCGCAAAGATCTGAGCCCTGCAGCGCAGGGCTATATCGACTACGTGCTTTCCGACGCGATCCAGGAAGGCGCCGTGCGCGACGCGGGTTACCTGCCAATCAAATTGAAGTCAGAAGGCCAGAAATGACCCCGTTTACCCTCCGCCAGGCTGACGAGCAGGACCAGACCTTGAATCCGGGCATGTCCCCGGATCTGGCAACCACCTCTCCGCAGCATAAAAAAGCGGAGTTAACGCTGGTCTCGCGCACGACGCAGATCAAAGAGCGCGCGCTGTCGCTCCTGTTCTTTCTCTGCGCCATCGTTGCGGTGCTGGGCGTTGTATTGATCTTTGCGTTTGTGGCGGTAAAGGCGGTGCCGCTCTTTAAAGACATTGGTTTTCTCAACTTTATTGCGGGCACCAAATGGTCCGTTGCGCAGTCGAAGTTTGGCGTCGTGCCCTTTATTGTGGGCAGCCTGGTGGTCACCGTTGGCGCGCTTGCCATAGGCGCCCCGCTCGCGATCCTGACGGCGCTCTTTCTTTCTGAGGTCGCAGGCCCCAGGGCGCGGGCGGTTATCCGGCCCGCGGTCGAGCTTCTGGCGGGCATCCCGTCTGTTGTCTATGGCTTTTTTGGCGTGACCGTAATAGCCCCGGTGGTGGGCCGGCTCTTTGGCGGGGCGGGCTTTGGCCCACTGACGGCCTGGATCGTGCTTTCCATCATGATCGTGCCGACCATCGCGATGCTCTCTGAAGACGCGCTTGACTCGATCCCGATGGGCATCCGCGAGGCAAGCTTTGCCATGGGCGCCACCCAGTGGCAGACCATCTACAAGGTGGTGTTGCCCGCGGCTAAGATCGGCATCATTGACGCGACGATCCTGGGCATGGGGCGCGCCATTGGCGAGACCATGGCCGTGCTTATGATCGTGGGTAACGCGCCGCAGATGTTTGCCGGCCTGACCAAGCCGATCGCCACGCTCACGAGCCAGATCGTACTGGGCATGGGCTATGCGTCCGGCGACTTCCAGACGGCGCTCTTTGGGATGGCGGCCCTGCTGTTCATCATTTCAATGGGGTTGGTGCTGACGGTGCGCCTCTTGTCACGAAGCAAAAGAGAAGAAGGACAGGGGGCGTAGCGTACATGCGTGAAATGTTTGCAGAAGATCGCGAGCGCCTCAAAGAGCTGGGTGTGGGCGCGATGGACAAGTCGGCGCGCAGCCAGGCGCGCCAGGCGCGTCGCGTCAGGGAGCGCCTGGCAAATTCTGCCGCGCTGACGGTTCTTTTAATCGCGGCTGGCATTACGGTTGCGGCGCTGGCAGTCATCATCTTGTATGTGTTGATTCACGGGGCGCCCTCGATCTCGCCGCGCTTCATCTTTACCTGGCCCCATGGCGTCAACGCCGAAGGCGGCATCTGGCCAACAATAGTCTCGACGATCTATGTCACGGCGCTGGCCATGCTTATCGCAACGCCCATCGCGGTGCTTGCCGCAGTCTATCTGGCCGAGTACGCCCGGCAGGGGCGCATCGTGACCATCATCCGCTTTGCGGCAGACTCTTTGGCTTCGGTCCCCTCGATTGTCATGGGGCTTTTTGGCCTGGCGTTTTTTGTTGACGCCTTCCACCTCCCGATGTCGATGCTTGCGGCGGCGCTCGCGCTCGCGCTGCTGATGCTGCCGATCATCATGCGCGCGACCGAAGAAGCGATTCGTGCGGTGCCGCGCTACATCCGCTGGGGCAGCTACGGGCTGGGCGCGACCAAGTGGCAGACGGTCAGCAAAGTGGTGCTGCCCTGGGCCATGCCGCGCATTATTACCGGCTTGGTGCTTGCGATGGGGCGCGCAATTGGCGAGACGGCGGTCGTGTTCTACACGATGGGCATGGCGATCAACATGCCGCTCACGCCGCTGGACTCTGGCCGGTCGATGGCCGTGCATCTGTACATGCTGGCCGTTGATGGCATCAACTTGAAAGCAGCTTATGGCACCGCCCTGATGCTGATGATTATCATCTTAGTGCTTAACAGTCTGGCCCACCTCATACAACGACGCTATCGGAAGGTTCGCTGATATGGCTCTTGATCCCTTAGTCGCAGGAGTACCAACGCCTGCCATCACCCATGACTCGACGGCCTATTCGACGCCGCTGGTCTCGGTCGCAGAAGACACCACGTTCTTTGTTCGTAACATGGAGTTTTTCTATGGTGACTTTCATGCCTTGACCGGGGTGTCCCTTGACATCCATGGCGGCGCTATCACGGCGCTGATTGGTCCGTCGGGCTGTGGTAAGTCAACGTTTTTGCGCTGCCTGAATCGCATGAACGACTTGATCGCGGGCACCAAGATCGAGGGCTCAGTGCTCTTTGGCGGCGCCGACATCTATGGATCCGGCGTTGACCCGGTTGATCTGCGCCGGCGTGTGGGTATGATCTTTCAGCAGCCTAATCCCTTCCCGCAGTCGATATACGACAACGTGGCCTTTGGGCCGCGCCTGCAGGGCATCCGCAAGAAGTCTGAGCTTGACGCGATCGTAGAGGATTCGCTTAAGCGCGCCAACCTCTGGAAGGAAGTCAAGGACATCTTAGGCCGCAACGGTCTGGCAATATCGGGCGGACAGCAGCAGCGTCTCTGTATCGCGCGCGTGCTGGCGGTTGAGCCTGACGTGTTGCTCATGGATGAGCCCTGCAGCGCGATCGACCCGACCTCGGTACAAAAGATCGAGGACCTGATGGCAGAGATCAAAGACGAGGTCACCACCATCATCGTCACGCACAACATGCAGCAGGCCGCGCGTGTCAGCGATTACACCTCGTTCTTTTTGCAGGAAGTTGCCGGCGAGCCGGCGGTCCTGGTCGAGTCCGGCAAGACCAACGACATCTTCACCACGCCACTGGATAAGCGAACTGAAGATTACATAACTGGTAGGTTTGGTTAGACGCGTCTGACGGGTTTACTCCCCTTTGTCATTGCGAGCGTAGCGAAGCAATCCGGTTCAGCCTCGGTTTTCCCGCGTAGTGATGTTATCCGGAGTAAAAGTATGGTCCAGGTAAAAATCTGAGTGTGTTTATGTAAAATAATGTGCCATTCCTCTAACGGAACGTTCATTTGTGCGAAACAGATGATATAAAGGTATAAGAAAACACGCACTGCTAAGAAAGGAAGAGTCGAGCCCCCGACGGTAGTATCTATGAGAGAACAATTCAAACAACAGCTGACAGAGATCAAAAGCGAAGTCGTGGCAATCCTGCGTGACGTGGAAACCCTGGTGAGCCAGGCGACCACAGCGCTGATCGAAGGAGATTCTGAACTTGCCAGACAGTTGATAGCAAATGATGACGAGTTTGATCGGCGCACGCTGGCTATCGAGGACCGGGTTCTGGAGACTATAGCGACTCAATTTCCGGTGGCGCGCGACTTGCGCCTGCTCCATTCGATGGCCTTTATTGCCATGTATGAAGAGCGCATGGCCGACCTTGCCGCCAACATTGCAAAGACCGCCGTGCGCATCACGGACAAGGAGGGCACCGTACGCGCTCCGCAGCCCCTGGCTGATCTGATCCAGGAGCAAGGCGACTTGGTTGAGCAGGTGCTTGCGACTACTCGCGCGGCGCTTGAAACAAGCAGCCTGGAGCTGGCGCTCAAGCTGCCGGAGATGGATGCTCCTATCGATGAACTCTACAAGCAGTTCTTCCGTGAGCTGGCCCAGTTGACCGATGAGAAGGATATCGAGTGGGCAAGCCGCATGGTCATGTCCTCGCGCTATCTGGAGCGCATCAGCGATAACGCAGTAGACATTGGCGAGCGTATCGTGTTTCTTATCACCGGTGAGCGCGACGCCTACGACGAAATCGAGCTGAGCGGGCAGGGTGAACGCGAGTAACCTGGACTTGAGCGCGGCCCTGCTGGCGTCAAACCTGGAGCAGGTGCGCAGGCGGGTCGGCGCCGCCGCCCAGCGCGCCGGAAGAGACCCGGCGGAGGTGACGCTGATTGCGGTCACCAAAACCGTGAGCCCTGCGGTTGCGGCCCGTCTGGTGGTCTGCGGGCAGCAGGTCCTGGCAGAAAACCGGGTCGATAAGTTTCTGGAGAAGCATGCCGCGATCCCTGAAGCCCAGATCCACCTGATTGGCAGTCTGCAGACCAACAAGGTTCGCTTTGTGGTGGGCCAGACTCCGCTCATCCACTCCATTGACAGTCGCCGTCTGCTTGAGAAAGTGCAGGCACGGGCAGCTGCGCTGGGGATAATCCAGCCGGTACTTCTGGAAGTCAACGTCAGTGGCGAGGACAGCAAGCACGGCCTGACGCCCGATGAAGCCCGTGATTTGGCCTGCGCGGTGGCGACCGACGATCTTCACAGTCCCAACATACTGATAAACGGCCTGATGACGATGGCGCCGTTTGACCACGCAGAAGCGGTACGCTGGGTGTTTAGGGACCTTAAAGGCCTGCGTGATACCTTGCGCGAGTCCTTGCGTCTGGCGCCGTGTTCCGCGCGCGTCAGTATGTGCGAGCTTTCGATGGGGATGAGCAATGATTTTGAGGTCGCCATCGAGGAAGGCGCGACGTTGATTCGTGTCGGCACAGCGCTGTTCAAGGAGACGGAATAGTATGAGCATGTGGGAGAACGTGAAGTCGAAGTTTGGTTTTGGCGACGAAGACTATGACGAATATGACGATTATGATGAGGCGGGGTCTGAGCAATTTTCTTCATCTGAGTCGATGAACTCCTATGCCTATGAGTCCCCTTATGACTCAGGCGCCAGCGCTGGCTCGGTTCGCATGCGCCCCCGCACTCCTGATCTTGAGCGGGCCTCTGCGATGGCAGGTTCGCCGCTGCGCTCCGTGCCCACCGGGCCTGCCTCAGTGTCGCCCATGTCGCCGCAGGTGCGCATTCATAACGCGCGCCCGACCAGTTTTGACGAGGCGAGCGTCCTGGCAGATAAGTTCAAGGCGGGAACACCAGTGATCCTGGACCTGACGCGCGTCCCCTCTGCGCAGCAGCGCCGGTTTATCGACTTTGCCTCAGGGCTTACCTACGCGCTTGACGGAGGGATCTCGAAGGTGGCCGATCTCATCTTCATGCTCACCCCGCACAACGTTGAGATGCAGGACCTGGACCAGCGCAAGTTCGGCTCCGCCCGCACCATCTTCTAGAAAGTCAGAAAACAGAGCGCCTGCAGGCGCTGGCAACGAGCTCCAACTCATGCGTAGCGCGCGGGGACCCGGCGCGCGTTGCCCGGGCTGGCAACAAACTACAGAAAATTGAACACCTGACGGCATTCAATTTTTTAAAAACATCGCACCTGTCGGTGCTCATCTATCCTGCAACACCGCGGAGAAAGCGGTAGGGCGATTTTGATTTGGGGCCCCAGGTCGGCCTGCGGCTTCCCGAGTCGCTCGCTAAAATTAACGTTCCGTCAATTTTCAAGCCGCTCGCTTTGTCGGGCGATCCTACGGCCTCCTCCCCAAATCAAAATCGCCCTACCGCTTTCTCCGCTCCTATCTACCCC
>Ga0123357_10000940_pt1 | contig 29644 bp, 17 predicted proteins | sample TergutEmb28metaG_FD_89873 | JGI IMG/M metagenome (GOLD analysis project Ga0123357, IMG submission 89873) | Embiratermes neotenicus P4 segment gut microbial communities from Petit-Saut dam, French Guiana - Emb289 P4 | ecosystem: Host-associated > Arthropoda: Insects > Digestive system > Gut ...
AATCATTGGCAATGATCCGGTTGCCCATGGCGATATCGTCGCGCGCAGCCTGCGCCGATTGGACGCTGAACCTCATGGTCTCGTAGCGCCCTTCGCCATTGAGCCGGTCCACGATCGCCTGCAGCAGCGTCGTTTTTCCTGTCTGCCGGGGCGCGTGCAGGACGAAGTACTTTTTCGCGTCGATGAGCTGCTGGATCTCGGGCCAGTCGATCCGTGTGAAGGGGTCGATGCTGTAGTGCTCTGCGGGTTGGTTGGGGCCTGCGGTGTTGAAGTGTCGGATCATCGATATCGCTCCGGAGGGCCCATATCATCTCGGGGCTCCTCAGGTGTCCACACCAAACCAAATCGGGGCGCCGTGGCGTCCGTGAGCCGCGTCTTGCGCCCCTGGAATCGCGGCTTCCCCCTCTCGCTCTCGCCCATGAGAGCAACAGGACTCTAAAATTCGCGCCCACTTGAAAGCAGTCTGGCTGGGACCGATCCAAAAAAGAGCTCATCCGATCTTTTTTTGAACATCAAGCAACTCTTTCCGCATCCGGTCGACTGGCACAATTAGACCGCGTTCAAGTTGACGCCGGCCTAGCAATGTTTTTTTACAACATTGCGGAAAGGTCCTCCCAATGATGAAAATTTCTACTACCGGCTGGTTGCTCGTTGCTCTTGGCTGCGTGGCCTCGTGCGGCGGCTCGTTCGGTGATGCCCCAGGGTCGGGCTCGAGCGGCTCGGGTTCACCCGACGGCGGTGGCGGGTCAGGTCAAACCAATGGTGGCACTGACTCCGATGGCGGGGTTCTCGACGGCGGAGTCATCACCCCCGGGCCTGAAGCATTCTCGTTCGACCCAGCCCCTGACCGCGTGTATGTGCGGCAAGGCCAAACCACCAAAGTACCCATTACTGTCACCCGAACCAGAACCCCCGGAAGCGACATTCAAGTCATTGTAACAGGTGCGCCCGCTGGCGTTACCCCGGCTCCGTTCATCATCCCATCCGGCTCGAACACCGGGGATCTTCCCATTACCATTGGCGCCCTTCCTCAAGGTGATTTGCAAGGCATGTTGACACTTGAAGGCTCTGCAGGCGGCACCGCCATGGCAACCAACAATTACAAGCTTTCCGTGAGCGGCAACCGTGGTTCGCCTGATGTCACATTTGGGACTAACGGCACCGGCATTATCGAAGACACAACGGACTATTATAGTATAAATTCGGTCACCCCTCCGCAAAACGATGGCAAAATTCTTATTAGTACAACAAAGAGCTACGACCAGACCACAGGCCAGTACACAAGCGCGGTGATTCGCCTGAACGCCAATGGTTTGGTCGATTCAACGCTTACCGATACCTCAATACAAAAGATTTTAGGGCTCCTTGAGTATAAAGGCGTGACTGCAGATGCCAACGGCCGCATTGTAGTAATGTCCGCACCGGGGACGATCACCCGCTACAAAGCCAACGGCGTCCTTGACGCAACATTATTCAATACGAAGTCACCAATATATGCCGTCTTTGCGGGACCGAATGACAGCATCTACGTCGGCGGACTAACTCCCTTCCTCCAAATCTCAGCCACTGGACAGGGAATCATGGCCAGCTGCCCAGGATTTTCTTTGAATGGGAATACGATGATTACCAATATGTCTCTGCTTCCAACTGGTGCGCTTGCTTTTACCATCGGGGCGTACCTGTCCAATGGACTAGGTGTCGGTCGATACACGGATCCATCGAATTGTACTCTTGACGAGAATTATGGAACCAACGGCGGCGTATGGTACTCCCCAGACTGGAGAGGTTTTGCCGACGCCTTGTTCGAGACTGATGGAAGCGTTGATTTGCTCCCGGGTAAAGCAAACACAAACCCACGCATCTACTCGCTTGTGCGCATCGATCCAACCGGCAATCCAACGACCATTATGGATTTGCCGCTTGATGTTGGTTCTGGCGGCGGCATCACGCGCGCACCCGATGGCCGCTACATTGTTGCAGGCCACCAATCGACAAGCACCACATCCATGGACGTTGCCTATTACAATTATGACAATACTGATTTTACGCCCGATATGACCATTGGCACTCAAGGCATCGTTAACATATCCATACCCAAATCCACCACTTTGACCAATCTCACCACTGGGGTTGGCTTGCGCGCCGTGTACACGCCCGACGGCTCGCGCACGGTGGTTGTGGGTAGTATCCAAGGGACGAACGCCGCCGGCACTCCCGTCCAGCACTTCGTGGTGGCGCGCATTTGGAATTAGGGCGTGCTCCTTGGGGCGGCCCCGGTCGTTTGTGGGCCGCGGCCGCCCCGCGAAGCATGTAGAGGCGCAGCATGCTGCGCTCTTACGCGGGAAGCCGGTGGCTGGGCGCGCGCTTCTCATTGGACAAAATCTTACTGCCCTGACGTCGGGGCCTGCGGGAGGCTCCGTGTATCTTCGGCGCGAGGCGGAGGAAACTTGCGTATCTCGTTCGCTCTGGCGTGGCAGAGTACAAGAACGCCGACACAACAAGGCGGATACCATGCCCGCGAGACTGATCCGGTAGTCTTGTGCCTGTGCCCGCTCGAAGATGTCGAGCTCCCTGCGCTCTTGGGCGTGGCGGTGTTCGCCCTCCATCTCGAAGCGGCGAAGTACTCGTTCCGCTGTCCCCTTGTGGACACGCTCGTAAGCCTCCAACCACTCCGGAGGTGGAAGAGGGCTCGACGATGACCTCACACTCATCGTACGGACTGAGAACGGGATTCGACCATCCTCTTGTGTTTTTCTCGGCTCAACCTGAGAGGACGGAGTGCTCTCTGGTGCGCCTGCCTTTTCGTCGCTCACGTCTCAGGAAGCTCCGCGACTGTCGCTGTGCAGAGGTCCGCATATACCTCGCGACCGTCGCGGCACAGTGCCTCGAAATCATCGTAGAGGCCACGGCGATGCAGGCGTGGGTACCGCGGTCGCGTAGCAACAGCGCCAAGATCCATCAGGGAACCGACGCCCAGAAGAAACGCGCGGTAACGATCTGCACGGTCATTCATGCCTAAAGTATTAGTCGCTCAACCAAGAGCTCGCAACAACGCAGGTCGACAGCGTTCGCGCAAGACAATCTTCGTGCGGCCGCTCCCGAGGGCGCGATGAATCGCGCCCCTACGTTGATATCCGCGAAGATCAATCGATTCTGGTGCTGGCGTGAGCGTCAATCTCGGTGCAATCAACAATTGTGGGAAAAGACGATCGACATCACCGCAGCTCTCTTCGCCTGAAGGGCTACGCCTACACGCAGGCAGGTGTGTATTTCGTGACGATCTGCGCTTTCGGACGCGCGTGTTTGTTCGGTGAGGTGCTCGATGGGAAGATGCGATTGAACGACGCTGGCGTGATCGTCGATGCAACATGGCGCGCGATTCCCAAACATTTCCCCTGCGTGGTCATGGATCAATTCATTGTTATGCCAAACCACGTGCATGGGGTGTTGGTGTCCGTAGGGGGCCATTCATGGCGCCCCACCGCGCCAGGGGGGAACCCATCCCATTGGCCGATCCCAGGGGCGCGATGAATCGCGCCCCTACATTGGGGGATGTCATTCGCGCCTTTAAGGCGCGTGTGTCGATTGCGATCCATCGACAGACACCATCGGTCCGCGTTTGGCAACGCAATTTCTACGAACACATCGTTCGCGACGACGAATCGCTGGCCTACATCCGCCAATACATCCGCGATAACCCATCGCAATGGGCCATGGATCGCGAAAATCCAAACCCGTATCGATCGCGAGAACACGTTGAATTGTAGGGGCGCCATTCATGGCGCCCCACCGCGCCAAGGGGGAACCCCCCATTCACCGAATCCCAGGGGCGCGATGAATCGCGCCCCTACGTTGGGGGATGACGAACGTAGGGGTCCCCCCACCCGGCCAAAAGGACAATCCCCCCTTAAAAACCCAGCGAGCGTCGCAATGACTTGCGGCGCTCGCCTGATTCATAATTCCATCACGTAAGGGCGTATGGCCATACGCCCCTACGCAACCGCTTTGCTACTGCCCCGCAACTGCCACGGGAGCGGTGTAGATCCCGAGGTTGGCCCCGATATAAAGCGTTGTTTTATTGGGACCACCAAAGCTAATGTTATTCGCCCCGTTGGCAACTGGGATCGTACCCCATGGATCACCACTGGGCTTAAAGACCTGAACTCCCGAACTGGTTGCAACATACACATTGCCGCCGGAGTCGACAGCCAAGCCGTTATGCGTGTTGTTATTGACCGCGTTGTTAGCCGTAAACGCCGGAAACGGCTGCTCGGGATTCTTCGTCACCGTGCCGTCAGCGGCAATCGAGTATGCTATGATTTGACTTGTTTTCGCGAGCGAGACGTAAAGGGTGTTACCATCTTTCGAAAGCGCAACACCAGTAGGCTGATTGGCAACATCAGCATCATCCATTCCGATAGACGTCGCGTCCTTGGTGACGATGTCTACTTTGTAGACGCCGTTCGTCGAATCAACGACATAAATCGTTGTGCCGTCATTAGCAAGCACAAGGTCGATCGGCGACTGCACATGGGCTACTAACTGACCATTCTGTTTTGCACCACATGCAGCACTCCCGTCGACTAAGGTATCCCCGTTGGTTGATCTCGACGACAACTGTTGATTCGCCGGATTGGTATAGAACAGTGTCTGTCCCGTCAGTGCGATACCGCCAGCTCTGTCAATCCCATTAATACACTCGTCTGTTAGATCCGGAGCTCCTGGTTGGGCTGGGCTGGTTATTTTTCCATCAGCACTCAATACGGCAAATACGAGGTCGCCAATGCCATCGCCACGGTCAGGCTGCGTATAATAGAGCGACCCACTGCCTCCACCTCCAGCAGTCCAAACAACGCCACCGATGCTACCAAGGGTAACACCATCCAGTGCTGAAGTCGCCACCGTTCCATCAGGAATAGGATTCGTGGCTTCTACAGGAGGAGCTGCCTGGTCGGCGTCGCCCGAGTCGCTTGCATCAGTTTTGGCTGCGTCGGCGTCGTGACCGGCGTCCGTAGTCGTGGTTCCGCCGCCGCTGTCGACCTCACCCTGATTCTCATCATCAGGAGTATTGTCGCTGTTGTCGTCAGAGCTCGAACTCGAGCACGCGTAAATCCAGGCGCCAGAGACGAGGACCAAAGCAAAAGGCAGGATACGTTTCATAGTGCGGTTCACCGTAGCACACCCTGGGCCGATGGCGAGCGAATGCCGCGCTTTTCATTCACAGTGAGAAAACCCGAGCAATCCTGCGCTGCTCGGGCTCGCCCTACATGGGCACCTTATCGGCCTTTTTTTGCTTTGGCTAGCTTTCGCTGGCTCTATCACAGCCCTGTCGTGCGTGCCGGAAGAACTTCCGCCAAGCGTGATCGTGGGGCTTCTTGCCTGCGCACGCCGCGCTCTAAAACGCCGCGCTCTTTCGTAGGGGCGCCATTCATGGCGCCCAACCGCTGGCGCATCCTGAGGGCGCGATGAATCGCGCCGCTACTGCGCGATGCCGGGGACGTTCACGTCGACCTCCCAGATTTTCGAGACCTGGGTTGTAATGTACAACGATGTCAAATTGGGGCCGCCAAAGGCCAGGCCCGTGGGCTGCTCGGGAACCGCGACGACGCCGATTTTCGTGCCGTCCGACTTGAAAACCTCGACGCCTTCCGCAGCCGCAACGAACACGTTGCCAGCCTGGTCGACCGCAATGCCATCGGGCGCCGAAGTTTCCGCGTCCATGCTCACCCATACTTGCGATTCGCCGAACGTGCCGTCGTCGTTGAGGTGGTATTTGCGAACGTATGGCAGGGTTCCCGTTGTCGGCTCCGTGAAGGAGACATAAAGCTCGGTTTGGTCCGGGTTTAGCGCAATGCCCGTGGGCCGCGGAATGTCGTCGAACGAATCGGCCACGGTCACCGTGTTGTCGGGCGTAATGAGATAAATGCGATTTTGCGTAGGGCCATTGGGGTCGGTCGAGGCATAGCCCGGGTCGGTCACGTAAATGGTTCCGTCTTTGCGAACCACCGCCGCTTTCAGCGAGTCGAACTTGGTTTGCACGGTGCCATTCATAAACCCATTGGCAATGACTGTTGGTGCGCCTGCATCGGGGTCCGCGCTGCTTTTCGTGAGGGAGAAGGTGTTGACGATGTAAAGGTTGCCGGCGTCGTCCACCGCAGTGCCAATCGGGACACCCAAGGTTGGGTCGCCGTCGCTCACCTTCTTCGTGCTGCCATCGGTGCGCATGCGATAAAGCGCGCCGGTGCCAAGCGGCGTGGTGAAGAAAAGCACTTGCTGTCCGACATGCCACGTTGGACCATCGGTGTACGCGTCGGTTTCGAGCACCGCTTTCGCCGGCTGAATACCGTCAATGGGATTGGCATTGAGATCGACCGGATTGGCTGCGGCGCTGCCATCGGGATTGTTGTCACTGGGGCTCGTGCCGCCGGGATCATCGGGCGAAGGGTTGCTGTTGTCGTCTGACTTGCTGCTCGAGCAAGCATAGAAAGCCAATCCGATTGGCAGGACGATCAAATAGGGCAGATAGCGTTTCATCTTGGACTCCGTGGTATTCCAGCGCGGTTGGGCGCCATGAATGCCGCCCCCCCTACGAACTAGCGAGCCGCGTGCCGAGCCCGGCAACGCGTGCAAATTACATATTTATCGCGCACTCTTTTTCATCACCGGCGAAGAAGATTCCCGCTTTCGCCGTGGAGCACGTGGTCGTCGTCTTGTGGCGAAGCAGGACAAGCCGCAGGCTCGCCACTCGACGCGTCGGCAGGTGCTTGCACCACAGACCCACCATCTTGGTCGTCCGCGCCGGCCTCGGGCGTTGTGTCGGGCGGCGGGAAAAGCGCGGCGATGTCAGGCACTTCGTCGACGCGTGCGAACTGATAGCCCTTTGATTTCAAAATGGGCACGAGATACTGAATCATGTCAACGGTGCCGCCCTGCGCCGGATCGTCGTTGATGAAATAAGGGTCGTGCATGAGCACGATGCCGTGGCCCACGGTGTCGATCTGTTCGGCGTAGAGATCGCCGCATTGGGTCGGCGGCGTTGGGGTGCCGGGGCTTCCGTCGGCGTTGGCAGGGGGGTGCCAGCATGCCCAGTCGGCAGCCTGCCCTGGCCCCATTTCATCGCCAATGTCCCAGTTGATGGGTCCAACGTACTTCTTCATTGGCGACGCATTGATGTCGTTGGTTGCCTGTACATCGAAGTCGCCGTACGGCGCGCGGAAAAGAAAGTGATTGTCCGTATTGAATGGCGAAATAATCGTGTCGACTTGCGTGAGCTCGTCCACCGTTTGGGCAGCACTGAGGTGCTGGGTATTGGTCGATTTCCCTGTGATCGAGGCGTGATCCCACGTGTGGTTGCCAATGAGGTGACCGTCAGCAGAAAGCTGCGCGAGAATGGATGGATCGGTCACGTTTTGGCCCATGACGAAGAAGGTCGCTCGAATGCCTTGCGATTTGAGGTAGCTCGAGAGCTCGGAAGTCCGAAGGCCAGGCCCATCGTCGAACGTGAGCGCAAGCGTTTTTTCTGGAAGCGATTGACCATGGAGATCGCCAAAGCCAATCGCAAGGTCGCCCGAACATGTCTGCTGCGTGCTCGGGGAATTCGAACATGCGGCGAACAGCGAAGCACCCACTGCTGCCAACCCTGTAAGCGTTAGCCCGAGCGCGCATCGCGCGTACAATTCTCGTTGCCAATGCAACTGTTTCTGACCACGCGGCTTGCAGCCTGCGTCGGTGTTGATACCGTGATAAGCCATACGCGCACACGATGCACGGCGTGGTCCGTCATGCGCGCGGCTAGGAGTGAGGGCATCGCGTGCACCTGGTGTTTGCGCATATCGCGCGCGATGCCCTCACTCGTAGCCGCGCGCCACGAAACAAAAGATCGTTATTGTGCGTCTATACTCGTGCTCAACGCGCTTTCTGCTCGTGCCAGGGGAAGAGGCTCACCGGCCAAGCGTTGCTAGAGTTCACATCGAGGTCGAGTTCAGTATGACGTTGAGAATCCTCTTTCTGCTCGTGCTTGCGTTCGCGGCGAACGCCGTGTTCGTCGCCTGGGTTGGTCGCATCATCGGAAGGCGCCGCATCACTCGCTACGGGCTGGTTGTGCTGCTGGTCGTGTTCGCGGTCGCGCTCATGGACCGTAGCGGTTACTTCGGCGTCATGGTGGCGCTCGAAACCGTTATCGTCATCTTCGGCGCCGTGCTGTTCGGTGCATTCTCGGCAATGCTCGCCGCGGGCAAGAGACTACGCGCGCGGTTTTTTTCATCGAAGGTAGGGGCGCCATTCATGGCGCCCGACCGCGCCATTTCGGAATCCATACCATTGGCCGATCACCGATGCCGAGAGGGCGCGATGAATCGCGCCCCTACATTGGGTGGGCGCGACGCGCCCATGCAAGGGCGGCGCGAAACACTTCTGGCCATCGCCGGCGCCGCTTCATGGGCAACGAGTGCCGGCGTCATTGGCTGGGGCTTCGTGCGCGGCCGACACGACTTCGAGCTCGTCGAAGTTCCGGTGCGCATCGCCGGGCTCCCGCGCGCTCTGGACGGCTACACGATCGTGCAAGTTTCCGATTTGCACGCTGGCAGGTTCGTTGGCGAGCGCGATTTTTCTCGTGGCTTCGATCTGGTTCGCAAAGCACGCCCCGACCTTTTCGTTGCCACAGGCGATTTGGTCGATCACGATTCCGACTTTGCGCCTTTCGTGGGTTCGTGGCTTGCGCGTGTCAGCGCACGCGATGGCGTGTACGCGATCCTTGGCAACCACGATTACTATGCGCACGCACCCACTGTTCGCCGCCAGCTCGAGCGCGCCGGCATCCAGGTGCTCGTCGACGATGCGCGCCTCATCCGCCCAAACGATGGCGGGGGCTTTGCGCTCGTCGGCATGAACGATCTCATCGCACCCTACTTCGACGGCGCGCCGCCCAATCTCGCAAGCGCTCTTTCGCGCGCGGCTCCCAGTCGTCCGCGCATTCTGCTTGCGCACCAACCGCGCCAGTTCAACGAGGCCGCGGGGCAAGTGGCATTGCAGCTAAGCGGGCACACGCACGGCTATCAGTTCGATTTTCTCGGTGCATTTCCCCGGCTTGCTCGGCGCTATGTTGCGGGTCGTTACGACAAGAATGGCTCGGTGCTTTGGGTCAATCGCGGTTTCGGCGTGAGCGGCCCGCCTTCACGCGTTGGCGTCCCGCCGGAGGTGACCAAGATTGTGCTCGTGGCAGGATAACGGCGCAGGGCGCGATGAATCGCGCCCCTACATCGCTTTCGTCACACCCGGCGCTGCATCGCTCGCCATTTTGATGACCCTGGCCGGAATGCCCGCGACGATTGCGCCTGCAGGCACGTCCGCGACGACCACGGCATTGGCGCCAATCACGGCGCCGCGACCAACACGCACCGGGCCTAGAATGCGTGCGCCGCAACCCACCAGAACGTCGTCTTCGATGACTGGATACCCATTGTCTTTCGCGGTACCCACGGTGTTGTTGCCAAGAAACTTCACCCGTGCGCCGATTTTCGCATCGCCGCCAATCACGATACCAAGCGTGTGGGTGAAGTTGACACCGTCGCCAAGCTTGACCTGATTGCCAATCTCGATTCCATAAACAATGGTTTGCATGAGCCTTAGCGCACGGTTGGCACCGGGCACATGAAAGCGACGTGCGGTTTCGCGCAGACGATGCATGGCGAGAACGGCAAAGCCGTCTTGCACCACGGCAGCTTCGAATGCCTCTTTGGCCGACGCCTTGGCACCCGGCGCAGGGGTACCACTTTTCGTGAGCGCGATACCGTATGCGTCAGCGACGAGCTGCTTGATAAGACTCATGACTTTCTAGTTTAGCGCCTCGTATGCCATGGCTCAATCGCCGCATTTAGACGGTAGGGGCAGACCCCCGTGTCTGCCCCGTTATGGGGCGGCCACAGGGGGCCGCCCCTACGAATATGCGGTGGTTCTATGTGCATCGCGCGCTAATGGAAGGGCGGCCACAGGGGGCCGCCCCTACGAATACGCGTTGTGTTGGCGGTTGCGTGTAGGGGCGTATGGCCATACGCCCTACGAGTTTATTGTAGGGGCACCCCTTGTGGGTGCCCTGCCTTACACGCCAGAGCCTTTGAGCACCACCCCCACGGTTTTTGCGAGAATGTGGATGTCGAGCCAAGGCGACCAGTTGCGAACGTAATACACGTCTATCTGCACGCGCTGTGCGAACGACGTTGCGTTGCGATCCGACACTTGCCACATGCCGGTCATACCGGGAGGGGCGCGGAGGATGATTTTTTCTTTGCCGCCCATCTCGGTGAGCTCGCGCTCGATGTACGGTCGCGGTCCGACAAGGCTCATGTCGCCTTTGATGACGTTGAGCAGTTGTGGAAACTCGTCGAGCGAGAACTTACGCAAAAATCGCCCGATTCTCGTCACACGCGGGTCTTTGCGAAGCTTGTGGTAAATTTCGTATTCGGCGCGAAGCTCGGGATTGTCGTCGAGCAACGCCTTGAGGCGTTCCTCGCCGTCGCCGTGCATCGTGCGAAACTTGTAGGCTTTGAAATGCTCGCCGTCGCGGCCAAGGCGCTTTTGCGTGTAGAAGAGCGGGCCTTTCGAATCGAGCTTGATGAGAAGTGCAACGAGAAGCAAAAACGGCAAAACAACGAAGATGCCAAAGCCTGTGAGCGCCACGTCCATCACGCGCTTGGCAAGGCGAGGACCAGGAAGAAGAAGCTGCTGGCGCACTTCCACACCGAGAATGCCGCCAAGGCTTTTGGCAGGCACACCAAGCGTGGCAAAGCCAAACAGATCGGGAATGACGAGCAGGTGGCTGAATTTGCCGCCAACGCGCTCGACGATTTGAAGTAACTTTGGGCTGTCGACGCCCGGCATGGCGACCACCGCGTACGGAATTTTCAAGCGCTGCGCGAGCACCGGCGCGAGCGACAGATCGCCGACGACCGGAATGCCGTCGACTTCGGCGAACTTGCCGCGCGGAAAAAGCGCGGCCTCTTTCGGCTTGGTTGGCCTATTGATTTGGCTTTCAGGACCGAGAAATTCTTCGCTGGTGGCAAACGCGGCGGCTGCACGCCACGACGCCGGAGGCGGGGGAATGATGTGGTCGGAGCTGATGGGGCCGCTTGGTGGATCATCATCGGAGTCGGTGCCGAAAATGTCAGCGGCAAGGGCACTGCGCTGCGCCTCAGACATGAAATGCGATGCCGAAACGTTGATGGAGTAAACATCCATCACCTCGTTCGTGAAGCTTGCACGGAGGGTTCCGTGCTTCGCAGGATCGTCGTCGAGAAGCATCACTGGCTTGAGCCCAGAACGCGGCTGCGCCTTCAGCGTGCGCACGACGAGTCGGCCTGTTTTCGCGGCGCCAAGCACGCAAACGGGAATGCCCCACCATGGCTGCACGCAAAGGGCGTTACGTACCGCCGAGCGAATGACGGTCACGAGCAGCATGGTAGAGAGCCACCATACGGCACGCACGAAAATGCCCCATTCGACAATGGGCAGCCCGCCGAGCGTTGCCAGAAGCGAAGCGCCGAAATGAACCAGCGATGTTGCGAAAACGATGTCGCGTAATTCGTCGGGCGTGCTCTTGGCCATGGGCGAGTAGAGCTCGAGCCCGGCGAACGTGAGCACGCAGAGACATATGGACGGACCGACGACGAGCCACGCGCTCCAGTCGAACTCACCAAAGGCCGAGTACGTGCGCACGAAATGGACGCTGCTCGCGACGAGGGCGGCAAGAACCAACGAAAAAACATCGGTGACGAACAGCGTGACCATGGTGCGGATGGGCCGCGTGAGAACCTGCAAACCAGCAACGTCTTTGTGGCTGCGAGCAGCCGCGGAGATGTCGGTCTCGGCGTTGCCCGCCTTCATGCGGACGCGAAGCTGCTCGGCAAGCGCCCGCGCAATGGCTTCTTCGCTGCACGCGCCGTTGGAGACGAGAATGCGCCCAATCTGGCCGCCGCGCTCTTCCTGGATGGCGAGGGCCTTTTCCACGGCTTCGGGCGTAACGGCTCCGTTGGCGATGAGGATTTCGCAAATCAGAGTTCCGCTGCGCGGCGAGCTTACAGGGCGCGAGCCGCCGAGCATGTTGCCTTGTGGAATACGAATCACGGGAGCCGCGATTTCGGCTTTCACCCGTGCAGCGGCTCGTGCGATGTCTTCGGGCGACGACGCCGGAGGCGGGGGCGCACCCGATGTGGGTGGCACCCGCAGAATGCCGGGGGCAGCGCCAATGGGCGAAAGCGTGGGAGCAAACGGCGCAGGCGGTGAGGGCATGGCCGACAGCTGCGGGTTTGGCAGCGCGAGCCGCTCTTGCATGGCCTGCTGAACCTGCTGAAGAAGGGGCGGCACGGCGACGGCACGCGGTGGCCGCGAGGGGCGCGAGCTTGGAGGCGCAGATTCGAGCGCCGACGGTGTGGTTGGCGGGGACGACGGAACCGCGGGAGTTTCGCCCTGCCCGCCTTTAAAGTTGGGCATGACTGGCACGATAGGCACGATGGGCACCGGAGGGATCGGCAAGGCCGTTTCCGCTTCCGCTTCTTTTAGCGGCGGCGCGACGCGCGGAGGTTCGGATGCGGCGCCGTCGGTGTGGTTTCCTTCGCTACTCATTGTTGCCCGCGAAGTATAGACGACTCGATCGTATCGCTTCCAGCGCCGCCCTTCCCACTGCGATCTTGCACACCCATGTTCACATGCGGATGCCAGGCGCGGGGAAGGTCGAGCAGAGTTCTTTGACCTCACCTCGAACCTTCGCAATGACCGACTCGTTCGATGCGCTCGTCACCACGCGGTCGATCCACCCCGCAAGCATGCGCATTTCGGCCTTGCCCATGCCGCGCGATGTAACCGATGGTGTGCCAATGCGAATGCCTGATGGGTCAAAGGGCTTTCGTGGATCGAACGGCACTGCATTGTAGTTTGCAACGATGTGAGCGCGGTCGAGCGCCTGCGCCGCAGGTTTGCCTGCAATGCCCTTGCTTGTCATGTCGATGAGCATGAGATGGTTGTCGGTGCCACCCGTGGTCACTGCGAAGCCCTTGTCGATGAGCGCTTGCGCAAGCTCTTTTGCGTTCTCCACGATGGCTTTCGCATAACTCGGAAACGATTCGCCGAGCGCTTCCTTCGCGGCCACTGCAATGCCGGCGGTCGTGTGATTGTGCGGTCCGCCTTGCAGGCCTGGAAATACAGCTTTGTCGATAGCTGCAGCATGCACTTTTTTGCAGAGGATCATGCCGCCACGTGGCCCGCGAAATGTTTTGTGCGTGGTGGATGTGACCACATCGGCAATGCCAATGGGCGATGGGTGCTCACCCGCAGCCACGAGCCCGGCGATGTGTGCGATGTCAGCCGCGAAGATCGCGCCAACCTCGTCGGCGATCGCGCGAAACGCTTTGAAATCGAGCGTGCGTGGGTACGCCGTGGTACCAGCCCAAAGAAGCTTTGGCCGATGTTCTTGCGCGAGCTTGCGCACTTCGTCCATGTCGATGCGATGGGTGTCGCGGCGCACGCCGTACGGCACGCTCTTGAAAAACCTACCCGTGATCGACACTGAGTGGCCGTGCGTGAGGTGCCCGCCCGCGGGCAGCCCCAGGCCCATGATGACGTCGCCGGGTTTGCAAAACGCAAGGTACACTGCCAGGTTCGCGGGGCCGCCGGAGTACGGCTGCACGTTGACGTGCAAATCGTCTTCACCGCCCGCGGCGGCCGTTCGACCAAAAAGCTTTTTCAGGCGCGAAATGGCAAGCTCTTCGACCTGGTCGATGATCTGCTGGCCCTCGTAGTAACGCTTGTGCGCATAACCCTCGGAATACTTGTTCGTCAGGCACGAGCCCGTGGCCTCCATCACGGCGGCGGAGGCATAGTTCTCGCTCGCAATGAGGCGCATCGACTCGAACTCGCGGCGATTTTCTTCGTCGATGAATTTGGCAACTTCAGCATCGGTTTCTCGTAGGGTTCTGTCAGCCATGGGCTACTTCGTTACCGTACAAATGCCGCCGCGTCATCGCCCGCGCTCGTATATAAAGCAGGCTGATGCTTCTCCAAGTCCGCCTGATGATCGCAATGGCGCTCTTTGGAAGCGTCGTCTCCTTGTTGTCGTCGGCAGCTTTGGCGCACGATACCCCTCCGGCAATGACTGCCAGCGAGGCCGCGGCCACACCACCCCCTGCCGGCACACACGCTGCTGAAAGCGACCCAACGATGCGCCCGATCACCCACGATCGACGCGCGGGGCTCGTGCTCGGAGTCGCACCGGGCATTGGCTTTGCCGGTGCAAGCGGCTACCCCAACGACGTCAAGTTCATTGGCAATCCGGACTACTACTCGTCGTCGTCCATGCTCGTGGGCATTTCCACGTCGTACTTTTTGATGGGCGCGATGACCGATTATTTCAGCTTTGGCCCCATGGTCAACGTGGCAACATTTGGCAACGACACCTGGAAGTCGACCGGGTTTGGCATTGGGTTTCGTGTCGAGGTGTTTCCACTGCTCGTGTTCGCGCCGACCTTTGCCGACACATCGGTTTACAGCCAGCTTGGCTTCGGCTCGGCCACCCTGCGCCTCAAAGGCACCTCGACCGATACCGATGGCTCGCGAACGTTTCTTGGCATCGGCATACACCACGAATTCCGTGCATTCCGCAGGTTTGGGGGGCACGCCACGTTCGGGCCCTTCGTCGAGTACAACGCCATCTCCGCACAGGCGACCGAGCGTCACTGGCTGAGCATCGGTTTGCGCGTGGCGTGGTATGGCGGCGCTGTAACGAACGACCACCCTTGACCATCGCGGATCGCCACGCAAGCGTTGAACACGGCGAAAAATCCGCGCAACCTGTCATCTCTTTGTCAACGATGGCGACGGTTGGCGGGAAGGCTGATAACCTGAGGGGGTGAATCCGCCAGACCCATTTGGGCTCGTCGGGCAAGTGTTGGATGGGCAGTTTCGCGTCGATCGCGTTGTCGGCGAAGGCGGATTCAGCGTCGTCTACCAAGGTCATCATCAGGGGCTGAACGAACCCATTGCCATCAAGTGCCTGAAGCTGCCTGTATCGCTTGGGTCATCCCTTGTCGACAGCTTCATCCAGCGCTTTCGTGACGAAAGCCGAATTCTGTACCGCCTGTCTCAAGGCAACTTGCACATCGTGCGCAGCATTGCGGCAGGCACGACCCAGGCGCCCATGACGGGTGCACTCGTGCCCTTCATGGTCCTCGACTGGCTCGAAGGGCGCTCGCTCCAAGCCGATTTCACGATGCGGCGCGCAGCCGGAAAAACTGGGCGCTCGCTCGAAGAAATTACCGCGCTTTTCGGTACAGCGGCCGAAGCCTTGGGCTTCGCACACATGCAAGGTGTCGTGCACCGCGATCTCAACGCGGGAAATCTATTCCTCACCGTAACGCAGCAAGGCGAAACGCTAAAGGTTATGGATTTCGGCGTTGCGAAGGTAATGCAAGACAGCGCCTTACAGCTCGGCCCACGCGCGCAAACCGTTGGGCAAATGAGAATTTTTGCGCCTGCTTATGGGGCGCCCGAGCAGTTCGACGAGCGCCTTGGCGCTGTTGGCGCCGCTTCCGATGTGTACGCGCTCGCGCTGATCATGCTCGAAGCCATGCGCGACAGGCCTGTCAACGAAGCCGACAACCTCGGCGTGTTTGCACACCTCGCGCTCGATCCGCAGCGAAGGCCTACGCCACGCGCGCTCGGCATCGAAGTTCCTGACGCGGTCGAGTCGGCGTTTGTACGCGCAACGATGCTCGATACGCACGCGCGCTGGCAAACGGCCAGAGACTTTTGGGCCGCCTTCGCAAGCGGGGCAAACGGGATGAGCGGCGCTCGCGCGAGCAACGAGCGCAACGAGTCCGCGTCTGCGTACGGGAAAACCGTGCTCGCATCGCGCGAATCGCAACCGCCTGCGGATGCAACCGCGCAGTATGCCGACTTGACCACGATGCCTTTCCGCGTGCCAGCGCGCACGCCAGAGCAAATACCAGCGGCGCGTCCCGCTGCGCCTCCACAAGCGCCTACACAGGCAATGGAGCGTTCTGCCGTGAAAGAACAGGCACCAACAAGGCCTCTCGATACCCCAACACCCGCGGTGAAAACCACATCGAGTCGCGCAACGAGTCAAGTGTCGCGCTTGGCCGATAGCACCGTCAACCCTTCGCAAATGGTGACCTTGGTGCCAGGCCTTTCGCCCGAGCCACGAAAGCTGGCGCCCCCAGCAGGCAGCGCAAGCTTGGCAGCGTCGGCCTCGGCAAGCAGGCCAAACGAAGCACGCGGGCCAGGAACCAAGCCGTCCAATGTGAACGACGCCCAAACGGTCGTGCAGGCCCCGATGTCCACACGACCAACGGTTCGTGTTGCAACCCCGCCGCCTGGAGCTGTCGCGCCTCTCGCTCCAACAGCACCCACGCTCACGAGTTCGCAAATTAAATCATCCGTTGCATCGTCTTCATCGCCACTGACATCCGAGCCTCCAACGCCGGTTGTGGGAACCAGAAAAGCGGCAAGGCAAAGGTCGCGCTCTGCTGCTGATGCAGAAGAACATTTCATCGACCTCGACGATTTCGACGATCTTCTCGAAGAAGACGAGGTAACGCGCGTTCACGTCCCCGAGCCTGATGTCCTTCGCAAACTCTCCGACTCCGATCAACGCACAGCGCGTGAAACGCCACCGCCAGAAGAAGTCGAAACGCCGCCGATGATCGCGGTCGACACACAGACGGCAGAGGCGGCAGGGGTAAACGCTACGTACGTGGGGTGGCCTCCACCACCGCCTCCTCTGCTGATTCCAGAAGCCGATAGGCACGAGCCGCGGGAGTCACCACAACAGGCGTCGCGCAGGTTCGGGAACACACTTGCACTCACTCCAGTTCCCGTTGGCGCCAGCCCACAGCAGGCACCAGGCGCGCAGCAAACGCCAGGTGCACCGCCGGTGCGAGCGTTTTCGCAGACTGTTGCGATGCCAACCGCGGGCCAGCCGGCTTACGCGCCAAGCGCGCCAAACGCGATGGCCTACCAGCCTTCGCCTAACGCGCCTAACGCGATGGCGGCGCCACCTCCACATCCCTCCGAGCCACCGCCGCCGTCGACTTCGTACCCGCCACAATATGCGGGATCGCCTTTGCAAGACCCACGCTTTGTACCGACGCAGAGCGGGCCAATGCAGGGGCAGGCCTTTGGTCCGCCACCGTATTCGATGCATTCGGTGAGTCAGGACCCAAGTGCAGGTTCCTGGCAGCAGAATGCGAGTGACGCAGGATCGCTCTATCCGCCTTTGCCCGCGGCATCGCCCGCGAAAAAATCGCCGCGGTTGCTCCTTGTTGGGATCATCGTTGGGTTGCTAGCAGTCGTCGGCCTTGCGGCTATCGGTTTCGTTGTCGTAACGCGAAACGATCAGTCGAACGGCGAGCCCACGACTTCTGCCTCTGTAGCGGCCGCTGACACAACAGCAGGTAACGAAGCGCCGGCACCACCCGAGCCCGCGCCTGCTGCAAGCGAAGCGCCCAACGCGCCCAACGCGACTGCCGCGCCGGCACCAACCGAGCCCGCACCTGGTGCAAGCGAAGCGCCCAACGCGCCCAACGCGACTGCCGCGCCGGCACCAACCGAGCCCGCACCTGGTGCAAGCGAAGCGCTCAACGCGCCTAACGCGACTGCCGCGCTGGCACCCGAGCCCGCGCCTGCTGCGAGTGAGCCGCAAACCGCGACGCCAACCACGCCAGAAGAGCCGGCAACCCCTGGGCCAGCGCCATCTGAGCCGGCGCCTGCCGCTTCACCACGCGCAAAGCACCCTGCTGCAGCTCCCCACGCGGCGCCTGCCGGTTGGGCAAAAGCCACTCCGCAAAAATCTACTTCTCAACCTGCTCCTCCGGTTCCGGTTCCGACCAATCCGAACGCATTCAACGAAGCCAATGCGCGCGCTCGACTTGCGACGGCGAACGGCGTTCTCATTGCGTGCAAACAACCTGGCGGCGTGACTGGACCTGGCTCCGCGGCGGTAACCTTTGGCCCTGACGGCACTGTGACGGCCATCTCAGTCGATTCGCCGTACGCAGGCACAAAAGAAGGGGAGTGCGCTGCCGGGCAGTTTCGCCGCGTGAGAGTCAACGCGTTCGAAGGTTCGCCGCAAACGGTGGTGCACTCGTTCGAAGTTCCGAAGTAGGGGCGCGATTCATCGCGCCCTCGAGATCGGCGATTGGCCAATATATTGTCACGTCGGGCGCCATGAATGGCGCCCCTACGCATGCTTTTGTTGATTGTAGGGGCGTCGGTCATCAATTCCAATATCGCAGGACCGTCCCCTCTTGTGTAACGACAACGATTCGCCCGTCACTCTGCACATGTGCCGACACAGGGCTGTCAGCCTTCGTTGTCGCTTGCCCGAACTCGCCAAATGACGGGTCGAGCACGCCGTCACCTGTGTACCGAGAAAGGGTGCCCTCGTGTCCGCTCGCGGTTGTACTCGCGGTTGTAGAAGTCACAAGAAAACGGTTTTGATCGTCGAGGACCACGTGCACTTGGGTAGGCTCACCGATACTGTTCGGATCCAAAAAACCGTTCGCACCGAATGTGCTATCAAGGCTCGTTCCATCGGCTGTGAAAGCCCAAATCGCTGGGAGCATGGAGTCATTCGTTACCCAGAGAATTCGACTCTCGAGCCGTAGCGTGAGCGGATTCCCCTGGCGAACTCCCCAATCTGGAACCGTTGGTCCTTTGAATGCCGTCTGCCCATTCGTTCCAAAAGATGTGTCACGCACACCGCTGTTATCGAACTGCAAGAAGCCGAAATACGTATCAAGGGACGAGGTGAGGTTGGTGCCCCCGGCGTTGGCTCCCGCGCCCATGATCACGATGTTGCCATTCGTGTATACGCCAGCACCCATCATGGGCAACGGCACAGCGTCGGCTTCGCCCGAATGGTAATCTGCGAAATTCACATTCACGAAACCGCCATTCCCGAATTTCGGGTCCAGGTCTCCGGCGCTCGTGATTTTCGCGATTCCGTTCATATTGTTGCCGCCACCATCGGTGGCGGTGAAAAACAGGACGACGCTGTCGTCTGGAGCAAGAGAAGTTTGAGAAACGCTGTTGGTCGTAGTTCCAACAAACGCTGCGGCAGTGGAGAGAATCGTCCTCTTGCCGGCACGTCCCGTTGCGTCGATGATGACGTAAGCAGCTTTATCGTGTGCGATACCGTCATTAGGGTCTGTATCGTTTGCATAGCCTCCAACGACCATGCTGCCATCGGACAGAAGCACCGCGTCATTCGGACTCAGGGTATCCAGCGCGGCAACGCCGCTATTGCCATAGGATAATACATCGAGCTCGCCATTTGGCGTAAGCCGCGCAACGCATGTACTCCAAGGACTCAAACTAATGCTGGAGTAGCAAGAGCCAAGCACGTAGATGCGATCGTCGCCCGATACCAAAGCCGTGATCGGACTCAGCATTCTCCCAAGCATATCCGCGAACCGACCACCCTGCGCAAAGGTCGTATCGAGAGTACCAGGCAGGCCGGCAACGAAAAGCTGCATGTCGACACTTACAAGCACCCCGTCGTTGACGGCATGCCCTTCGATGGTGACCGAAATGGGTCCTTGAGAAACGCTGTTTTCAATAGCGATCGTGAGTTCTCCACTGCTTTCTGTCGATGGAATGGTCAGCGAGCCAGCCGTCACGCCCGACGGCGCATTTTTCAGCGTGATCTGAACATCGGCTGGAGACGATCCACGGCGGGCGATAGAAATGGGGATTTTCGTTGATGCCCCCTGACCGACGCGCAATGGTGATGTTCCCATGTCAAATGAGAATGCAGTTGCTCCTGCGTCGGTTGGCCCAGCATCACCAGCCGACGATTGATCGGATGGGTCGATCGCCGGCGCGTCGAAACCGGTGCATGACGCCGCAACGATTGCTAGAAGCGCGGAGGGAATCAGTCCACAAGCACTGCGCATAGCGACATCCTACTCCCGGTTGAGGCGCGGGCGATATCGAACGCTGCGCGAACCAAGCACACGGCTCCCCCCAACCCCAGAGCGACCACGCAAGAGACCGCCGGCTCCCGAACCCGCAACGGCTGCGAGCCCGCCACCAACGGCTCAACCTGCTCCTCCAGTTTCGGTCCATCCGAACGCATTCAACGAAGCCAATGCGCGAGCTCGACTTGCGATGGCGAACGGCGTTCTCATTGCGTGCAAGCAACCTGGCGGCGTGACTGGACCTGGCTCCGCGTCGGTTGCCTTCGGCCCCGACGGCACTGTGACCACCATCGATAAACGCTGGTGCACTCGTTCGAAATTCCTAAATAAACCATCGATCAATTCCAATATCGTAAGACCGTACCCGCATCTGTAACAACAACAATCCGCCCATCACTTTGCACGTGCGCCGACCAAGGACACCCATCGGAGGTCGTGGACACCTGCCCGTCCTCGCCAAATGACGGGTCAAGCACGCCGTCGCTCGTGTAACGAGAGAGGAGGTCCTGTTTCACGCGAGGGGTTGTGCAAGAAGTCACAAGAAGACGACTTTGATCGTCGAGAAACACGTACGCTTGGGCGAGCACACCCGTATTGTGCGGATCCAAAAAACCACCCCCACCAAATGTGTCGTCAAGGCTCGTTCCATCGGCTGTGAAAGCCAAAATCGCTGTGCCCGAATTGGCACCGCCAGGCTTCACCCATAGGATTCGCCCGTCGGGCAGTAGCGTGAGCGGACTCTGGCGAAATCCCCATACCGCCGAACCCCCAACCGCTGGCCCTTCGAATGCCGTCTGCCCATTCGTTCCAAAAGACGCGTCATGCGCACCGCTGCTATCGAGCTGCAAGAAGCCGAAATACTCATCAAAGGGCGGGGCACCGTCTTCGCCTTCGGCTTTGAATCCCCCGCCCATGATGACCACGTTGCCATTCGGGTATACGCCAGCCCCCGCCACGGACAACGGCACGGCGTCGGCTTCGCCCGAATGGTAATCGGCGAGATCCCCATTCACGAAACCGCCGTTGCCGAAGGTCGTATCGAGGGTTCCGGTATTTTTGATTTTCGCGATTCCGTTCACATCATTGCCAGAACCATCGGTGGCGATGGCGGGGAAAAACATGACAACGCTGTCGTTTGGGGCAAGAGAAGTTTGAGAAACGCTGTTGGTCGTGGTTCCAACGAACGCGGCGGCAGTGGACAAAATCGTCATTTTGCTGTTCTTCCCCGTTGCGTCGAAGGTGCCATAAGCACCCATATCGTGTGCGGCACCGTCATAAGTATCTACATTGTTTGCGGTACCTCCAACGACCGTGCGGCCATCGGACAGAACCACCGCGTCATTCGGAGTCAAAGTATCCAGCGTGGCAAGGCCGCTGTTGCCATAGGTTATATCGAGCTCGCCGTTTGGATTGAGCCGCGCGATGCATGTACTCAAAATATTGATATCACTGCTGGAGGGGCAAGAGCCAGGCACGTAGATATGATCGTCGCTCGACACCAGAGCCGCGATCGGATTCAGCATTCTACCGATCAGATCCGTGAGCCGACCACCCTGCGCAAAGCTCGTATCGAGAGTACCAGGCAGGCCAGCAACGACAAGTTGCACATCAGCACTTACAAGCACCCCGTCATTGACGGCATGCCCTTCGAGGGTGATCGAAATGGGTCCTTGAGAAACGCTGTCTGCAATCGTGATCGTGAGTTCTCCGCTGCTTTCTGTCGATGGAATGGTCAGCGAGCCACCCGTCGTCACGCCTGACGGCGCATCTTTCAGCGTGATTTGAACATCGGCGGGAGACGATCCGCTGCGCGTGATGGCAACGGGGATTGGCGTTGATGCCCCATCTAGAATGCGCAGTGGTGTTGTTCCCATGTCAAAGGAGAATGCAGCTGCCCCTGCGTCGGTTGACCCAGCATCACCAATCGACGATTGATTGGTTAGGTCGATCGCCGGCGCATCGACACCGGTGCAGGATGCGGCAGCGATTGCAAGAGGTGCAAGAAGCATGAAGGAAATAATCGGTCCACAAGCAATGCGCATGGTGACATTCTATCCCGGTTGCGGCGCGGGCGATATTGAACGCTCGCCAGCTACAGCGCAACCCAGTTGCGCTGTAGGAGAAGCCGCGGGAGCGGCTTCGGGGGTCGGGGGGCGAAGCCCCCAAGAAAAGTCTAGTGCCGTTCGGGCGCTGCATCGCAGCGCGTTCGGACTCTGGCCGAACTTCTGCCGAACGGTACTAGTGGAAGCATGCCAAGAAGAGCGAACGCTGCGCCAACCAAGCACACGGCTCCCCAACCCCAGAGCGACCACGCAAGCGACGCTGAAACCGATCCTAAGGCGCCACCGCCAAAATAGGAAACCATGTAAAGCGCATTGATTCGGCTGCGCAAAGCAGGCGTGAGACCAAAGATGACGGTCTGGTTGGTCAGCTGGCTTGCTTGCACGCCGGCATCGAGCAGCACGACCCCCACTCCGATGACGATGAGCGAACGTTGGCCAATCCAAAAGATCGCAAGGGATATCGCGATCATCGCGAGAGCCACGACATTGATACGCCACGGCTTGGGTCGAGTCGCGAGCCGCGCGGCCACGGGGGCAACGAAAACACCAACAAGGCCAATGGCGCCAAAGGTGCCGGCCACTGCGCTGCCATAACCGAGTGTTTCGAGATGGAAGGACAGCATCGACCAAAATGCGCTGAATGCGGCAAAACCAAGCCCGCCAACCATGGCGCGCCGGCGCAAAACAGGCTCGGTGCGAACAACGGTGGCAAGAGACCTAAGAATCGTCACGTAGGCGATTCGCTCGGCAGGTTCGCGCCTTGGTATGGTAACGTGGAGTACAATCGCCAAAAGCCCCATGGCAAGGGCGGCAAGAACAAATACAGCGCGCCAGCCAACAGCGGCGCCTAGCGCGCCGGAAGCCGTACGCGAAAGCAAAATGCCGGCAAGCAATCCCGACATGACGGTGCCGACAACTTTACCGCGCGCGGTGGGCTGCGCGATGTCGACCGCGTACGGAAGAATCATTTGCGGAACGGCTGACGCAATGCCCACAAGAAGGCTGCTTGCGATGAGCATGGCCGTCGACCAGGATGCGGCAAGCATCAACAGAGCCGGAACCGCCGCAACAAGCGTAGAAACAATGACGCTTCGGCGCTCGCGCCCATCGCCAAGCGGAACGAGAAGCAGCATGCCCAGTGCATAGCCAACTTGCGTGGCCATCAGGGCGCTGCCGACTTGGGCAGGCGTTGCGTGGAGCGACGCTGCAATGGCCGCGGCAAGCGGCTGTGCATAATACAAGTTTGCAACCGAAAGCCCGGCGGTCGCCGCCAGAAGCCAGAGAAGACTTCGCGGAATTCCGGTTGTTGTGGATGGTGTGCGAGTCAATTCCAAAGGCGCGAGACTACCACGACGGTTGGGCCCATCAGCGACGCAGGTGCCTCTGAAACAACGACGATCCGCCCATCGTGCTGTACGCGTGCGACGTAGGAGGTTCCGGACGAAAAGCCTGCTGGAAGGGATTGCGTCACGGTTCCATTTTGCCCGTTTACGCCAAACGAAGTGTCGGGCATCCCGGTGGTTGTCAATCGGGAGACCGATTCGAGCATGCCGTCAGCGCTACTGGTTACGAGAAGGCGATTTTGGTTGTCGAGGAAGACGCGCGATACCACGCCACCGATTGTTGCCGTGCCGTCGACGCCAAACGTGCTGTCGAGACCGGTTCCATCTGCTTTGATCGCCACAATGCCGTTATCGCTAAGCGCGATGACTCGACCATCGGCAAGCACCGGCAATTCCCCGCCATTGATCGCCATCGGAAAGGATGTCTGCCCGCCTGTTCCAAACGTCGCGTCGATAGCGCCGCTTTTATCGAGTTGCAAAATGCCGTAATCCTCAACCCCGGAATACCAAGAGCCCGCCAAAAAAATCTCGCCGGTCGGGCGCACGGCAATACCCGTGGCGTCGCTGCTGTAGGAGTCGATGGCTAAGAACCGGCTTGAGAAACCGCCTCCGATGCCAAAACTTGTATCCAATTCCCCGTCACTGGCGATTTTCGCGACCTCAACAAACGAGGTAGGGGAAACGTATCCCCCTATGGCCAGGACCACGCTGTCATCTGGTAAAGCCGCCATCAAGTCAATGTGGTAGCTGCCGACGCCCATATCCATGACGACGCTCGCATCATTCACGTTCCCACTGGAGGGAACAATGTTGTACGCGGCGTTGTAATATGTGGCTGAGATCGCTGAGTTACCTCCAACGACGATGCGGCCATCCGAAAGAAGCGCGGCGGCAGTCGGCGAATTCAGGTCGGTCACAGTGGCAATGCCGTCAACGCCGTAGGTTGGGTCGAGTGCACCGTCAGGGGTAAGGCGCGCGATGCATGCGTAATAACTATAAGAACACGAGCTGACCACGAAGATGGTGTCGTCAGAAGACACGAAGGCATCGACAAGCCCGTACGCTTGTGACCCGAACACATCGATGAGCCGGCCACCCGTCGCAAACGTCGTATCGAGACTGCCCACGTCGTGATCGACAAGCAGCGGCAGAATCGCACTTGCCGATTCGCTCGTGCCTGCCGCGCCCACTACGTGCCCTTCAATTGTCACATCTAAGGGACCATAAAGAACGGTTTTGGCAACGGCAATTTCGAGATCTCCCGTGCTCGCGGATGACGGGATTGTCAGCGGGCCGGCGGTGATGCCCGGCGGTGGATTTGACAGCGTTATCTGGATGTCACTCGCAGGCGCGGTACTTCGCACAATCGAGAGGGGAACCTTGGTTGTCGTTCCTTGCAAAACCCTTGATGGTGTCGATCCAGTGTCGAACGAAAAGGATTCTGATCCGGCGTCGATCGAGCCCGCATCGTTTTGGCTCGTCGACTGATACGGCAGCAAGTCATACCCGGTACATGCTGCAACAAAAAGCACGAAAGCAACCACCCCGTGAATGACACGCATAAGAAGAGCCTCCGATAAAGATCGAGGCGCCATGGTACAGAATATTTCAACATTACTGCCGGGACTTCGTCCCGCGCTGTGCGTTTCCGCTTCGCGGAAAGCAGTCATGGCTGAATAAAAGTTCAGCACCCTGCTCGATTCGTTCTTGGGGAGGGCGCGCGACGCAGGGCAGACACGAGAAAAAATTTTTTTTCGGCGTTGGCCGCAACTCTTTCGCGAAGAGGCCGAGTGAAACAATTACGCGCACAAGCGTGACTGTCGTTGGAACGACATCCACCCGGAGAAATAACGATGCAAACAATCGGTAATTTGGCTATCCGCGCTAGCGTTGCAGTTGCAAAGGAAAATTGGGCTCTCGAGGTACAAAATGCATTTGGTGCTCGGCTCGTCATTGTCGGGCAGTCACCCGTGATCGTCGGCTCGAGTCGATCGGCCGATGTCGTGCTCGACGATTGCACAGTGAGCAGCCGTCATTGTGAAATCCGCCCCCTTGGCGATGGCATTGCCATTCGCGATCTCGACTCCGCAAAAGGCACATACATCGGTGGTGCACGCATCAAAGAAGCCGTTGCCACGCCAGGCACCACGATTGCAGTCGGCCAAAGTTCGATTGTGTGCCGGCTCTACGACGAAAGCGACGACGACGGCGACGAACTCGGCGATCCGCTGCCAGGCGTGGCCGGCGCTTCCACAGCCATGCGGCGCGTGGCAGCGCAGGTGCGCAGGCTTGCCAAGCTCAGTGTACCCGTGATGGTGATCGGCGAAACCGGCGTGGGCAAAGAACTCATTATACGGGCGCTTCACACCGAAGGCCCGCGCCAAAATGGTCCTTTTATCGCGATCAACGTTTCGGCGCTGCCGCGCGAGCTAGTCGAAAGCGAGCTATTCGGCCACGAACGTGGCTCGTTTACCGGAGCGGTCAGTCGGCGCGTGGGTGCATTCACCGAAGCTGCTGGCGGCACGCTGTTTCTCGATGAAATCGGCGAATTGCCAATCGACGCACAGCCAAAGCTACTGCGCGCGCTCGACGGCTACGAAGTGCGCCGTGTCGGTTCTGCCGGCTCCGGGCGCCGAGAAGACGCACGCGTCGTCACGGCCACGCACGTCATCCTGAGCGAAAAAGTTGAGACTGGCGGCTTCAGGCGAGATCTGTTTCATCGGCTCGAAGCCCTTGTCATCGAAATCCCACCGCTTCGCGAGCGGCGCGGCGACATCGTTCCCATTGCGCGCCACTGGCTCGCAACGCTTGAAAACGACTTCGGGCGGCTCGATCTCACGCCAGAAGGAATTGCAACGCTGACAGCGCACGATTGGCCAGGCAACGCGCGCGATGTGCGCAACGTGCTATTGCGCGCCGCTGTCCTCGCGCAAGGACGAACGACAATCGATGCGGGGCTCATCGACCGCGCGCTTCGCAGGCCGCGCCAAGCAAACATTGAGATTACGCCGCAAGCCGCGCAGGTCTATCTCGATCGCTGCAAGGGCAACGTCAGCGCAGCAGCTCGCGCGGCCGGCATAGCCCGAACGACGTTTCGAAGCTACGTGTTCGATTCACAGGGTCAGGGGCAGGGGCAGCGCCGACCCCGCGTAAAAGCGTAGGGGCACCCCTACTTCTTCTTCGGTGCGGGCGGCGGCACGGGGTGTACAGGCTCAAACCGGAAACCGCGAGGCAAAAGCGGCTTTCCCATCGCGTAAAGCGTTGTGTCTTCGTAGCGCGATCGGGGGGGACTCGCCGCTCCTGCCCGCGAGATCACACCAGGAGAACCTGCACCCCGGTCGAGCACGACTGCGCGCATGCATCCTGCACGGATTAGCGTGGCCGCAAGCTCGCTCGTGTTCGTAGGCGCTGCTGAGCGCACGATGACAACGCGCCCGTCGGGCGAGAGCCCTAGCGCGGCGTGCGCTTTGCCATCTTTCCCGTAGGCCGGCGGCAGCGGCGGCGTGATGGCCTTGCCGTCTTCGACAAGCATGGGCATCTCGACCATGTCTGCGTGCTGGGGAATTGCCACGCCGAGAGCGCCGGACTCGGGTGCCGCCGTGATCGACAGCTTGCCGTCCTCGGACGCGGTGAGCACACCCATGCGACCCAATCCGCTCATTGGCAAAAGGATCCGCCCGTCTGTCACCAAGCCACGCGCATGCTTCTGGGATACGCCGAGCGACAGCGCCAAAAGAACGCGATGCGCGTCGTCGGGCAAGAGCTCGTGATGGTGCCGCGCCAAAGTATTGGCATCCTCTTTTGTGCCTGGCCGTACACGGAAACTCGCGCGCCCTGGCTCAATCTCGAGAATATCGAGCGAGGCGGCCTTCGTGCGCCATAACCCGGGGCTCCACGCGGGCGCGGGCTGCACGCCCGGATCGGCTTCCCATGGGCTGCTCCCCACGAGAATGGGTGGCGTGGAATCGTGCAAGGTCAAATAGAAAAAATCTTTCGGTGCATATTCGATATAGCGCCCATTATCGATTTCCATTTTCGTGGAAAGGAGTTCGCTATTGTATTTGCGATTACGAAGTTCGACGATGTTCGTAAATAGAAATCCGGTGTGGTGCGGGTTCATATCGAGGTGCATGCCATAAATGCATCCCGCAAGCTTCATGGCCTTGCCGAGCGTGATGGCATTTACGTCGTCTCCCCAGGCGTAGATCAAGTGGCCGGCATTCGTAATGCAAATCCCCGAGCGCTCGGTTTGCATGCTCGTGCCAGGAAGCGTGAAACCCCACTGCGCGCGACCAAGTGGGTTGACGTGGTCGCCGTCGACGAGCGGATCGAGATTCTGACGTAGCGAGAGAATGTCAGCATTCTCAATGCCAACGATGCCGCCAACGTCTTTGTTCATGCCCCATGATCCCATCCCAACGCGCGCGTCTTTCGTCATGATGACCGTTGCCGCGCCAGGCACCGGAGGGAGCAAAACACGCTTTTTTAGCACCATGCCCCAGCTTCCGTGCTCCGTTTTGAAGCCGCCGTTGAAAGCTGCTGCAACGCGCGTAAGAACGGCTGGGTCGCGCGGAATTCGCCCTGCACCCGGTGGGCCGATCAGCGGTTTCGGATCTTCGTTGCCCCCCTCGATATGGAGATCGAATTGCCGCATATCCATCGCAACGAGCAGCACGCGCGAATACGGGCGCTGTTCGTCGGTGCGAACGAACGTACGGAAGAAGCCAGACGGTGGCAGCTCGCCGTCGACCGTTGCCGGCAGCTTTTTGATCCACGGTTGCGTGGGCACTTCCCACGCGCCTTCGCCTGGCTCGGGTGTCTTCCACATCGAGCGGATGGGCGGCGGCGGCCACTGGTCGAGATCCGCGCTTGCTTGCGATACATCGAGCACGCTTGGTGCGCTTGCCGCGCCTGGCGCGTTTGCCGGCACGCCTTCGGGAGCTTGCCCGGCAAGCGCTTCGCCGCTGGACGTTACTTTGAAAGCGGCTTGCTTGAGAGTGTCGCGAAGGGCAAAGGTTTTCTCCTCGAGCCATGCAACAGGCTCGGCGCCAATCCACGCAATGGCGCGCACCGTGTCAACGGCCCAGAAAATCAGTCGTTTCGACAAATGCCGACCCACTTCGACATGCACACCCGCCCCGTCGGACACCGCGCGGTCCAAATCAAGCCGTAACCTGCGTGTTTTGTCGTCACGGGAAGCGTTGTCGGCAAGCACCACGTCGAGCGATTTTTCCGCCAGCGCAAGACCAATGCGCTCGGCCGGATCGTCGAGCGTTACATCGATGCGACCTATGCCTTCGCCGCTGCCCGTCCGCTGCAAATTCGTAATCCACGCCATGGCGCGGTCATCGAGCTTGCGGGTGACGTTTTGCACGCCTTCGCCATCGAGATCGAGACAAGTCACGCTTTGCTCTTGCCCGAAGGCCGATGTTGCAAACGCAGCACGCGAGCCTCGAACCACGAGCGCGTGATCGTCGCCGAGCGGCGTGGAAGTCAGATTGTACCAAGACGTAACATCGATCGGCGTGCCCTCGGGTGAAAGGCGTACGCGCGCGCGATACACATCGCGCGGAGCGCTCGCTCGTTCGCTTCCTAGAAAAAGCACGAAACGCCCCACAAGCAGATCGGCAAGCAAACCGCGCGAAGGCTCCCAGCGAATGTCGTCGGCCTTGACCACGGCGCCGCTTGCCTTGCCAAGGGCAGCCGCAAGGCCATCGATGTTCTTCGGCACCACGGATGTTGAACACGCAGAAGCTACGCCGAACAAGCCGGCAGCCGCAACGATAAGCGCGTAGTGCCCGCGCAAAAGCGCACTTTTACGCATAGTTGGCATTATTATTATGTACCCTAACGGTCGAATCCAGTGGCCGCCATTCGGCTCGCGCAGGCGGGCAATGTCGTCAGCCTCGACAGCACGCGAAGTGTGCGATGAGCGCTCTATCCAGCGCGTCGTGCACCACGGGGTGCAGCAGGCGGCGGATCGAGCCGCTTCTTCAGATCGGCGATCTCCTCATCGAGCTTCATGTGCGTCACCACGACGTGATTCACGAGCACCTTGTTGACCTCGGCGAATCCATCTCGCATCTCGGAACGGAACTCAGCAAGGTCGGTGCGCACTCCGTCAACCTTCGCATCGACGGCACGGATCTGGGCACCAAGGTCGGTGCGCACTCCGTCAACCTTCGCATCGACGGCATCGACCTTCGCGTCGACGGCACGGATCTGGGCACCAAGGTCGGTGCGCACTCCGTCAACC
>Ga0123357_10000941_pt1 | contig 29644 bp, 23 predicted proteins | sample TergutEmb28metaG_FD_89873 | JGI IMG/M metagenome (GOLD analysis project Ga0123357, IMG submission 89873) | Embiratermes neotenicus P4 segment gut microbial communities from Petit-Saut dam, French Guiana - Emb289 P4 | ecosystem: Host-associated > Arthropoda: Insects > Digestive system > Gut ...
CGCCTGGTAGGGTATCCGGTGCTGATTCGTCAGCATGGCAGGTTGCCCGAGCGGCCAATGGGAGCGGTCTGTAAAACCGTCGGCGAAGTCCTTCGAAGGTTCAAATCCTTCACCTGCCACCAGATGTCTCAAGACATAGGAAACTCGTGGACCTCCAGGGTTCACGAGTTTTTGTTCACCGGGCACTAGGGAATAGCAAACCCAAGTAGTCCTGACGGGCAAATTCAGGTAGGCAACCGGTTCCGATGTCAACTGACCAGTTGGCCAACTATCACCGCGTTGTCTTTGGCGTGACCATCCGCCTGATAGTCCGATGCCGACGTCGACTGCAAACATGTGATAAACACCAGCATGCCTGGCGTGGGCGTCCAAAGGTCTGTCTGGGTGCTCAACTCCGGTTTGCTGACGATCCGGGACGACACGACGGCGTAGACGTGGCCACCGACGTCAATGTCAGCACCCACCGGCAGGACAATCACACCCTGGGCTGGGTCGATCACGAAGTTGCCGGGCGCCTTGCCGGGGGCTCGCAGCGAGTGCGCTGCCACGTACACCGTCCCCTTGGCGGCGTCCGTCAGCGGCACCCCGAGATTTCGCATGAGGTACACCGACGTGTACCCGGGTGGGTTGATCACGTTGTTCACGACGTTGGCTTCGCGAAGCGGCACGTCAAGCTTGACGGAAGGTATCTTGAAATGAAGGCCGTTGTAGTCCTGAGGGTCGGCAGACTGCACATATGACGGGTCTTGCACCTGTGGATCGTCCGGCACGACCTGATTGCCGCCCATGTCGACATACTGCACGCCGTCGTCGGCGGTCGGGGACGACGACGGCCGCAAGCTGGTGAGGCCGTAAACGACGCCGCCCACCACCAGCGCGATGGCCAGCACTGCCAGCAAGACATCGACCACCCGCGAATGTTTTGGCGGCGGGCTACCTGCCCCCCTTGGTGTCAGACCCCAGTCGTAGGTGGCGCTATGCTGAGGAACCGCCGCGTGCTTGGGTGGGGTTAGCCCAGAGTAGGGCACGACGCGCCCAGCCTTCTCATGCAACCCACGTTTCGCCACGTCCACACCTCCAACTCATGTTCTCGGCCTATCTACAGAACCAAGATTCACGACGATACCATCCACAATTATGGCCCAACCACGGGCCTGTGGATATCTCGGCGTCAGCTGACCAGAGAGCCGATGATTACGACATTGGTTGCACTGTGGCCGTTCGACAGGTACTCGCCGCCTTGCATGCAGGTGATCAACACCAACATGCCAGGCGTGCCGGCCCAGAGCGACGTCTGCGCGCCCAACTGGTCCTTCGATACCGTCATTGACGAGACAACCTTGTACACCCGGTCGGCAACATCGATTTCGGCACCCGCCGGCACAACGACGGTGGTGGTCTTCTGATCGATCAGGAAATCGCCAGGCGCCATGCCGGGGGCTCGCACCGAGTGCGTCACCACATAGACCGTGCCATTTTCGGCGTTGGCCAGCGACACCCCCATGTTCTTCACCCAATACACCGATGTGTAGCCGGGCGGGTTGATCAGGTTGTCGACCTGATTGACCGACCCCAGCGGTACGTCGAGATTGACCGACGGCACCTTGAAACGCTCGCCCACATCGGGCTGCGCGTCGGCGGCAGTCACATAGGCCGGGTCATAGACGGACGTGTCGTCGGGCAAGACCTTGTTACCGTTCAGGTCGAGGAACACCGGATGGTGAATTTGCTTGTACAAGTAGCTGCCGCCCGTCACCAACGCACCAACGACCAGCGCAAGGGCCAACACCAGCAACAGTATGGAACTCCGGGTCCACTTTCGCTTGGTCTTCGTCGCCGCAGCAGCCTGATCTGCTTCCTCGCCTTCGCCCTCGTCCGGCTTCTCGTCCCACCAACTGCCGTCCTCGGGTGGGGTGACGGCGTAACCATCCGCCTTCTCGTCCGCCGCCACGGTGGTGACGGCGATGGCCGGCACAGCCGACTCCGACTCGGGTTCAGCCGCTGGCTCCGGCAGTGCAACTGCGGCGGCACGGCCCTTGCGGCCACGCCACCTGGAGACGGGCGCAACCACGGGCGCTGCTTCAACCGCCGCCTCTGGCTCGGCGATCGGCTCTTCAGCGACCGGCGCCACCGCTTCTGGCTCGACAACCGCCGGCTCGCTCACCTCGGGCTCGAGGAATGACGGCAGCGCCGCGCCGGTCGAAGGTTCTGAAAGCCGAATGATCGGCGTGTTCGATGGTCGTCTGATATTCGTGCGTCGAGGGGCAGCCGCCGCGACTTCCGACTCGACCGGTAGTGGCTCGGCGGGCGGCTCAACGGGCGCCTCGACGGGGGGCTTCACCGGTGCGGCCACGACGGGTTCGACTGGCTCGACGGTCAGTTCCGCCGCCATCGGCAGATCTGACGTCAAGTCGCCAACCGGTGCGATCTCGACTGGCAAAGACTTTGCGGATTTACCAGACTTTCTGGGCTTCTTGACAGGCTGCGCGACTGGTTCAGGTTGGCTGACGGGCTCCGGCTCCACTTCAACCGCAGCCGGTGCCTCAAAGCTTTGGGTATCCGCCAGCAGCTTCGCCAGTCTCTCCGTCGCCGACGTCGCACTCGGGGCCGCTGCGGCAGCTTTGCCGCGTGGCCGCAAGAACTCCGGCATTTCGGCGGCCGGCAAGGGAGCGGCAGCCGCCGTGGACGCGGCGGTCAGACGATCACGCCAGGACGGCGTGGCGTTTGCCGGCTCAGCAGGTGCCGGGGTTGGCGTCTTTCCAGTCCGGCTAGGTGTCTCGCGCGACCGCAAGAACTCGGGTAGCTCCGGTGCCGGGGTTGGCGCCGGCGTCTCGGCCGCAGCAGATGCCGCCGCCAAGCGGTCGCGCCACGATGGCACTGAAGCCGTCGTTGAATCACTGGAACTGGCGGCAGAACCGGCTGCCTTCGCCGTCGTTGGCGTCTTCCGGGCTGTCGTGCGCGGTGAAACCGGCTTGCTGACGGGCTTGTCAGCGTCGGGATCAGACTGCCCTGGTAGCGACGCCAACGTCGACTGGAAGCCGCTCAGCAGATCGTCGATGGAGCGCCCGGTACTGGGTGTCGACGCCCCCGGCTGCGGTGAAGCAGACGGGCGCGGGCGACGGGTCCCATAAGTCGTCTCGGACGTCGGTTCCGACAAAGCTGCCAGTGTTGACGCAAACACCGACAACGCATCATCGACAGGACGCGAGCCGCCTGGCGTGGCGGGCGTGGGGGCAGCACCATCTGGGGTGTTGGCCGCCTTGTCGTCAGTCGGATCCTCTGGATTGCCTTTGGCCATTTTCTGTACCTCCCTTTGGCCCGGTCATCCAAGTCTAGCCTGGAAGACCATGTCGGCTGACCAGCTTACCGCTTCTTGGCAGCGTCGGCGGCGCTCTCAGCGTCGGCCATCGCCTTCTTGGTGCGAGCGGCGGCCCGATCAAGCTCAGCCAGAAGATCACTCTTGACAGGCTCGGCCGGCGCTGGCTCAGCACTGGCACCGACTGCCGGCACGGTGCCGGTCAGCGTGCTTGCCAACATCTGGCGCAGCGATGCCATTTGAGCCGTGATGGCGTCCTTGCGGGCCATGGTGGCGTCGAGATCGCGTTCGGATTCGCGACGCACCTGCTCAGCCTGGATGCCGGCCTCCTTGACGATCTGGCGGGCCTGCGTCTGGGCCTCCGTCAGCACAGCGTCAGCCTCGGCCTGCTGGGCCTGCTGATAGCGCTCGGCCTCGGTCTCGATCAAGGCGCGATGCTGCTCGGCAGCCGAGATGGCGGCTTCTTGTTCCTTGACGCGGGCCGTGAACTCCGTCTCGGACTGATCGCGACGATCCGCTAGCCACTGCTCGAAATCAGCGGCCATGGTGGCGATACGCACACGCTGTTGATCGTAGGCTGCCTGAGCCTCATTGGCCTTGGCGGCGGCTGCCTCGTCGGCACTGGCGATGACCTGCTCGGCGTTCGCCGATGCCTCCGTCAGGCGCTGGGTGGCATCCTGCTCGGCCTGGGCACGCACCGTCGCGGCATAGGTGTCTGCCTGCTGGCAAGTGTCAGTCGCCTCACGCTGAGCCGACTGGATCGCCTTGTCGGCCTGCTCGATGGCATTAGCGCGAATTTGGCTCACTTCCTCGTCCAGCATCGCGAAGATCCGCTGGCTGCGGTCACCAATGTCCGTCAGCGTCGGGTCGGTGCGCTGCGTGGCAGCGGTCTCAAGCTCCACGATCCGCCCCTGGTGCAGGTTGAGTTGCTCACGTAGCCTGTCGGCCTCAACCTTTGACTTGCTGGCCGTCGAGGTTAGCTCCGCCATTTTCTGTTCGACTTCCGTGGGGTCGTATCCGCGCCTAACTTGGTGGAAGTCCACTTCACTCATTTTTCCTCCGTATTGGTTGTTTCGATTGAAAGCCTTTGGGACAGTTTAGCCGACTCGGGACCCGACCATTTCGCCAGGAACTCAGTAATGGACGGGGTCAAGTCATCGTCGTCCATATCTTCGTCGTCATCATCCAGTAGGGACGCGCTGAACGACGCCTTCTGCAGGTCGGACTTGACGGGCTTGAGGTTCGACCTGAAGACCGGGCGTTCCGCCGCATCGGGGGCCTTGGTTGTGGGCATAAGCGCCTGGACTAGGTCAGATGGCACCGACGGCCTCGGGGTTGGGGTCCTGGCTGCCGCCATCCGGAAGTTCTCAGTCACGGGAACCATTGGCGACGCGGGCGCCACCAATGACTCAATCACGCCGTTCAGCGACGATATCTCACGCAGCACAGAATCTCGCCACATGGCCATCTGATCGGTTTCCTGACGGGCCTGCTCGATCATTTCGCGCGCCTGCTCGCGCATGTTGTCAGCCTCAGTACGCGCCTCCGACAGCAACCGCGCCGCCTCGGTCCGCATTTGGGCCGACCGCTCCGCCGACTGCTGGCTGATCTCCGTCGCCTGGGCGGCCCAATCGTCGCGCAACTTGCTGGCCTGCTGCTCGGCTTCGGAAATGATCGCGCGAGCTCGGGATTTAGACTCGTCAACCTCCGTTTGGGCGTTGGTCGTCATCGTGTTGGTCTTTACCTGGGCCTGATCGAACATGGCCTGCGCCTGCATCTCGGCTTCGGCCAGCAAGGCGGTCGCGTCTTCCTGCGCGGACGCGACAGCCGCCCGCGTCTCGGTGATGACCTGTTCGGCCTGAGCTTTCGCCTTGCTCTTGATGGCTTCGGCATCGACGCGGGCCTGGGTTATCAAGGCCTTGGCCTGGCTCACATAGCTGACCGCCTCAGCCTCGGCGTTGGCGGCCTTGTCGGCGCACAACTGTTCAATATCGATCAGACGCTGATTTGCCTCGTCCGTGATAGCGATAGCGTCGGCACTAGCCTCCCCCAGCAGCCGGTCGCGTTCTTCCTCCGCCAACTGGTAGTGCTCGGCCAACGCGACGGTAGCGGCTTGACGCTCGCTCGCCGCCTGCTGGCGCAGAGCATCCAACTCGTCCTCGGCGGCACGGAACTCCGTCAAATGCTGGCTCACCTTCGCCTGCCACTCGGCCTGATCGGCCTCGCATTGGGCCTCGAACTCCTGACGGGCTTGCGTTTGTTCCTGATCCCATTCCTCTCGGGACTGCGTCAGTATTGCCTGCCAATCGGCCCAGCGACGGGTGAATTCCTCTTCCAGCTTGGTGCGGGCCTGCTGCTCGGCGGCTTCCTGCCCACGAACCCGCTGGTTCAACTGATCAAGGATGACGGACCGCGCCAATTCGGCATCGGCTTGCGTGCGGGCCATCACCTCGTCGGCCTGAGCCTCGGCCATACTGCCAATCTGGGCGGCCCGAGCGGTGGCGTCCTCCAAAATGCGGTTGGCCTCCATGCGCACCTGGGTCAGCCCGCTCTCGGCCTCAGCCAGCTCTCGCTGACCGATCGAGCGGCGTAGTGACAGATCGTTCTCAAGTGCGGGTATGGCGGCTCGCAGATCGGCCACTCGAAGACGAATCGAATCGGCCTCCGCAGTCGCGGCGGCAATCAACCGGCCAGCCGCGATTTCGGCGTCAGTGCGCAGAGCATCAGCCAGTGCCTGCGTCTGTTGAAGCAGGCTGACTGCGTGAACCGTGCCATCTTCATTAAGCACGACCACTGGGGCTCTTGTCTCAGACACTGTCTCCTCTTGGCAGTAATAATTGGTGGCGCGACAACCACGTCACGGCAACTAGTCTACGAGCCTTACGCCTCTGACTTCGAAATGCCAGACGTCAATCAGCCAAAACTTTCAGCCACCCCGACGCCTCAGTTTGTCTCGCCTTTGTGCTTCTTGCGGTACTCACGCGCGTCCTCATCAGGCTCGTCGTCCAGGTGATCCGGCGCAAGCGGCGCCAACACCGACCCCCACAGGCCAACATCTTCTTCATCATCATCGTCTGCGTCAGCCTCGTCGACCACGTCCTTGGCCACCGTCACAGTCTCAGGTTCAGGTTCAGACTCAGGTTCGGGTTTTGGCGTGCTGGACGACTTGATCGTGGCTGCCTTCTTGACCGGCCCAGGCTCGGGTTGCGGTACCTCCGCAGGGTGCATCGCGTCCAAATCGGCCTTCATGGCTGCCAATTCGGCGGCTTCGGGGGCCGTATCTTCCAGGCCTTCCACCTCGTCGCCAAAATCGGGCTGGCCCTCTTGCAGCGGCGCGGCCAGCAACTGCCGCAGCGAAGACATCTGTGCCTTGATGGCGCCCCGGCGCACCATCGCGGCCTGCACGTCCCGCTCCGATTCGCGACGCATCTGCTCGGCCTTGATCTCGGCCTGCTTGACGATGTTGCGCGCCTGCGCCTGGGCGTCTGTCAGCAGGGCCTCAGATTCCTGCTTCTTGGTCTCGCGGAATCGCTCGGCCTCGGTCTCAATGTTGGCGCGCAACTGCTGCGCCTCGGAGATCGCCGCCTCTTGCTCCTTCATCCGGTCGGTGAAGTCAGCTTCGCTTTGCTCGCGCCGGTCGGTCATCTGTTGCTCGAAATCGGCCGTCATGGCGGCCATGCGCGCCCGCTGCTGATCGAGAGTAGCGGCGGACTCGTCGTTCTTCTCCTGAATCCTGCGGTCGGCCTCGGAGATCAGGTCATTGACGTGGTTTTCCGCCGCTGTCGTGCGCGCCGTGGCTTCCTGCTCACTGTCCTGTTTCGTCTTGGCAGCATACTGGTCCGCGTCCTCGCGCAACCGGTTGGCATCGGCCTGGGCAGCTTGCCGTAGCTTCTCGGCTTCTGCCAAAGCACTGGTGCGAATCCCCCGCACCTCCTCATCGACAGCCGTCAAAATGCGCTCAGCCCGGGCCCCCACGTCCGACAATGCCGGATCGCTGTCCTTGGACTTTGTCACCTCCGTTTCCAGTTCAGCTATGCGACCGTTCAGGTCGTGTAGCTGTGCCTGGAGACTCTCGTTTTGAGACAACACCTGATTGGCTGCCCCAACGATGTCGCCTACTTTCATGTCTACATCGGTGACGTCATAGCCACCAAGACGGGTCCGTCCAAAAGTCGGTACGGCAATCATTATTCATCCTCCTGATTTATGGGGTCGAGATCGCGGGCCAACATTCCGTCGACCGACTGTCGCAGTGAATCAATTTCATGAGTGACGCCATCGCGCCACAAAGCCAGACGCGCCGTCCGACGACGGGCCTCTGTCAGCATTGTGCGGGCTTGCTCGCGCATAGCGTCGGCATCTTCGCGAGCATCGGCCAACAGCTTGGCCACTTCGGCGCGGGTTTCACTGGCCTGCCGCGACGACTCGGACAGCATCGCGTCCACCTTGGCGGCGCCTTCTTCACGCATCCGTGCCACCGACTGCTGGGCGTCCGCCAACATTGCCGTGGCCTGTTCGCGGGCACCATTGACCGCCGCCTGGGCGGCTGTACGCGAGATACTTGCCCGCACCTTCTCCTGCTCGGTGTGCAGGTTGGCCTGGTTTTCGGCTTCAGCTAGGCGGGCCGCAGCTTGATCGCGCATGGTATCGGATGCCAGTTGGGCGTCCGCCAACAACCGCTCGGCCCGTCCCTGCGCGTCAGTCAAAGCGACATCGGCGTCCCGGCGGGCCTTCTCGAGCATCGCATTGGCCTCAGCCAAACGATCACTCGCCTGTTCGTCGGCCTGGCGTCGCGTCGCCTCCGCAACGTCCTTAGCTTCGGACATGATTTGGTCGGCCTGCTGGCGAATCGCGTCGGCCGCCTCCTGGTTTTCCGCAGACAGGCGGTCGCGCTCAATGCGGGCGGCCAGATCGGCCGTCGATCTTTCGGCCTCGGCCTTGGCTTTCTCGTTCGCAATGAGACGGTTCAGTTCCTCAACCTCTGCTTTAGCCTTTTGACTGGCCGCCTCGTGATCTTCCACGGTGGCTTGCCATTTCGCCTGCTCCGCCGCAACTTTGGTGGCGAATTCGGTGCGGGCTTTCGTCTGCTCTTCTTCGAAGGCACTGCGCGCGGTGGCGGCCTCGTTCTCGAAAGTCAAGCGGCGGTTCATCAGCTCTTTTTCAAGCTTGTCGCGGGCGATTCTCTCGGCCTCGAGCTGGGCGTCGGCCTGCCTTTCGATCTGAGCCTGGGCCATTGCCCGAGCCAGTTCGACATCCGCCTGCGCCCGCTCCATCACCTGGTCGGCTTGGCGTTGAGCGGCCAACGTGATCTCGCTCGACTGGGCCGACGCGGCTTCGACGGCGCGGCTGGTCTCAGCCTGCAGACGGGTGATTTCATCGCGGGCGGCCGCCAGTTCACGAAGGCCGATAGAACGCCGCAGTGCGTAGTCGTTGTCCAACGCCGGGATGGCCGCACGCAGATCGGCGACCCTCGCCTCGATCGCCTCGGCCTCAGCACGAGCCTCCGAAATCGTTCGTTCAGCCTCGGCCTCAGCGGTAGCGCGCACGATTTCGGCCAGTGATTGGGCGTGTTCAAGTACGGTCACCGCGCGATCAGTCGCAACGTCGCCAGACCTGACGGTGGCCGTCTCGACCACCGCGCCGGCTGGCTTTTTAGCCATGACCACTCCTGGGACTAATACATCACTACGGATATGAACAGCAACAGTCTACGGTCAAGACTGATCTACAGCCAACGGACGTTATTCCGCACATCGAGGCTTGTGCCCGCCACTCAAGTCAACAGCCGCTGACCACCATCGCGGCGGCGACCTGATCCAGCCAGGCGCGCATCGAGTTGTAGTCGCTGACGCCGTTGACGATGACGGAGAACGCCAACTGTTGCCCCTGGTCGGTGACGGCATAGCCCGTCAGGCTGGAGACGCCGTCCAGGGAGCCCGTCTTGGCGTGGATAAAGCCACGACCACGCGTCGCCGCCGGCGAGTTGAACCGGTCGCCCAGTGTGCCCGAGTAGGCCGCCACGCCCAAGCCGGCGATGATTTCGCGCGGTGCACCACCCTGTTTGTCGGCCCAGGCGATGGTGCCGGCCAAGATGGCTGCCGTGGACATATCTTGGCGCGACAGCCCACTGCCGTCAACGATCTGCATGCCCGGTTCTGCCAGGTCGGTATCGTTCAGCCACTGATTCACCGCCGCTGCCCCGGCGTCGAAGCTGCCCGGCCTGCCGGTGGCGATCGCCAGATGCCGGAACAGCACCTCGGCGGCCGAGTTATCAGATGCCAGCAGGGTGTCGCTGATTATCGCACCCAGGGGCAGGGAGTCGATCGACGCCAGCGGCGGCTGGCCCGCCGGCGCCGCTGCGCCCGTCGTGTCAACGCCCGTCACCTGGATGCCGTGCGCCCGCAACTGGGTGGCAAACAGCGTGGCCGCGTCATAGGCCGGCGTCACGGACCGGACGGCCCGGGCTTCCGGGGTTGTGGCGGGCGACGGCGTCATGCCAGCATCCACCCAAAGCGCCGAGACGTGCGTCACCGCCGTGGCGTACTTGGGGTCCCAGGTGGGGTGCCAGTCCGGCCCGCTGAAGGCGGTGTCGTCAAAACCCAGGCTGACGGACGTGCGCCCGTCCGCCTGGAGGGCTTGGGCCGTCGCCGCGGCCAGATCCGCCATGGTCTGGCGCTGGCCGAGCGTGGCCGTCGACGCATCGGAGGCCAGGTAGGGGTCGCCGCCCCCGACCAAGACGATTTTGGCCCCATCCGCCACCACCGACGTCTGGTAGGTGGTGGCCAGTGCGTCCGGCCCAAGAGTGTTGATCAGCGCCATCACCGTCAGCAGTTTCTCGCTGGACGCTGGGATCATCGGCTGCGAGGCACCCGAATCCCACAGCACATCGCCGGACTGCAGGCCGATCACCTGGCCGGTCAGCGTGCCGCCACCCGTCCGCGGCACGGCGCCCAGCGCAGCCGCTAGACAGCCGGGGGCCGGGTCGGGGGCGGGCAACGAGTCAGGCGACGACGTCGCGGGCGATGCCACCTGGAACACGGACGGGTTGACAGTTGCCGAGCCAGCCGGAACGTCCCACTGCTGTTCGGCGGCCAAGACGTGCACGCCCACCACCATCGCCGCGGCCAAGGCTATCGTGACGCCCGCCAGTACGATCCACCGCAGGATGGGATGTCGCACACGTTTCGCCACATATCCGATCTTATCCGGTATCGTTTTACCCATAACCCTGCTTTCGAAGGAGACCTGTCATGTCGTCCACGATCGACGCCAACATCGTTCCCCAGTCCGACCTGACGTTCGACGTCACCATCGAGATTCCGCGCGGCACGAAGAACAAGTACGAGATGGACCACGAGACGGGCCGCATCCGGCTCGACCGCACACTGTTCACCTCCACCCAGTACCCCTATGACTACGGCTTCATCGAGCAGACGCTGGGCGAGGACGGCGACCCCCTCGACGCGCTGGTGATCGTGCCCGAGCCGACCTTCCCGGGCTGCCTGATCAAGTGCCGGGCCGTGGCGATGTTCCGCATGCGCGACGAGCACGGCGGCGACGACAAGTTGCTCTGCCTGCCCGTGGCCGATACCCGCAGCAACTACATGGACAACATCGACGACGTCCCCGAGTACATGCTGCTTGAGATCGAGCACTTCTTCACCGTCTATAAAGACCTCGAGCCGGGCAAGTCGGTCGAGGGTGCCACCTGGGTCGGCCGCAAGGCGGCCGAGGACGAGGTGCGCAAGAGTTATGCCCGAGCCCAGGGCAGCGGCTACGCGTTGCGGAACCTGGGTTTCCAGGGCGAGTAGATGGCCGATTCATCGTCGCAGCGCCCAGTCGATCATTTCCTGACGGCGCTGCAACGAGTGCCGTTTTGGGTGTTGGCGACGACCGCCGTCGTGGTGCTGGCCGTCGTAGTGGCCTACGCGGCGTCCCGACCCCAGAGTTGGCGACCCCCCATCCAGATACCCCAAACCAGAACACCGACGCCCACACCCGAGCCGCCACCACCGCCACCGGCCCCCGCACCCGATGAGCCCGAACTGGTGGCGGGCATTGCCAGCATCGAGGCCCAGTATCAGGTGAGCATCGGGCTGGCGATAGCACCGATCGCCTCGCCCGGCCGCGTGACCATGCAACCCTGGGTCGGTGGTAGCCGCAGCACATCGCTGGCCTGGCAGACCATCGACGTGCCCGTGGCGATGGCGGTGGCCAGCGATCCGAACCAGCCCCAAGACTTGGACTACCTGCTGAGGACATCCCTCACCGCCAATTCGGCCGCCGGCGACGAAGCCCTGTGGCAGTTTCTCGGTGCTCCGCAGGATGCCGTGGACAAGACCACGACCATCCTGGCCGCCACCGGCGATACCACAACGGCGCTTCCAGCGGCATCCGCCACAGAGACATCCCGGGTGTTCACGGAGGTCTGGTGGCGCCACGCCGACGCCGCCCAATTCATGGGCGGGCTTTTCTGCATGTCGCCGTCATGGTCGGTCGTCTACCACCTGTCGCCAGGTTCGGCGCTGGATGGCATCGGCTTAGCCAGTTTGCCGAATAGCCTTGTGCGAACCGGGTCAGGCGATGAGGTGGCGCTGTACAGCGGCACAACTGTGCGCCAGGTCGGCATCCTCGCATTGGACGATGGTGCCCGTGTGGGCGTCTCGTTGTCGGCCGCCGCCAGCGACGGCACAGCAGACACCGCCAACCAAGCCATGACGGCCGTCGCATCGCTGCTACCCGACCTGACGGGCTACGACACCAAGAACTGTTAGGGGCGCGTCTCTAGAAGTCGGCCGTCACCGGGTCGGCGCCGTGACGATCGTCGCGGTTCAGCCCGTCGATGGCGTCCATCTGGGCCTGGGTCAGCTCGAAATCGAAGACGACGACGTTATCCTCGATGCGGGCGCGGTTCACCGACTTAGGGATCACCACAAAGCCATGCTGCAGGTGCCAGCGGATCACGACCTGGGCCGGCGTATGCGCGGTGTCGGCAGCGATCTGGGCAACGGTGTCGGACTTCAGGTCGGAACCGCGGCCCAGCGGGCTCCACGACTCGATCAGGATGCCGCGACGGGCCATCTCGTCGCGCAGCGGCACCTGCGTGAAGCTAGGGTGAAGCTCCACCTGGTTGACGGCCGGCGTCTCGCCGCGCAGCTTGTCGAGGTGGGCGGGGTTGAAATTCGACACACCGATGGAGGTTGCCAAGCCCTCGCGCTTGAACTCCTGCAACTCGTCCCAGGCGGCGACGTAAGAATCGCCGTAGACGCGCGGCGACGGCCAATGGATCAAGTACAGGTCGACGTGGTCGAGGCCTAGCTTTTCGAGGGACGCGTTGATGGCCACCCGCGCCTTGTCGGGGTCGTGCTGGTCGTTCCACAACTTGGTCGTGATGAACAGTTCGTCGCGGGGTATGCCGGACTGGGCGATGGCTACGCCAACATTGCTCTCGTTGCCGTACAAGGCGGCCGTGTCGATGTGCCGATAGCCGACCTGCAAGGCGATGGCGACAACGCGCTCGGCATCGTCGGGCGGCACCAGGTAGGTGCCGAAGCCGAGTTGGGGAATCGGCTTGCCGTCCGCCATTGTGGCCGATGGAATGTTGAGCTTCATGGTAGATCCTCGCCTGCCTACTTTTTGATGAATTTCGCGGCCACGAAACTGACGACGGCGACGATGACGCCACCTTCGATGGCGGTGAGCCAGTCGTCGACATGCCAACCGAGGCCGAATTGCCCGCACAACCATGACACCAGCAACATCATGGCGCCATTGATGACGAACAGGAACAACCCGAACGTCAGCATCACCACACAGCCCGTCAACGCCTTGAACAGCGGTCTGACGACGGCGTTGACGATGCCGAAAATGACGGCAACACCCAAAATCGTGAGAACACCCTTGACGGACAACGGGTCAGCCAGGGTGATGCCCGGCAGCGCCCAGGTGGCAACAGCCAAAGCCAAAGCGTCGATGACGATGCGTTTGATCATGCCTCCATTCTGTCATGCCGACAGGTGGCCCTCCTCATGCCCCAGGTGCGGGATAATTGAGGCAGCAGCGGCCACAACACCCAAAGTACTTCACAGAATCCCCGCTCCATCGACTCACGAAAAGTGTCTGAGGTCCGTTGTAGGCTGCAATATTCGCCTGACGACGGAAAGGAGGCACCAGCGATGACTGATGGCACTGTGGCGTTGACTGACCTGGTGGCGGGCCTGCGCCTGACCGGATTGCTGCCCGGCCAGGTGGTCACTGTCGTCTCCTCTGAGCTACTGGATGCCGATGTCGCCCACGTCATTGTCCGTGACCAGGCGGGCACCTTGTCGGAGCGGTATGTGACCGCCGAGCAGGCGTCGACGTTGCAGGTAGCGTCGGATTCGGATGGGATGCCGCCGTTTGATGCTGATCCGGCTGAGTTCCGGTTGGCGGCCGAGGCACTGCGTATCAGGTATGCGGCTTTGTATGACCCGATGGTGGCGGTGAACTCGTCGGACGTGCAGCCGTTGCCGCACCAGATCGAGGCCGTCTACGGGAAGTTGTTGCCGCAGGTGCCGTTGCGTTATGTGCTGGCGGATGATCCTGGTGCTGGCAAGACGATCATGGCTGGCCTGTATATCAAGGAGTTGATCTTGCGGGACGCGTGCGAGCGGGCCATTATCGCCGCCCCCGGCTCCCTGGTGGACCAGTGGCAGGCCGAGTTGTCCACCAAGTTTGACCTGCACTTTGAGGTGTTGACAAGGGCATTGATCGACGAAGCCCAGGGCCATAACGTGTTCGCCCGGCATCCATTGCTGATTGTCCGGATGGATCAGGTGTCCCGCGATGACGGGTTGATGGAGCAGTTGGCAGACATCTCCTGGGATGTGGCGGTTGTGGATGAGGCGCACCGGATGTCGGCCCACTATTGGGGCAACGATTTGAAGACGACGAAACGCTACAAGCTCGGCCAAGTGCTCTCGGAAACAGCGCAGAACTTCTTGATGATGACGGCCACCCCCCATGCCGGCAAGGAAGAAGACTTCCAACTGTTCATGCAGCTGCTCGACCCTGACAGGTTTGAGGGCCAATACCGTGAGGGTGTCCATCGCACGGACACGACCGGGCTGATGATCCGGCGCACCAAAGAAGAACTGTTGACCTTCGACGGCAAGCACTTGTTCCCGGAGCGTCGCGCGGAAACTGTCGCCTACCAGTTGTCGGATGCCGAGCAAGACCTGTACGAGCATGTCACAGACTATGTGCGCACCCAGATGGGCAAGGCCGAGCAGATCGCCCGGTCGGGTGACAAGAAACGCGGCAACACCATCGGGTTCGCGTTGACGATCCTGCAGCGCCGCCTGGCGTCCAGCCCCGAAGCGATCCTGCGCTCCCTGGAACGCCGCCGCGACCGGCTAGGCAAACGGCTCGGCGAACTGCGATCGCTGGCCGACCTGCCGCAAGCCAGCCCCGGCGAGCAGGCGTTGGGACGCCACCTTGAGGGGATGCAGATCGCCGACGATCACCTGCCAGACTTCGATGGCGACGAACTGGACGACATCGACGACATCGACTCCGATGTCACCGACGATGAGCGTGCCCGCTTCGACGCCCAAGTTGAGCAGGTCATGGATTTGGCCACCGCCGCCCAAACGGTTGAGGAGCTGAAAGTCGAGATCGGTGTCCTCGAAACATTGGTCGACGAGGCTAAGCAGGTGCGCAGCCAAGACGAGGACCGCAAATGGGTCGAGTTGCGCTCCATCCTGGAGAACCACGTCCTGATCCCGGATGTGACAGGTTTGCCGCGCAAGATCATCATCTTCACCGAGCACCGCGACACTTTGACGTATTTGCAGCAGAAGATCGGTGCGATCCTGGGCGGCGACTCGGTGGTGACGATCCACGGTGGCATGAACCGTGAGGCCCGTCAATACGCCCAAGTGCAGTTCACCTCCGAGCCGCGCGTCACCGTGCTGTTGGCCACCGACGCTGCCGGTGAAGGGCTGAACCTGCAGCGCGCCCATTTGATGGTCAACTATGACCTGCCATGGAACCCTAACCGTATCGAGCAGCGTTTCGGACGCATCCATCGCATCGGGCAGCGCGAGGTGTGCCACTTGTGGAACATGGTCGCCGACCAGACCCGTGAAGGTGACGTGTTCCAGATGCTGTTACGCAAGATCGACGCGCAAGCCGAGGCCTACCACGGCAACCTGTTCAACGTCCTGGGCGAGCGCGACGCATTCGACAACAAGCCACTACGCGACTTGATGATCGAAGCCATCAAATACGGTGACCAGCCCGAAGTGCGCGCCCACCTGGAACAAGTCATCGACACCGCCTGCAGCGTCGAGGCGGCCAAACTGGCCAACGAACGGATGTTGAACCCGGAAATGTATCCCGGCCTGGACATCGACGAGATACGGCGGATGCGTGAGGCTGCGCTGGAACGCAAACTGCAACCCGGCTACATCCAACGCTTCTTCACGCTCGCGTTCACGCGTCTGGGTGGCATGATCCGGGAACGTGAAACCGGCCGCTACCAGGTCAGCCGTATCCCGCAACGTTTGCGTGACCAGGCCAGACGCGCCAACCGCTGGCAACAGTTACCCGCCGAATACGAGCGGGTCACGTTCGAACCAGCGAATGTCAGCCGCGACAGCTACCCGGATGCCACACTCATCGCACCCGGACATCCGCTACTCGATGCCGTCATCGACGTCACCATCGCCGACCTGGGCGGCAGTCTGGCGCGCGGCGCGGTGTTCATCGACCGACGCGACCAGCCCATCCCCGCCCCGTCACTGCTGTATGCCGTCGACGAGAAAATCACCAACACCGACGGTGCCACCCTCGACCACCACTTCGACTACGTCCAACTAGCCCCAGACGGACGCTGGCAAGTCACCGTCGCCCCGCCATACCTCGACTACGACCCGCCCACCCCAGCCGAAACCGGCACTGTCGCCCAGATTCTCACCCAACCATGGGTGGCCGAAAACAACGAGGCGGCAGTGAAACTGTGGGCCTACCGCGAAGGACTCCAACCCCGCCGTGCCGAACTCGCGCAACGCTTGACCGTGCAGGCCGAACGGGTCCGAGACCAAGTCACCCAACGGCTGAGCGCGGAAGTCAACCATTGGTGGGCCGAATACAACCGGCTCTACGACCAAGAACAATCCGGGAAGATTGGACGGCTCCGCGCCCGCGACGCGCAAGCCAAAGCGACTGAGATCGAAGCCCGGCTCGCCAGACGGCAAACCGAACTCGACCACGCCGCCGACCTAGTCGAACTACCAGCCACCATCCGCGCCGCCGCCATCGTCATCCCCGACCGGCTCGTCGCCGACGGTGACGCTGCCGCCCAGATCGCGCGCGAAGCCAAACAAACCGAGGAAGTCGAACGCCGCGCCGTCGACCTGGTACTCGCCGCCGAACGAACAATCGGACGCAACCCGATAGAGATGCCGCACTTCAACCCCGGCTTCGACATCCGATCAACCGACACCCAAGGCCAGACCTACTTCATCGAAGTCAAAGGACGCATCAAAGGCGGCACCACCTTCACCGTCACCGCCAACGAGATAGCCTTCGCCCAAACCCAAGGCGACCGCCACCGCCTCGCCCTAGTCACCGTCGACCCCGACGACCCCACCCGTGACGAGGTGCGCTACCTGACCGCGCCCTTCACCAGCTTCCAACTCAACGACGCAACACGATCCAGCAACGAAGACTGGAACACCTACTGGACCAAAGGCGGCACGCCGTCATGATCACAGTGTTTCTCGACGAATCCGGCGACCTAGGTTTCGACCTCGACAAACGGCGATCATCGCGGTACTTCATCGTTACCGCGCTCATGTGTGAGGACACGAAACCGGTTGACAAGGCCGTCAAGAAAATCTTCACCGGGTTCAGCAAGACCGAGGTTAAGAACCACCACGGGGCGCTTCACGCCACGCACGAGAAGGACGAGACCCGCCACAAACTCCTGAAAAACCTGAGTCTATGCGACGTCCATGTCTTCGGCTTGGTACTTGACAAGCGGCGCGTACAGACCAGAACCACCGCCAACTTACCCGTCGCGTACACCATCCTCGTCAACGAGCTGATGAACCGGCTGCTGCTGAGCGTCGTGACCGACCCCACCGTCGACGAGTTGCACCTGGTCGCCTCGCAGCGCGAGAAGAAGAGCCTCCTCAACCAGCAGTTCACCAGAACTGTCGAAGACCACCTCCGGCACGACTGCGGTGTGACCGCAACCGTGCAGATCACCCCAGCCGACCAGAGTCGCGGACTGCAAGCGGTCGATATGGCATCGTGGAGTCTGTTCCAGAAACTCGAACACAACAACCCGACATACTCCGAACTGCTGGCTAACCGGCTGGTGGAGGTGCGCGATGTCTTGGCATAAAAACACACAACCCCTGCCGCGACTTTTATGGAACTCTACGGAACCTCGCATGCAGGGGAATTACGTGATGCACTCAGTATACCAGAGCCGGACGACTGGGCGCCACAGCCTGGCCAGAGAGAACACGACCCCCTGCCGCTTAGACAGTCCGCCATCAGGTAGGCCCTGGCAGGGGGAATTACGTGTTGTGACAAGCGTAACAGCATCCGGCCCGCTGCACGCAGTCCGCCACCCCGAAGTGTCAGCCATCGGTGAGAGGAAGAAGAGTGATTGAGCGTAAGAAGAAGCTGATCGAGGTCGGCCTGCCACTCGAGACCATCAACCGCGAGTCAGCCCGCGAGAAGTCCATCCGTCACGGCCATCCTTCCACCCTGCACCTGTGGTGGGCGCGACGCCCCCTAGCCACCGCCCGCGCCGTCCTGTTCGCCCAATTGGTCGACGACCCGTCCGCCCATCCCGAACTCTTTCCAACCCAAGTGCAGCAAGACGCCGAGCGCCATCGTCTGCACGAACTGATCGAAGCGATGGTCGTCTGGGAGAACACCGCCCCTGACGCTCAAAGCATCCCACTACCCAGCCAAGGCAGGACAGTGTCTGGGCGTGAATTGTTCGCAATGGCCCGCGACGAGATCGCCAAATCCAACGACGGAAAGCTGCCCGCGATCCTCGACCCGTTCGCCGGGGGCGGCACCATCCCGCTCGAAGCCCAACGCCTCGGGCTGGAGGCCCACGCCTCCGACCTCAACCCCGTCGCCGTCCTGATCAACAAAGCTCTCATCGAGATACCGCCCAAGTTCGCCGGGCGTCCACCCGCCCACCCCGACGCCCCACAACAAGTCGGCGGATGGCCACGTGCCACCGGACTTGCCGAGGACGTCCGATACTACGGCCAATGGATGCGCGACGAAGCCTTCAAACGCATCGGCCATCTCTATCCCAAGGTGAAAGACGACAACGGCGTCGAACGCACTATCATCGCCTGGATCTGGGCACGCACCGTCAAGTCACCCAACCCCGCCAACCCAATCGAAGTCCCGCTCGTGCGGTCGTGGTGGCTCGGAAAGAAGAAAGGCAAGGAAGCCTGGGTCAAAGCCTCAGTAGTTGACGGGCGCGTTCAGTACCGGGTCATGCACAGCGCCAACGGACCGAAAGGCGATGCCGACGGGACCGTGGGACGTCTCGGTGCTGTGTCCATCGCTGATGGCACCGCTATGCCACTCGACTACGTGCGTAGCGAAGGCCGCGCTGGTCGTCTTGGCTGTGATCTCATCGCTATCGTCGGCGAAGGCACCCGCGAACGCGTATACCTAACCCCTGAAGAAGGACAAGTGAGTGTCGCGAGTGTCGCCCGACCTGATGATGTACCAGACGGAGACCTTCCGGCGAACCCTCGCGATTTCAAGACTCCGAATTATGGGATGCGCAGTTGGTCAGACCTGTTCACCAACCGACAGCTTGTCGCCATGACGACCTTCTCTGATCTGGTTGTTGAGGCCCGCGACCGGGTACTCGCCGATGCCAGAGCCAGTGATCTTCCTAGCGGTGAACGCCTCGAGAACGGAGGTACGGACGCCGCCGCCTACGCCGACGCCGTGGCCACATGTCTGGCATTTTCGGTAAGCAGGGTTGCCAACAAGATGACGTCAGTCAACTCGTGGGACAGCAGCACCAAAATGGAGGCCATACGCGGACTCTTCGCACGCCAAGCAATCCCGATGGCCTGGGACTTTGCAGAGGCCAATCCGTTTGCAGAGTCAGGGGGAAGCCTTCAAAATGATGTGCAATGGGTCGCGGAAGCCGTCGAACGAACACCCGCAATGATTCCTGGGGACGCTGTGCAGGCTGATGCCGCGCAGCGCCTATACCACGACCTGGCGGTATCGACTGATCCTCCCTACTACGACAACATCGAGTATTCCGATCTAGCTGACTTCTTCTACGTGTGGCTGCGGCGATCCCTCTCGCCCATTCTGCCTGACACGGTTGCCACGGTTCTGACACCTAAGACGGATGAGTTGGTGGCAAACCCCTATCGACACAATGGGCGGGAGGGTGCAGAGAAGTTTTTCGTTGACGGATTCAACGCTGTCTTCAGGCGCATCCGCGCTGGCTACAACGAGAACATGGATCGTCTGCTGACTGTCTACTATGCCTACAAACAGCAAGACGCCAGTGACACCGGTTCGTCATCGACAGGATGGACAACCTTGCTTAGTGGGCTGGTCGGGACAGGTTGGGAAATCACCGCAACTTGGCCGGTGCGGAGCGAACTTGGCAATCGCATGCTCGCGAGTGGGACAAATGCGCTAGCGTCATCCATCGTCTTGGCTTGCCGCCCCCGACCTGAGGATGCGTCGACCACAACGCGCCGCCAGTTCCTGAGAATGTTGAAGTCGGAACTGCCTGGCGCGCTGCGGGCGATGATGCAGGGTGCTGTCGCACCAGTGGACATGGCTCAGGCCGCTATCGGTCCCGGCATGTCGATCTTCTCGCGCTATTCGAAGGTGCGAGAGGCCGACGGCTCTGACATGTCTGTCCGTGACGCTCTGACACTAATCAACGCCACGCTGGACGAGGTGATCGACGAGCAGGAGGGCGACTTCGATGCTGACACCCGGTTCGCCGTCAAGTGGTATCGAACGTACGGCTGGACCACCGAATCGTCCGGCACCGCTGACACCTTGTCGCGGGCGACAGGTACGTCCCCGGCAGCGCTCGAGCGTGGTGGGATCTTTGAGGCGAAGGGTGGTAAGGCGAGGCTTCTGTCGCCCGGCGAGTTGTTGGGCGATTGGAACCCGACCAAGGATGACCGCATCTCGGTGTGGGAGGCGACTGTCCGTCTCGCAGCGATCATGGATAAACAGGGACAAGACGAGGTCGCACGTCTGCTGCCAGCCGTCGAGGAACGCCTGTCGCTGGACCAGGTCAAAGAGTTGGGCTTCCTGTTGTTCCATGAGGCTGAGCGTCAGAAGAACGCTCAGGATGCGCTCCTGTTCAACGGTTTGGTCTCGGCCTGGAACGATATCGGCGACCAGGCTCGTCGCATGGAAAGGCGCGGCCCCCAAGCCACCCAGGACGCGCTTGACTTTGAGGGCCGGGAGTAGGTTTACTTATGACTAAAGTTGAACGTAGAGTGATCTGCAACGGAGTCGTCTATGAAGTCGCCTGCGCGGTACGGGCAGACCGGATGACGTCCCCTGTGGCGCGGTTCCTCGACTCGCTGAAGGAGAAGAAATGGTCGCCGGAATCGACAGACGCGGCGCTGCAGCCCGACGAGCAAGTAAAGACGCACGCTTGGCTGCAAGCCGCCATCAGGCAGTTTGCCAACACAGGCGAGTTCGCCCATATGGGCAACTGGAACTCATTGGTGAACGGGATCTGGGAGATCAAGCGGTGGCAGATCCGCATATCGTTCTTCGACACGGACGGCCTCGGAAACTACGCGCCCAAGATCACGGAGCGCATGCACACTGGGGGCGGTGGTTACTTTCCACTGCCCGAGTTTGATGAGTACATAAGGTTGGGTACAGCGTTTGCCAAGGAGACGCAGAAGACCCCACAGCGTGAGCTTGACCTCGCGCAACTGGTGAGAAAGGAGGACTTGGCACATGACAAGCAGTGAAAACCGTCGTCTCACGATGGTGGAGGAAACGGAGGCCGACCCGGCGGAAGCGCTTGAGTTAGCTGCGGCCACGGGCGCGGTCGAAGCGTCGGCACTCCTGACTCGCGCGTTCCGCGAGAGCGGCATCACGCAGAAAGAACTCGCGGCGCGAGTCGGGGTCACCGAAGGGCGCGTCTCTCAGATCCTGGGAGAGGAAACTAATCCCCGCGTCTCGACCGTGGCGCGTTACCTCCATGCCATGGGCTACCGGTTGCGTCTGAGAGCGACAGGTACTGGCAGGACAGCGCTAGAGCCGGAGCGCGGGTCGCGCACCAGGAATCGACCAATGGAGGCTCAACCTGCAACGTATGCATGGATCACGCCGGGGCCGGCCGAAGCCACAGACGAGGTTTATGTGCGTGAAGACGGCGTAGGAGTCACTCCCGTGCTCCACGCTCAGTTCACATTGAACATAGCTCAGGAGGATCCGAAAACCATCTGGTCACGGGCGGATTTGAAACTAACGGACAGTTCGACCAAATCGGTTAGCGAGGTGCTTGCATGACTGAAGAGCAGGCCCCAGCGTTCGGTATTGAAGATGCTTTCCTCAAGGAATGCTCAATCAGCCGAGATCGCGAGCTGTCGGGCGAAGTGACCCAGACACTTTCATTGGAGGTCACACTCGTCGATCCGCCGAGTCAAATGATCTTGGTGCAGATGAAAGTGGCCGTGGCAGCGGCTGGCATCACCGTCGGTAAGGCAAACCCGGCGATAATTCAAGCCTCAGCCACGTATGCTTTCGTAATTGACAAGGCCGCGGACACACTTCCTCGCGAGTGGGCATTGCCACTACTGCAAATCGCCTGGCCTTACATGCGCTCGGCTCTTGATGCGGGCGCCGGGCTGGCTCGCGTTCCCGCGTTCACCTTGGCGCCCAACGCGCCCAGCTTTACCATGGAAACCCCAGCAAGCGAGGAGTCCGGCGATGGCACTGAGTAACAGGGACCGGGTTAGCCGGGGTTTCGAGTTGTTGGCTGAGGGTTTGGAGGCCCCGGTTGATGAGGTCATGACGGACGTTTTCGATGGCCGCCCGGATTGGAACGAGGTTTGGGCGGCGCGGTCTGACCGGCCTGTGACGTTTTCGAAGACTGATCCGCAGGTGCAGTTGCGGGCGATCACTGAGTTCGGGCGTGAGTTCTCTTCGATTTTGTCGCGTCCGCAGCAGGCCTATGCGTCGGAGTTGCGTGAGACCCGGAACTTGTTTGCCCATAACGCTCCGTTCTCCTCTGATGACACGATTCGGGCGTTGGACACGATTGAGCGGCTGCTGTTGGCGGTGAATGCGCCGGATTCGGCGGAGGATGTCCGAAAGCTGCGTCTCGAGGTGCAGGCCACTGTGGCGTCTGAGCAGACGCGTACGGAGGTTCGCAAGACGGCTCGTGCGGCGGCATCGGTTCCGGGCACGTCTGGTTTGCGTCCTTGGCGTGAGGTTGTGCGTCCTCATGAGGATGTGGCGAAGGGCCGGTTCACGGCGTCGGAGTTCGCTGCCGATTTGTGGGAGGTTGCGACCGGTCATTCAACCGAGCCGGAGTATGCCGATCCGAAGGAGTTTTTCGCCCGCACGTATGTGACGGAGGGTCTGCGGGATTTGTTGAACCGGGCGTTGCGCCGGATCGTGGGTGACGGGTCGACGTCGCCGGTGGTGAATTTGCAAACCAACTTTGGCGGCGGCAAGACCCATTCGATGTTGGCGTTGTGGCACCTGTTCGGTGACACGCCGGTGACGTCGCTGCCGCAAGAGGTGCAGGAACTGGTGGCGGCTGCCGGAGCCGCGAACCTGCGCGATGTGTCGGTCAAACGGGTGGCCATTGTCGGTAACCGGTTGAAAGCCGGCTCGGCGTCAGTCAAGGACGACGGCACCCAGGTCAACACGATTTGGGGCGAGCTGGCCTGGCAATTGGGTGGCCGTGAAGCGTACGACATTGTTTCGGCGGATGACAGGGCTGGTACGAACCCTGGCCATGCGTTGCAGACTGTGTTGGAGCAGTACGGCCCGGCGCTGATCCTGATTGACGAGTGGGTGGCCTATGCCCGCGACTTGGTCGGTAAGGAGGGTTTGCCGGGTGGCTCGTTTGACACGCAGTTCACGTTTGCGCAGACGTTGACTGAGACGGTGGCGGCGGTGTCGGGCACGATGCTGGTCGTGTCGATACCGGCGTCCGACTCGGGTGAGAATGAGCGTGGCAACGATATTGAGATTGGCGGGACGAACGGCCAACTGGCGTTGGAGCGGTTGCAGAACGTGATACGGCGGGTGGCTGACCAGTGGCGTCCGTCCAGTAAGAATGAGGCGTTCGAGATTGTGCGGCGTCGTCTGTTCCAAGACCCAGACGCCGGAGCACGCGCGGCAATCGCAGCGACAGCGAAAGGGTTCGTCGGCATGTACCGGGCGGACCCGACGCTGTTCCCGCGTGACGTGTCCGCCCCCGATCAGGGCTATGAGGCCCGGATCAGGGCGTCGTATCCGCTGCACCCGGAGTTGCTGGATCGTCTGTACGAGGATTGGTCAACGCTGGAACGGTTCCAGCGCACGCGTGGCGTGCTGAAGCTGGTTTCGTCGATTGTGCATGAGTTGTGGGACCAGGGTGACACGTCGCCGCTGATCCTGCCTGGGAATGTGCCGCTCGCGTCGACTTCGGTGAATACCGATCTGACCCAGTACCTGGAAGATTCGTGGAAGCCGATCATCGACTCTGACATTGACGGGCCGGACGCCACGGCAGGGGTGATCGACAACGCGCGGGCCAGTCTTGGTGCGCGTCATGTGACCCGGCGGATTGCCCGGACGGTGTTCATGGGTGCCGCGCCGAAGTCGAAGTCGGCGCATAAGGGCATGGACAAGCAGTTGGTGTGGCTGGGTACGGCGATCCCTGGTGACACGCTGGGTAACTTCGGTGCGGCACTGGACGCGATGGAACAGCAATCAACGTTCTTCTATGGCGACACCGGGCATTACTGGTTCGACACCCATCCGTCGGTGACGAAGACTGCCTCCGACTATGCCGAACAACTGCGGGCCGACCCGGAGTGGGTGTGGAACGAGATCGTCGACCGGTTGCAGCCCGAGGCGAAGACGCGCGGCGAGTTCGACCGTGTGCACGTCGCTCCCGAATCATCGGGCGACATTCCTGATTTGGAGGAAGCCCGCCTGGTGATCGTCCACCCACGGTGGGCATGGCACAAGACGGACACGGAAACGTCGAAGACCGGTGGTTGGGTGCGCGCCGCTATCGAGTCGAAGGGCGCGAGCCAGCGGGTGTATCGCAACCAGGTTGTGTTCCTGATCGCCGACCAGCAAGCCACCGAGGCGCTGGAGGCTGCGACCCGGCAATACCTGGGGTGGGTCAAGGTGCAGCAGATGGCCGAGACCATGAACTTGGACAAGCAGCAGCAGAAGCAGACTGACGACTCGGTGAAACGCTTCGGGCAAGCGGTGGCCGATCGGCTGCGCGACACGTACCAGTGGGTCGCCTACCCGGTGCAGAACGATCCGACCGCACCGTTCACGGTGCAAGTCGACCGTGTTCCCACCAGTGCGAAATCCATGGCGCAAAGTGTCTCGGACAGGCTGGTGCGCGACAACGCACTCGTGCCGCTGCTCGGCCCGCAATACCTTGGCCCCGAACTGAACGGCGCGCTGAAGTCGGCGTGGCATGACGGTCGCATCAGCGTCGGCGAGGTGTGGGGCTACTTCACTCGATTCCCATACCTACCCAGACTGACCCGCCGCGCCGTGCTAGATGACGCGGTGCACCAATCGACGCTTGCGGTGATGGTCGGCGACGAACGCTTCGCCATCGCCACCGGATGGGACCCCGAAGCTGAACGCTACAAAGGATTGATCATCCCGCCGCAATCCGGCATCAACCTGCCAGTCACCGACAGCACCCTGTTCGTCGACTGGAACCTGGCCCAGCATCAGGTCGAAGTCGAGTATGTGCCCGAACCTGCCGTGCCACCGCCTGCCGACGACCAGCCCGGACCAGTGGCCCCAACACCACAGGCCGACGACGATCACCCGACGCCGGACATCCCGTCAGGGCCGCAGCCGATGGTTCGTTTCTTCGGCCAGGTGAAGCTCAATCCCGAGCGTTACAGCCGCGACATCGGCCAAATCACCCGCGAAGTCCTCGACCGCCTCGCCGGAGCCGGAGCCGACCTCGACATCATCATCGACATACAAGCCCGCAAACCCGACGGGTTCACCGAAGCTGAAGTGCGCACCATCAGCGAGAATGCCCGTACCCTCAAATTCGACCCGTCAAGTGTCGGCTTTTCGAGTGAATGAGATGCTGCATGCACAGTTCCTCAACGGTCTTGACGTCATCCTTGATGGTGTCCCAAACATTCGATTGTCGGATTGACATGATCATCGCTGCTTCGCTACGCTGCGGACCGCCCTATTGCTTGCGCCGGAATGCGGCAATAGCGATCACTGGTAGGCTTTGCCATTCGACGGAATAGGTGACATGGACATCGATGCAGCATTAAAGGCGACGATACCGCTGCGCGGGCGCAGCTTCGTCAAAGAAGTGGATTTCACACCGGACGAGTGGACGTCCCTGCTTGATCTGGCGGCGGCTCTCAAGGCCGAGCGGGCGACGCTGGGGGCTGACCAGCCGCAGCGTCTGCGCGGGCAATCCATCGCGTTGATCTTCGAAAAGACATCCACCCGCACGCGTTGCGCTTTCGAGGTGGCAGCCTTCGAGCAGGGCGCTCACACGACGTTCCTCGACCCACAATCGTCCCAGATTGGGCACAAAGAGTCGGTGGCCGACACTGCCCGGGTGCTGGGACGGCTGTATTCGGGCATCGAATACCGGGGCTTCGGCCAAGACATCGTTGAAACCCTGGCCGAATTCGCCGGCGTGCCAGTCTTCAATGGGCTGACCGACGAATGGCACCCGACCCAGATGCTGGCCCATCAGCTGACGATGCGGGAACACTTTTCGGGCCCGCTGAGCGGGGTGAAGCTTGCCTATCTCGGCGACGCCCGCAGCAACGTCGGCAACTCGGTGCTGGTGTCGGGCGCGCTGGCGGGCTTGGACGTGCGCCTGATCGCGCCCAAGTCGCTGCAGCCCGATGAGGCGGTGGTCGAGGTGGCCAGCGACATCGCGGCCCGCACATCGGCTCAGCTGACCGTGACGGACGACTTGGACGCCGTCGCCGGCGTCGACTTCGTCTACACAGATATCTGGCTATCGATGGGTGAATCGAAGCAGTTGGTCGCCGAACGGGTGCGCGACCTGAGTCCCTATCGGGTGGACGCGGCACTGCTGGCCCGCACCGGTAACCCGTCCGTCAAGGCGATGCACGACTTGCCGGCTCTCCATGGTATGGACACCAAGATGGCTCACGAAATGCTTGAGGCCACAGGCGTCGATCAGTTCGAGATCACCGACGAGATCTTCGAGGCCAACGCTCAGATAATCTTCGACGAGGCCGAAAACCGCATGCACACCATCAAGGCCGTGCTGGTGGCATCCCTGGCAAAGTGAGTGGCCCTGCGCGCCACACCACGCCGACAAGCCGGCCCGCACCCCGGCACTGGCCGGCGATGGTCGACCGGGTCATTCATGTTTGAATGATCGAAAACTCGCAGGGTACTCTTCGACTGTTTAATGTTATGCTGAACGAACAATGAGGTTTAGTTTTTACAAAGGAGTACAGATGTCAGATCGATTTGCAGGCAAGCTAGCCGTCGTCACAGGTGCGGGGTCAGGAATTGGCCTTGCCACCGCCAAGTTGCTGATCGACGGCGGAGCCAAGGTTATCGCCGTCGATGTAGTGCAGCAGCGTCTTGATGACGCTGCCAAGGAAATCGGCTCGCAGTACGTGCCCGTCGTCGCCGACATCACAGCCACCGACGCCCCGGCCAACATCGCCGCAGCCGCCGGCGGCACCCCCGATATCCTAGTGAACAATGCCGGTATCATGGACGGCTTCCTGCCGACCGCTGAGGTTACCGACGCTATTTGGGACAAAGTGCTGGCCATCAACGTCACATCGATGATGCGCCTGATCCGCCAGTTCCTGCCAGGCATGATCGCCGCCAAGCACGGCGCCATCGTCAACCTGGCCTCTGAAGCCGCCATCCGTACGTGCGCCGGTGTCGCCTACACCGTCAGCAAGCACGCCGTGGTCGGTCTGACGAAAAACACAGCCGCCATGTACAGCAAGGACGGCATCCGTTGCAACGCGATCGCCCCAGGTGGTGTCGAGACCAATGTGGACGGCGAGTTCCGCTCGGCGCTGGCCGGCGAGCGCATCGGCGCAGCGATGGGTGCCTCGATGATGGCCGTCGCCGGCATGGGCAAGCCAGAGCAGTTGGCTCAGGCGATCTGCTTCTTGGCCGACGATCAGGCTGCGAGTTTCGTCAATGGCGTAGTTCTGCCTGTGGACGGTGGGTGGTCGACCGTCTAGGACTCAAGACGTCCCCCCTCGGGAGAAATGCGGGCGCCCAGGCAAAGCCTCCGCGCCCGCCGTTTGTGTTTTGGAAACTGGCCGGTACTCAAGTGACGGCCCAGTGGACTGGATGTCATGCCAGCTGTCTTGATGAATCTGCCCGTCGGCGAGCGCGTCGGCTTGGCGTTTTCCAGCGGTCCGGCCGTAAAGTCTGCCTTAGGACGCGTTGAATCGTCGGCAACGAAAAGGGACGACCAATCATGAGCAATAGCACCAGCAACACGCATGACAGGCACCACCGGGCGGGACGAGTTCTTGCCGTCTGCCTCATCGCAGGGGTTTTGCTGGCGGTCAGACTATGACGGCATCAACTGCTACAGCCCGCCGGACACGGTCTGCCGTCAAACGCCGACCGCCGGTACCTACGCTTTCCGCGGTGACACCATCCTCGTGTGGATCGCCGGGCCGCCGCCGAAGTGACGGCAACCGGCGAGGTCAGGCCTCAGACAGGTCCAATGCTTGCTGCGCCAATAGTTCGGAGGCGGTGACGGCTTTTACGCCACGCTGGCCAAGGACGGCCATCATCGTCCCGTCATACGTCACCACACAGTCGAGAAGATCACCCAATGATTCGGCGGCCGCAATATGCAAAGCGTCCAGCGACTTGATGACCTGCGGGATTCGGCGTGCGGCGTGGATGGTGGACCGTCTCAACGGGATCATAGTGACGTGGCCAAGTGCGTCCTTGACATCCTGTGCCAGTGGCGCGAAATCGTGACGCTCATGACTGAGCCTGACCACTGCTCTATCGGCTTCAAGCCACAGCAATTCAGAACTTGTCAGGGCACCATCAGCTGCCGACGTCAGCAGTTCTTTGATTGCTGCGTGATCGAAAGAGTCCTGCAGGAACCCACGTAGAAACGTTGAAGTATCGATGTAAATACTCACTGCCAGTCCGTATCCGCACGTTCTGCTTCGAGTATCGCGTCAATATCGATACCCTTCGACGGCAAGGGATGTATCACCATGGGCCCACTGGCCTCCGGCGGAATGATCCGTCCTTCCGCAACCAGACGCTCGTACGTCGTCATCGGCTGGTAGGGCAGAATGCGGGCCGTCGGTTGCCCATGCAATGTCACGATGAGTTCCTCGCCAGCACGGACGCGGTTAATGACGGCAGAGGTGTGTTGATTCACCTCGCGAACAGTCACGGTCGCAGTCATACCCGCCATCATAGCGGCTATGTCAGACGTTGTTCTACATGATGTCACATATGGCTGGTGAACCAACTATGTGATTGGCCCACCGATCACTACTGAACCCGATCACGGCCTTGCGGACCGTCTGCCCCCGTTCTGCATAATTATGCATTGCATTGCATAGATTTTCACTAGTAGACTTGGGTTCATGCCTACTGTTTTGATGAACCTGCCTGTTGGCGAGCGCGTTGGCCTGGCGTTTTCCGGGGGGCTCGACACGTCCTGCGCTGTTGCTTGGATGCGCGAAAAGGGTGCGATTCCTTGCACCTACACCGCCGACATCGGGCAGCCGGACGAGCCGGATATCGCGTCCGTGCCGGGGCGGGCCTTGGCGTACGGGGCGGAGTTGTCGCGGCTGGTCGACTGCCGGGCGTCCCTGGTGGACGAGGGCCTGGTGGCGCTGCAGTGCGGGGCCTTCCACATTCGGACGGCCGGGCGTATGTATTTCAACACGACGCCGCTGGGGCGCGCCGTCACCGGCACCATGCTGGTGCGCGCGATGGCCGCCGACGACTGCAACGTCTGGGGCGACGGGTCGACGTACAAGGGCAACGACATCGAGCGTTTCTACCGCTACGGGCTGATGGCCAACCCGTCCCTGAAGATCTACA
>Ga0123357_10000943_pt1 | contig 29582 bp, 23 predicted proteins | sample TergutEmb28metaG_FD_89873 | JGI IMG/M metagenome (GOLD analysis project Ga0123357, IMG submission 89873) | Embiratermes neotenicus P4 segment gut microbial communities from Petit-Saut dam, French Guiana - Emb289 P4 | ecosystem: Host-associated > Arthropoda: Insects > Digestive system > Gut ...
GACGATACGGGCATGCCTTCGCCGTGGTCGCCGCTTGCCACCGAAATCATATACACCCCGAAATACTACATTACGGCTTATTTGAGACAGACGCAGCTTTTGGACCCTATGAAATTTCAGTCTTTGCAGTTCGATTTGCAGGTAGGCGATCAGGATAAGGCTTATTTCAATTTCGGCGCGTTTTATACCGATTACAACGACCCTATGATGATTGTTCAGACGCATCAGATTGTGAATACTTTGGGATTCGGTTTTTGGGTTACTCCGAAATGGAGGATAGACTACAACATACACACCACGACTTCGCTTGACGGCACATATTTCAGGCTGGACGACCAGGAATTGAAAATTTACAGAGATTTGCACTGTTACAATTTCGGCGTGACGTGGAGAATCAGGGCTAACAGCCAGGAAGCGTTCTTTATGTTTAACCTCAAAACGAACACGCCGTTCGACAGGCGCAATTTGGGCAAAGACACTATCGACGACGATCAGATATTCTATCCGTGGCGTTAATATGTTATAATGTCGCGGCGTAAATAAATATTTCGGAGACAAAAACGATGAAACTGTTCGTTACCGGCGGCGCAGGTTTTATAGGCTCTAACTTCATAAGGCATATGCTGTCGAAGCATCCGGATTATAAAATCGTAAATTACGATAAACTCACCTATGCCGGTAATCTCAAAAATCTCAGAGACATCGAAAAAAAACGCAATTATAAATTCGTAAAGGGCGATATCTGCGACTATAATCTCGTCGTCAAAAATATGAAAGACGCCGACACCGTCATAAATTTTGCGGCGGAAACGCACGTTGATCGCTCGATAGCCAACGCCGACGCTTTCGTAAAAACCAACGTCAACGGAACTTTTACTCTTCTCGAAGCGGCAAAAGCGCTAAAAATAAAAAAATACATTCAGATTTCCACCGACGAGGTTTACGGAAGCATCATTAAAGGTTCTTTTACCGAGAAATCCGTTATAGCTCCGAACAGCCCGTATTCCGCGTCTAAAGCGTCCGCGGATATGCTCTGCCGCGCGTATTTCGTTACATACGGTTTTCCCGCGATGATTACAAGATGCTCGAACAATTACGGCCCGTATCAATATCCAGAAAAAGTCATACCTTTATTTATATCGAACGCTTTAAAAAACAAGCCGCTTCCTCTCTACGGCGACGGTAAAAACGTCCGCGACTGGCTTTATGTGGAAGACCACTGCTGCGCCATAGACATAGTTTTGCATAAAGGCAAAGCGGGGGAAGTTTACAATATCGGCGGCGGGCAGGAACTTTCGAACATAGAGCTTACCAAAAAAATTCTTAAAATTTTGAATAAGCCCGAAAGCCTTATCGAAAGAGTGTCGGATAGGCTCGGCCATGACAGAAGATACTCCATAAATTGCAATAAAATAAAAAAACTCGGCTACAAGCCGAAGTTTACATTTGAAAAAGCCATTAAAAATACTGTAAAATGGTATATGAACAATAAGTAACGCGGTTCTTGCGGCGGACGACGCATCTTCCAAATCCGCCGGAAATAAAATCTACCTTCAGCCTTACGCATCTCCGGCACACACATCATTGGAAAACTGAAAGTAAGCTTTAGAGATTCTAAATGCTTTGCTTTAAACGTTTTCATTCGAAAGGGCAATCGCTTGTCGAGGCGGCTTTGTTTACGCCTCTGATAGTTTTTTTCCTTTTGACGATCGTATGGTTTGCGCGGGTAGTTCTGACATGGCAGCAGATTACCGGCGCGGCGCGCTACGGCACGGATTTGCTCGCCTACACAAACTACAGCAAAAGCACCATAGAAAATTTGATAACAAGCTATCTTTGCGACACGGGAAACGTAGGCAGAACTCTCGACAAAGACAAACTTACCGTAACGGTTACGCCTCACGACTGTTCAAGCCTAGATTTTTCGCTGTCTTTTGACAGCTTATCGAACTTCTTCAATCCGGAAAATATTTTGGGTCTTGCGGATTCGCTTCTCTTCTTTAACTCGACAAAATCCACCGTAGACATTGCCTATACGTATAAACTTCCGTCGATATTAAAAATAGCGGGGCAGGAAAATTTAACAATAAAAGCGCATTCTGAAGTTTTGTCCGGCACGGGAAGCGCCGGCATGCAGAAGCGCTCAAAATAAGGAGGAAGCAGATGTTAAACTTTAACTGGCTTAAAAAACACAAAGGGCAGGGAATGGTTGAGTACATTTTGATAGTTGCCGTCGTAGTGGGAATCGTTTTCGTGGCTTACAAAGCTTTAGGCAACACGGTAAAAAGCAAGTTTGAATCGGCGGATAAAACTGTTCAAAGCGCCGATAGCGGCAATTAAAAAACAGTTATAAGGAAATGGTGAAATATGAAAAGAACGGTTATATTGGCCGCGGTTTTCGCGGTCTTTACGGCGTTGCTTGTGTTTTTGTTTTTTAACGGCATAGATACGAAGTATAAAACTCTTGCCGAACCCGTAAAAGTCGTCGTGGCAAACCAGAGGATAGTGCAGGGAACTCTTATACGCCCCGAGATGCTTGCGCTCAAAGAGATTCCCAAAGAGTTCGTTCAGCCGAAAGCGTTTATCAACGCTGCGGCGATGTTTACCAAGGACGGAGCGCCGATGTACATAGCGCTTAACGCCATAGAGCCCGGCGAGCAGATACTTTACACAAAGGTGTCTCAGACGGACGCCGATACCGGAGTGTCCAGCATAATTCCCGACGGTAAAAAAGCTTTGGCAGTAATTTTCGACAACGGTTCCTCGGGGCTTACCCCGGGAAGCAAGATAGACGTTTTAAGCATAATAAACTACGCGGACAATAACAGGCAGGTTAACGAGGCCGCTTATGTCATAGCGCAGGATATTTTGGTTTTGGCCGTCAACGAAAACTATCTCGGCGCCGCGCGAAAAAAAGATGACGGCGACACAGGCGCAAAGAAAAACGCCGTGACTTTATCGGTTAGCATTCAGGAGGCGCAGAGCATTCTTCTTGCGGCCGAAATCGGAAGCCTGAAATTCGTGATAAGGCCTTCCGGCGACAACGAAACCGATCCGGTAAAGGCCGTAAAAATTTCCGACATAATAAGCAACGTCGCAAAAATACAGCCTAAACCCGCAGGCGGGCAGAGCGCAAGCCAGAAAGAGACGCTCGATATAATAAAAAAATACGCGGATGCGCTAAACAGGTAAAAATATGTTTTTGATAGCTCCTGGAGTATCGTCGTTTCACAGAGCGTTGATAGCCAACGGCCTTTCTTACGTCGCCGCAAACGGCGGGGAAGAAAGCATAATCGCCGACTTCTCCGTTGCGGGCAACGAGGTGTTTTGGTCCGTCTATAAAAACGGCACGAAATATGTGGAAGATATTTTGCCGGCGCTTGCCGGCATCAACGCCAAAATGCTTAAAAACTTCCTGGCTCCGCAAGGCGCCAACCTTACTTTGGGACTTAAAGAAACAAAGATCGACGATATTCCCATAGAAAGCGTTTTATACCTTTTAAACGCGCTCCAAGAGGAGTTCCGCCATGTTTTCGTCATTTTGCCGGATGAAAACAAGGCGGCTTCGTTCGAATTTATAAAAAGGGCAAAATGCGTTCTGCTTCCTTTTATGTCGGACAGCGTGTCCTCGAAATACGCGATGCAGCTGGCGGATTTTTATTACGCCAACTCCCAGATAAAACCGGCCGTTCTGCCTTTGAAACTCGACATAGGCTATGAATTCCACTCCGAAGCTATTTTGAAAGCCAGCGACTTGTTCAACAACTGCCTCAGCGCGGAGTTCGATTCCAAAATTCAGGAGCAGATAATCTCTCCGAGATTTTCTTACAGAGATAAAAACAGCGCGCTTGCCGCGGCGTATAAGAAAGCTCTCGAGTTTCATGACAGATTCGAAGCGGAAGCGCAGGATAAAGAAAGCGATAAGGACAAATTTTTCAAGAACGAAAGCGTCTATTCCGATTTAAGAAACACCATACACGCTAAACTTGTGGAAGAAATGAAAGCTTACGTCGACGAAACCGATGGCGAAAAGCTTAAAAGAACGGCCAAAATCAAGATAGACGAAATAGTAAACAGGCTGAGTTTAAAAATTCCGCAATCCATTTACGACAGGCTCATAAAAGAGCTTGGTGACGACGTCGCGGGGCTTGGCGTGCTCGAAGATTTTTTGAAAGACGAAAGCATTACCGAAATCATGGTTAACGGTCCCGACAGCATATACATAGAAAAAGCTGGGAAACTTTCCGCGACCGAAGTGACGTTCCCCGATGAAAAAAGGCTTAAAACGGTAATAGACAGGATAGTGTCGCAGGTCGGCAGGCACATAGACGAAGCTTCGCCCATAGTCGACGCCAGGCTCAAAGACGGCTCGAGAGTCAATGCCGTGATAAGGCCCATTTCTCTCAACGGGCCGGTTCTTACCATAAGAAAATTTTTGAAAAATAAATTGTCGGCGGACTCTCTCGTGAGTTCGGGAAGCGTCTCCGAAGCCATGGTGGAGTTTTTGAAAACCGCCGTGATTTTAAAAAGGAACATAATAATTTCCGGCGGAACCGGCACGGGAAAAACCACGTTGCTCAACGCCGTATCTTCGTTTATTCCCGAAAAAGAAAGGCTTGTGACCATAGAAGATTCCGCGGAACTCCAGCTTCAGCAAAAGCACGTGGTGCGCATGGAAAGCAGGCCCAAATCCACGGAAGGCACCGGCGAAGTAAACATCAGGCGGCTCGTGGTGAACTCGCTGAGAATGCGCCCGGACAGAATAATAGTCGGCGAGTGCCGCGCCGGAGAAGCGCTCGATATGATTCAAGCCATGTCCACCGGCCACGAAGGCAGCATGACTACCCTTCACGCCAACTCTCCACAGGACGCCATTTCAAGGCTTGTAACGATGGTTTTGATGTCCGGCATGGATTTGCCTGAGCGCTCCATAGTGTCGCAGATAGCTTCCGCTATAAACGTTATTATCCAGCTTACTAGATATTCCGACGGATCGAGAAAGATATCTTCGATATCCGTTTTGAATAAAACCGACAGTGATAAAATTTACGAGGTAAAGCCGGTGTTCCAGTTCGAGCTTGCCGGTTTCGAAAACGGAATGCAGCAAGGGGAGTTTAAAGCCACGGGTTTGATTCCGGATTTCATAAAAGACGCTTCAAAGCGCGGAATAAAAACTGATATGGGGATTTTCAAATGATAAAAATTTTGGCTCTGTCCGCGGTGTTCGGCGCGTTTGCGTTTTTTATCGTAAGCCTGATAGTTTCTCTTATCGAAAGAGAAAATAAAAAACGGAACGACAAAGCGGAAAAAAGCGGTCGCAAGCGCAAGAACCTTAAAGAACAGCTGTCGTTTAAACAAATGGAGTTCAAAAGGAAACGCATAGTTATTTCGGTCATTGTTTTCGCCGTAGTTCTTATTGTTTTGCAGAATATAGTTTTCGGGCTTATCGCGGCTGGACTTTACGTTTATTTTGACTGGTATTATAGGGATAAAAACAGGCGCAAGCTTGCGGCTCTCGTGGATAAACAGGTTATAGAGGCCCTTACGATTATAAAAAATGCCGTCCAATCCGGGCAGTCTTTGCAAACGGCGATGGGAACGGCCGGCGGCGAATTGAAAGAGCCTATAAAGGGCGAGTTCGTGAAGATGGCAGAAAGTTTGTCTCTCGGAATAAGCTTTGACAAAGTTTTGGCGACGGCGTCGGAAAACTCGCCGAGCAAAGAATTCCGCCTTATGATAGACACGATAAAAATCTCTAAAGACACGGGCTCGAGCCTTGCCGGAATTTTTGACCGCATAATAGACGCCACTTCGCAAAGAGTGGGCATTCAGGCGAAAGTAACGTCTCTTACCGCACAGGGAAGAATGTCCGGAAACGTGGTTAGCGTAATTCCGTTTATCGTAATGCTTATGATGTATGTGATACAGCCCGACATGATGGGCTCTCTTTTTACGACGACAGCCGGAAATATCCTTCTGCTGGTAGTGGTAATCATGGTTCTCGCGGGGTCGTTTGTCATAAGAAAAATGACCGAAATAGATTTTTAAAGAGGTTATATGCTTATACTTTTGATATGTTTGTTCGCCGGCTTGGCGGCGTATTTTTTGATAAACTTTTTTCTCGGCAGCATAAAACGCATGGAGACCGAAGGTAAAATTACCAACGCGGTTGAGAAAAAGAAAAGCAAAAACTCTTTTATGCCGGTTATTCTGCGCCGGGCCGACGCTCTTGGCGCGCAGCTTGCAAAAATAAAGTTTCCGAAATTCAAAGAATACGCGAATAAGACCGAGATAAGTTTAAAAACTCTCGGCGGGGAATGGGCGAAGCTCAACTCTTACCAGTTTATAGCTCTGCAAATTTTTGCGGCTGCCGCGGGAATCCTGTTCTGCATGCTTTTTTTGAGCATGAATATCGTCGCGATGCTTTTCATCGGGGCTATAGCGTTCTTTCTGCCTTTCTTTAAACTTACGGAAGGCGTAAAAAAGCGCCGCGAACTTATATTCAAGCAGCTTCCGGATACGGCGGATCTGCTTTCGGTAATGCTTGACTCAGGCTCCGATTTTTTCGGCGCGGCGGACAAAGTTACGGACATATTGAAAGGTCCCTTGTCCGACGACTTCAAAAGCGCGCTTTCCAAGATAGCTTTGGGATATGATAAAAAAACCGCTCTCAACGAAATGGTGCAAAGGTCTCAGGTAGAGCAGCTCGGCTTTTTTGTCAGAACCATAAACATGGCGCTTGACGCCGGCGTCGGTATGGCCGACACGTTAAGAAGGCTTGCCCTTCAGATGAGAAACGAGCGCGCGGCTGCGGCCGAGAAAAAAGCTCAGGAAGCTCCGATAAAAATGCTTATCCCGCTTGTTCTTCTGATATTTCCTACGATATTTATAGTCATATTCGGGCCTATTGCGATAAACTTCGTTAAAACCGGCGGTTTTTAGTGGCGAGCGCGGGACAAATTTGCTATACTTCTTTCGAAGTTCAAAACGCAGAAAGGAGATGATGATGATTAAAAGTAGATTGCGCAAAATATTGTCTTACGCAATTACAACTGCAGCTCTGATGTTTGTCGTTTCGGTAGCGTCGTTCGCGGCTACCGATTTTTCATTTATGAACGGGTATAGGGCAAACGGCATGGGCGGAGCGTTTACGGCCGTAGCCGATGACGAAAACGCCTTTTTTTATAACCCCGCGGGCATAACCCAAAGAACCGATTTTTTGTTGCAAGTAGTATCGTTTGACAGCAAAATTCAGGATTTCGGCTTTTTCACCAACCAATTCGGCAACATGTCTAATTTTGACGGTTTGTCGCCAAGCGAGCAGGAAAGCATATTAAGCTCTCTGCCGCGCATAAATCTTTCTTTGCCTAACACCGCGTTTATTACGCGGCCTATTCCTATCGGAAACAACTACCTGTCTTTCGGTATGGGCTTTTTCTCAGGTATAGATTTGAACCTTGCGTTCGAAAGGCAATCGTCATCGGACATATTTCTCAACATGGACGTTAACGGAACGCTCGTTTACGCCATTCCGATAGCCTATGAGATAACCAACCTCGACGCAATAAGGATGCCCGGAAAACTTTCCGTCGGCACAAATCTCAAATATATCAGCAGGTATAAAGTTCATCAGTTTATCAACACCAGCGAGTTTTCCAACAGCACTATCACCCAGGATCTTTCCGCGGGCGACGGTTTCGGAGCGGACTTGGGCCTTCTTTATTCTTTCACCAAAGAACTCAGTTTCGGTTTGCAGTTGAAAGATTTTTTCGGAACTACCATCAATTATGCCTCAGGGTATCAATCGGTCAGCACTTCCTCTACCGGAGCCAGCGTAACGCAGAGAATTGCGCTTTATAAAGAAACGCTGGATCCGTCTTTGAGCATAGGCGTGTCTTATGTTCCCGAGAAGATATTCAACATAGATACAAAAAACAGATTTACATTTGCTTTTGACCTGCAAGACATCGGCGGAGCTGGTTACCCTGGGGGAAACTTCATGGATAACGTTCATGCCGGCGTGGAATACAGGCTTAGCCCATTTGCTTTGAGGCTCGGTTTGAATTCAGGGCGTATTGCGGCTGGCATAGGGCTTGAAACGAACGGATTCCAGTTAGCGTATTCCTATTATGGAGAGCCTTCTCCGTATTCGACGGAAACGGCATGGGTTAACCAGTTCACGTTGGCGTTTAAGATAGGCCATCAGAAAGGAAGACCTTTCGGAAAAGCCGTAGATGCCGCAAATAGAGCTGCTGCATCGGCTCCGGCACAGACTAATCAGCCTGCGCCGCAAGAAAATCAAACCGAAACTCAGCAGACTGCCGAACCTGCCGCAGCTACAAAATAAATTGACGAAATAAGCGTTTGATCCGCAAATAAAAAAATCCGGCTGAATTATTTCAGCCGGATTTTTTTATGAAGTTTGAATGCCTCTATGCCTCTTTTGTTACTTTGATTATCGTGCCCGATACGCTTCCTTTATCGCCGATGGAAACAACCGTAACGGTTCTGTTTAGAACGCTGTCGGTCACTTCGTATCCCGGCTTTCCGTTGGATATATCGACCAGCTTTAAAAGTTCCGGAGCCAAAACGGCTTCGAGTATGTTCGTGCCTTTCGCGAAATCTTTTTTAAGAAACTCTCCGGTGCCGTCATAGGCCGAAACTATGTTGTTGGCTGAGTTTAAAATTATAAAAGCAAGATGTTCTCCGCCCGATAATCCGAAATAGTATTCGATTATGGCGCTTAAGTTTTTGTTGTCGCTTTCCAGCGCCGCGATTTGCCTGCCGGATTTTTCGTTTTCAGTAACGAAAATATCGGTTATCTCGTCGTATTTGCCTTTTTTTATGTCTGCGGCGGACTGCTTTTCGAGAGCTTTCTTCGTTCTGTTAAAAGGGAAAAGAACGAAAAGTTTTGCGAGTAGATAAACGATCAGCGCTATAAGAACGGCCGCCGCGGCTCCAACCGTGTAGTATCTTATTTTTAAGGTCCTCGTAAAATCCGTATCCGCCAAAACGAATATCAGCGTGTTGTCTTTTGTCAGAGGAACCGATAAAAGCGTTTGTCCAGCGGCAGGAGTATTGCGCTGAAACAGCGTGTCTTTGGCGTTCTTTGCCGTGTCGTAGGCGGTTCCGGTTTTTACGGTATGAATTTCGTCGGGGATATTATGTATAATGACGGTGTTGTTTTTGTCGAGGATGAACACGGAAGTCACGCTTCTTATTTTTTTGAGAGCGTCGATATTGTATATCAGGCCTATGTCGTCGGAATTTTCGATATTTTTGTTTATCTGCGGCAAAACAAGATAAACGCTGCTTTTGATTTTTTCATCCGAGAAAGCTCTGGCGTCGACGGATTCGAATTTGACGAGGATATTGACCAGCAAAAAAAATACCGCGCAAACGGCGGCAAGCGCAAAAAACGTCAAGGCAAAAATATTTTTTTTCATTTGGGAGTCCTTTATAAATTGTTTGCGGGTTCAAAGATGTGCGAAAATATTATATCAAAAAAATTAAGGGGAGCAATGGAAATTAAAATCAAAAAAGCCGAAGGCTTTTGGCTGAGATTCGCCGGGTTCATGCTAAAAAGAAGCCCCGATTACGCGCTGCTTTTTCAAAATTGTTCGTCCGTTCATACTTTTTTCATGAGGTTTAACTTAACGCTGGTTTTTTTGGATAAAAATTATAGAATCGTGTCTGTTAAAAGCAATGTAAAACCGTGGCGAATCGTTCTTCCGGTGAAGAATGCCTGCTCTATACTCGAAATCCCTTCAAAAATATCTTCAAAAACCGCTGAAAATTTAAAGAAAAATTTGAATTTTTCCGAATTTGCGGTAAAATCAAAAAAATGATATAATTTCAACGATTTTTAAATTTAACAAGGATTATAGAAATGGAAAACAAAGAGCAGCAGCAAAATGCGGTGCCGATAGAGCAAATTATGCAGCACAGAAAGCAGAAAGCCAAAGATTTGGCTTCACAGGGAATAAATCCTTATCCCGCAAAGTGCGTTCTCGATAAAAATATAGCGGTTTTGCAAAAAGAGTTTGCTTCTCTTGAACAGGGGCAGGTTTCGGATGTAAGAGTAAAGGCTGCCGGCAGAGTGATGACTTACCGCAATATGGGAAAAGCGGCATTCTTGGATTTGCGCGACGGCTCGGGCAAAATTCAAATTTATGTCCGCGCGGATAAAGTCGGCGCAGACAAATATAAACTGTTTAAAGATATGGTTGACTTGTCGGATATTATTTCGGTCGAAGGACTGCCTTTCCGCACGAAAACCAACGAGCTCAGCATAATGGTCGAAAGCTGGAGCATGCTTACAAAAGCTTTCAGGCCTTTGCCGGAAAAGTGGCACGGTCTTAAAGATACCGAAACAAGATACAGACAGCGATATTTGGATTTAATAGCAAATGCCGACGTAAAAGACGTGTTCGTAAAAAGAGCCGTCATAATTTCCGCAATACGGCATAAACTCGAAGAACTCGGTTTCATAGAAGTAGAAACTCCGGTGCTTCAGTCTCTTGCCGGAGGCGCCAACGCAAGGCCTTTCGTAACGCATCACAACGCTTTGGACATAAATCTGTTTTTGAGAATAGCGCCGGAGCTTTTTTTGAAAAGGCTTGTCGTCGGCGGAATAGACAGAGTTTTTGAAATAGGAAGAAATTTCAGAAACGAAGGCATAGACAAAAATCATAATCCCGAATTTACCATGATGGAGCTGTATCAGGCTTACGCCGATTACAACGACATGATGGATTTGACGGAAACGCTTATAAAAACTTCGGCGGAAAAAGTCGGCGCAAACGTAAACCTGAATTTCAGAAGAGCGAAACTCTTTGACCTGATAAAGGAGTTCACCGGTCTCGACCTTTTGCCTTACGTCGAAAGCGGGAAAATGTTCGATCAGGTGAAGCATTTGAATTTGGATTTGCCAAAAGACGCTTCGGATAAAAAGATTTTAGACCAGTTGTTTGACGAAAAAGTCGTTCCGAATCTGAAAGATCCGACGTTCGTCATGGATTATCCGGCGGTTTATTCTCCGCTGTCAAAGGTCAAATTCGATCAGCCCGAGATTGCCGAAAGATTCGAGCTTTACATAAACGGAATGGAAATAGGCAACGCTTATTCCGAGCTTAATGACCCGGAGCTTCAGAGAAAAAGATTTGCCGAGCAGATGGAAGCAAAGAAAAAAGACGACGAATCTATGCCGTATGACGAAGATTATATCTGCGCTTTAGAGCAAGGGCTTCCTCCTACCGGGGGGCTTGGCATAGGAATAGACAGGCTTGTCATGGTTTTGACGCAGACGGAATCGATAAGGGAAGTAATAACGTTTCCAGCGATGAGACCCGAATAAATAAGTTTCAAGAGGCTTCATGTCAGTAGAATTATTCATAGCGCTCAGATATTTAAAAGCCCGTAAAAAAGGTTTTTTTTCTTTGCTTACTACGCTTATAGCCGTAGGCGGAACCGCGCTTGGCGTAGCGGCGCTCGTGATAACTATCGCCGTGATGAGCGGCTTTCAGAACGACATAAGAACCAAAATCTTAGGCATTCAGCCGCATATAATGGTCACCAGAATCGACGGCTCCGCGTTTAACAACTATCAGGAAGTTATAGATACAATCAAAAAAAATAAAGATGTTGTGAGCGTCTCGCCTTTCATTTTTCTTAACGGAATAATAAGAGGCGAAAACTCACGCGCCACTACCGGCATAGTCATAAAAGCCGTGGATTTTGCCGCCGAAGACAAAATGCTCGGGCTTTCCAAGCAGATATCGGTAGCCGACATGTCTTTCGACAAACAAAATATAGGCGCGAAGCGTATCATTATCGGCAACGAAATGGCAAAGCAGCTTTCCGCTACCGCGGGCGATGAAGTTATTCTTATGTTCCCGTCGGAGTTCGGAACGATTCCGAAAATGTATAAATTTGAAATTGCGGCGGTCATACATTCGGGGATGTACGAATCCGACACTTATATGGCTTTTATGGATTTGAAAGAAGCTCAAAGCATGTTCAATATGCAGGGCGCCGTAAGCGGCGTCGGCGTGCATACAAAAAACTTCGACGGCGCCGTCAATACCGCGCGGCAGCTTCAAGACGATCTCTCGTTTCCGTTTAAGGCAAAGGCCTGGATAGAGATGAATAAAAACTTATTCTCGGCGCTGAAACTTGAAAAGATAATGATGTTTATAATTCTGGGGCTTATAATTTTGGTCGCGGCGTTTAACATTATTTCAAATCTCTTGCTGCTCGGAGCTCAGAAATCGAAAGAGATAGGCATAATGTCGGCGATGGGGTTCTCTAAAAAATCCGTAGCCAAGATTTTCTTTTACGAAGGGTTGGTCGTAGGAACGATAGGAACCGTTTTAGGGCTTATATTCGGCATAGCGATAAGTTTGGCTCTCAAATACTTCGATATATTCCAGCTTCCCAAGGGCGTTATTACGTGGACAAGCTGCCTGTGGCGATAATGCCTACGGACATAATTCTTATAGCCGCATGCGCGTTTGTGATAACTATTTTGGCGGGGCTCTATCCGGCATATCAGGTATCAAAGCTTGACCCATTAGAAGCTATTCGCTACGGATAAATGACATGAATATAAAAACCGTAAACCTAAATAAAATTTATAAGAAAAAAAATTCTAAGGACGTTCACGTCCTTAAAAATATAAACCTTTTTATAAAATCAGGGGAAAAAGTGGCGTTCACCGGTCCGTCCGGCGCAGGGAAAAGCACGCTTATACATATTCTCGGGCTTATGGACAGGCCTACTTCGGGAAAAGTTTTTATCGATAATATAGATTGCTTTAAATCCGACGACAAATATCTCGGGAAAATGAGAAAAGACAGCATAGGCTTTATTTTTCAGTTTCACTATCTTCTCGCAGACTTCACTGTTTTGGAAAATATACTGCTTCCGGTGTGGGAGCAAAAAGAAATTAAAGCAAAAGAAGCCGAAAAAATATTGAAAAAAGTCGGACTTTCGCACAGGGCTTCGCATTTTCCGAACGAGCTTTCGGGCGGAGAGCAGCAGAGGGCGGCGCTGGCAAGAGCTCTTATAAATAATCCGAAAATAATTTTTGCCGACGAGCCTACCGGGAATCTCGACAGAGCCACGGGCAAGGAAATAGAAAAGCTTTTATTCGACACCGCATCCGACACCGAAGCCACTTTGATTTTGGTTACGCATAACGACAGGCTTGCGTCAAAAGCCGACAGAGTAATAAAGATGAGCGACGGAAATATAAATATTTGACATTAAATATGAGCTTCAAAGGAGAGACGTGCAATGAAAATTTATCTTGACGGCAAAATCGTTTCCAAGGAAGACGCAAAAATATCGGTCTTCGACCACGGTCTGCTTTACGGAGACGGGGTATTCGAAGGAATAAGAGCATATAACGGCAGAGTGTTCAGGCTCAAAGAGCACCTGGACAGGCTTTGGGCTTCCGCAAAAGCGATAAACCTTGAAATCCCCATGAGCATGGATGAAATGGAAAAAGCCGTAGTCAAAACGCTTCTCGCCAATAAAATGACCGACGCTTACATAAGGCTTGTCGTTACGAGAGGCTGCGGAGATTTGGGTCTTGACCCGAGAAAATGCACCATGCCTCCGTCAGTCATAATAATCGCGGACGCTATAGCTCTTTATCCTAGCGAGCTTTATGAAAAAGGAATGGAAGTCATAACCGTGGCTACAAGAAGAAACCGTCCGGACACTTTGAGCCCGAACGTCAAATCTTTGAACTATTTGAACAATATCATGGGCAAGATGGAAGCGATAAAAAGCGGCGCCATCGAAGCCGTCATGCTTAACACGGAAGGCTATATCGCGGAATGCACCGGCGATAATATATTCATAGTCAAAAACGGCGTGCTTTATACTCCGCCGGCCTCCGAAGGCGCGCTGATAGGAATAACCAGAGACGCCGTTATAGAGCTTGCGAAAAATAAGTTGAAAATGAATGTGAAAGAAGAAAGGCTTACCACATATAATTTATATACCGCAGATGAATGCTTTTTGACCGGAACTGCCGCGGAAGTCATTCCCGTGGTTCTGGCCGATTCAAGGGAAATAGGCGCAGGAAAACCCGGAAAAATAACGGCAAAACTAATAAAAGAATTCAAAAACCTCGCAAGATCAACCGGCGTTCCGATAAAGTAGACGCGTGAAAGCAAAGAGGCATAGATTCATGCTATCTATGCCTCAAGTTTTTTATGCATTAACTTGCTCGCCAAATACGTTTATTTGTCAATAGGTTTTCATAATGCGGAAACATTTAAAAAACATCATTTTAATATGCGTCGCAGTTGTTTTGTTTATAACGGCATACGGTTTGCGCAATATGCTTCTGGTTCCTCATTTGGAAAAATTGCTAAGCAACGCCTCAAAGCGCGAAATAACTTTAAAAAGGTTCTATATAAACCCGTTTGCCGCCACGATATCTTTTTCCGGCGTTTCCGTAGATAACGCCGTTACAGCGGATTACGCGTCTTTCGGAATAAACATTTTAAAGCTCCCGTTCAATCTGAAAAACCCGACAAAATTTATAAACCGGATATATGTTTCTGAGCTCACAGTTCCCGCCGATTTTAACTTTGGCGGCATGCTTCCGGAAAACAAACAGAACGCCGAAACCAAGGCGTTTGCGCTTCCGGATTTGTCCATGGGCGTCAGGGTTGACAGGCTCATAATAAAATCGAGCGGCTCGGCCGTTTTACTTTCCGATATAAATTTGTCTTTAAGAAACAAATCGCTGAGAAGTTCCGTTTCGTATTCCGTTTTGAACTCCACTCTCACTTTAAAATCCGCAATCCAGCCGTCGACAGGTTCAACGTATGATTTTTATTCTGAACTTTCTTCCAACGGAGAACTTGACGTTTCACTTTATTCTGTCGGAGAAATTAACGCGGAGACCGCGGGGATTTTGCAAAATATAAATGTGAATAAAATAGCATATAAAGGTTTTGAAATTTCCGACGCCACGGGAGTTTTTACGCTCGCCAATAGAGCGCTTGCCGTGAAAATGAGCGCACCTTCCGGAAGTTTCAGTTTGACTTCCAAAGATTTGTCGGAGTTTTTAATGAGCGGCTCGGCGCAAATATCCAAGATAAATAAGAATTTTTCCGGGAATGCCGATTTTAAAGGCTCGTATTCCGGCTCCGAAGGCAAAATAAACATCCGCGCGCAAGGACTGGCTGCATACGGTTTTGCGCTCGGTAACTACGATTTGACCGCCGTAAAAAACAATGACGGAGAGCTTAACGTATACTGCAACTATGGCTACGGGGAGTCTTTTTCCTTCGCTTACTTGCGTGACAGCTCTTATATTTTGAAATTGATTTTAGACGGCAATACCGCGGGCAGTGCATTCGGAAATTTGCAAACCGGAGATTTTAAAGCCGATTTCGCGGATTTACCGGTTTCAAGGCTTCCTATCGTTCCTTTTATAGCGCCGGAACCTTCAGGGCGCGTTTCGCTTACGGGCAAGCTGAATAGAACGGAAGGAAAAATAAGCCTTAACGTAGCGAATTTCTCGGCAAAAAATATCAATAAGACCAACATAAAAGGGACCCTTGTAAAAAATAATAATTTATACGGCGTTAACGTAACCAAAAGCGACAACTCCATAATGTTTGACGGTCTTTTCGACGGGAGAAGCATATTGAAATTCGATTTCAGATTTTTGAATCTGAACGTTTCAAACGCGCTGAGAGCGTTCGGCTATTCCCAAAATGCGATAAGCGGAATCGCAAGCGGATATGTCAAGCACGACAAGAAGCTGGATACGGAATTCGATTTCAAGGTTTTAAACGGGTCGCTATTCGGAAATAAGTTCAAAACGTTCGAAACAAGAGGCAGCGTAAATTCGCAAGAGGTCAATATTTCGCGCTTTACTTTGCAGGGCGACGGCGGAGGGGCATATCTCGACATGAGCGGGCTGCTCGGCTTTTCCAAAGAAAATCCGAAATCGTCGTTCGACGTAAAAGCAAGAAATATAGCCGTATCCTCCGTTATTATAAACGCCGACATGAGTTTTAAAGGAAGATTGTCTGGAAAAAACGAGGTCAGAGGCGAATTAGACGGAAACAATATCTCGGTTGCAGGCATGGTTTTAAACAAACTCTCTTCCGACGTCACGGTATCGCCGAGGGGAATCGTTCTTTCCTCGCTGCGTTTTGATAACGGGATATACGGAAATTTCAAGGCCGATTTCGAAGAAAACGATTTGAACGGAAACATGTATTTTAAAAATACCGATATAAAAGGAATCTACCCGGAGCTTTCGGGAATACTGAACGCTTATGCGAATATATCCGGATCGTTCGGCAATCCGTCCGTAAAATTGGACGCCTCGGTAAAAAACGGCGGTTATTCCGGAATTCCTTTTTCGTTCGCTTCGACCGCGATTTACGAAGACGGAACTTTGCGAATAGATAAGGCTCTTCTTGCGTCGAGAGACACCAAAGTAACGCTCAGCGGAACATACGGGGAAAAAGACAAGGTATCGGTGTCGTTCGAAAATCTCTCCGAGGAAATCATAAACAAATTCCTTGGCTTCGAAAGCCCGGTAAAAGGCTATTTCTCCGGAGCCGGCTCGGTGCTTAAAGTAAACGGCAAGCCGCGTTTGGAAATGTCCATAGCGTCAAGAAAAGTTATTTTCAACAAAGCGGAAATAATCGGGTTCAAATCCGACGTGTCGATTTACGACAAAGTTATTTCGCTTAGCGGAGCTTCCGCAAGAATTTCCGACAGCGAAATAAAATTCGACAACGCTAGTTTCGACATAAACAGCGGGAAATACGCCGCGGATATGTCTCTTGTAAACGCTCATCTCGGCCCGGCGGATATTTTCGGGAACGTTTCGATTTCTGGAATAATGCAAAGAAAAGACAATGTTCCCGTATATTCCGGAGAGCTAACGTTTAAAAATTTCTGGATAAACAGATACAAAATCACGAGCCTCGATTTCGGCTATTCCTTAAAAGACAGAACATTGAAAATATTCCAGAAAGATTCTTCCGACGGACAGCTTAACGCTTTTGGAACCCTGTCGTTTGCCGACGGGTTCGAGACCAAAAACTTTACGATATCCAAAGATTCCGCGTCGTTTTCCGCAAACGTTTTAATACAGAGAGACAATATAAACGTATCGATTTCCGGCAAAAATATAGACTGGGAGTTTTTATCCGACGCTTTGAATTTGCCCGTAGAATTGCAGGGGGAAACGGACATAAATCTCAATTTTTCCGGCCCGCTGAAAAACCCGAAGGCTTCGCTTGCCGTAAACTCTTACAACGGAAGCATAATGGAAGTGCCTTTCGATTCTCTCGAAATTTTCGTGCTTCTGGAAAATAACACGGCCGAAATAAAAAAAGCGAGAATTTATAAAAAGAACGAAGTGAACGTTTCCGTCTCCGGACATATTCCGCTGTGGTTCGATTCGTCGCTTGAAAAAGAGATGAAAGAAATCCCTATGGAAATAGAATACAATATCGACGACTCGAAAATGAACGTTTTAAAATATGTTACGAAAGGATACATCACGCCTTCTTCGGGGCATTTGACATGCAAAGGCTCGGTAAAGGGGACTTACGGCAAAATAGCCGCAGACGGCCAGTTAAACATATCCAACGGAGTTCTCAGCGCTCAAAATTATCTCGAAAAAGTAAAGGAGCTGTCCGCCGACATAACGCTGTCGAACAATACCGTCAAGTTCAATAAATTTTCTTTCAAATCCGGACGCGGAAAAGCAAGCTTGGAAGGCAGCATCTTGCTTGACAGCATGAAAGTTTCGCAGTTCAATTTGAGATTTTTTACGACGGATAACAAAGGAATGGCGATAAGAGTGCTCGAACTTCCGATACCGAGCTTCATAGGGTCCAAGGCCATAATACAGGATTATTCGACGGGCGAGCCGACGTTCGACTTGACTTTGAAAGGAAGCGGAGATAACCCGGAATTTGCCGGATGGATAGTTTTGGAAAACACGAGATTTTCTTTTCCTCCTTCGCAGCAGGCAAATCAGGGAGGAGACTCCGTGATTCCCAAGAGTACGAAACTGAATCTTGATTTGAAATGCGGAAAAAACACTAAGTTTGAAAATTCTTTTGCGGAAGCGTGGATAAACGGAACTCTTTCTTTAAGAGGCACATACGGCGCCATACAGCCGCAGGGGTCCATAGATTCCCAGAAAGGAACCATAAGCTACGTGGGCATAAGTTTCGACTTGATAAACGCAAGACTTGAAATAGCCGATTCGCAGAACATATTTATTTCCGGTCAGGCCGAAACCCAGGTTTACATCCAGTCCAGAAGCGATTACGAAACTCTCGGCATGATAGTGTCCAAATCCGATATAAGGGCTCCGAGCATACGTTTTTACTCCAAAGACGACCCTTCTTTGGACTCTCAAACCGCTTTGGCAAGAATAACGGGAACGGAAAACAGCATTGAGAACAACGACAGCATGAATTCCAAATCTCTTCTCGGCATGTCCGATTATTATTTGAGGCAGCAGGCTTTGAGGCTTATAGATTCCAATTTTGCGACTCCGTTTGCCCGCACGGTTTTAAGGAAAACCGGGCTTATAGACAACTTGAAGGTATCCTATGTGGAGCCGCGCGACCAGTCTTCGTTGGAGCCGTCGCCCGAAAATCAGAATTTTTTAAGCCTTCTCTACGGCACAAAGTATTCGTTTGAGAAGAATATTACAAACGATCTTTTGCTTGGATATTCAATGATTATAGACCAAATAGAGCAGAAGCTCGATTTGCGCCATGAAATAGAAATAAGATACAGGCTGGCAAACGACCTGTTTTTAAGTGGCAGCTATGAGCTTCAAAACGACAATCCGTTATATCAGCCAGACAGAAAAATTATGCTGGAACATCAGATAAGGTTCAAATAAATAAAAGTCGTTGAAATTTTTATGTATTTTTAATAAAATATCGCAGTTGTTTTTTTTATTGAAAATACATAGTTTTTTAAAGGATATAAATGAAAAAGCTGGCCATACTGCTGTTGATGCTTTTAAGCGTTTGCGCGTTTGCGGATACAGACAAAATCACTTCCATTAAAATCGACGGGCTTCAAAATGTCAAAGAAAAAACCGTTACTTCGGCTATCGGGCACAAAAAAGGCGCAGAGTACACCGATGATCAGGCCAGAATCGACGTCCGCGCCATATTGGATTTGGGCTCTTTCGAAAATGTCGACTTCAATTTCAGCAGAGAAAGCGGCGTTCTCACCTACACCGTTACCGAAAAACCTTATATAGTGACGATAAATTTTAAAGGAAACAAGCAATTCTCCGCCGGAAAGCTCAAGAGCGAAAGCACGTTAAAAGAAAAACAGTTTTTTGACAGCGCCAAGCTCGACGAAACAAAGTCCAAGATAATCTCGCTGTATAAAGACGCCGGATTTGCCGACGTGACGATAGAAGCCTATCCTACGACCGACCCGGCAACCAACATGATGACCATAAATTTCCTGATTACCGAAAACAATAAAATAGTGGTCGGCGGAATAAAAATCGACGGCGCGTCGGCTTTTACGGAAAAAAAGATAATCGGTCAGATGAAAACCAGCGTAAACAAAGTTTTTAAAGACGACGTTTTTAAAACAGACCTTGCCACGATAGAAAGTTTTTACAAAGACAGCGGATTTATGAATTACAAGCTTTTGAATTCCACGGTGACGTTTAACGACGACCGCACCAAAATGCTTATTACTCTGTCGATAAGCGAAGGCGCCAAATATACCATAGGCAATATAGCTTTTGACGGAAACGAAGCTTTATCGGACAGCGAAATAAGCAAAGTCATTAAAATAAACAAAGGCGACTTGTTCCAGCAGTCGAAAATCACCGAAACTATGCAGGCTCTTTACGCATTGTATTCCAACAGAGGATACCTGCACGCTTCCATAACGCCTTCGTTCAGCGGAGACAGCAAAGACGGGGTGGTAAATATAAGTTTTGCCATACAGGAAAATTCGGTCGTATACGTCGGCAACGTTTACATAGAAGGGCTCGTTACTACGAAAGATAAAGTCATAAGAAGGGAACTGCTTCTAAAGCACGGAGACGTAATGTCCGCCGATAAAGTCCGCAGAAGCGTCGAAAAGCTTTATAATCTCGGATTTTTAGACAGCGCCGAACCGCAGATACTGAACACCCAGTCGCCCGACGCCATGGATTTGGTCTTTAACATAACCGAAGGAAAACCCGGAATGATTACCGCCGGCGCCGGATATTCGTCGGTAGACCAGTTTGTCGGTTCCATACAATTCCAGCATATGAACTTATTCGGCCTCGGGCAGAAACTCAATTTGCTTTGGGAGTTCGGAGCCATAAGGCAAAATTACGAAGTGGATTGGACGGAGCCTTGGATTTTCAATAAAAACGCAAGCTTAACTTTGAGCGCATACAACATTCAAAGGCTTATGGACTACGCAAACGTGACGAGCGCATACAAAGAAAACAGAACCGGAGCGTCGGTGACGGTCGGTCCGAGAATCAGCGACAAAATAGGGCTTTCGTTCGGTTATAAATACGAATATGTAACCCTTACTGATATAGACCCGAGCGTTTTAAGCGACATAGAAGCCGCTACGGATTTATCCAGATCGGCCACATCAAGCATATTGGCGCAGTTTACTTACGACACAAGAGACTATGTTTTCGATCCGTCAAGAGGTTCAAGGCAGCTTTTGGCCTTGCAGTTTGCGGGCGGCCCTCTCGGAGGGCAGGTAAATTATCTCAAAGGGACCGTTAAATCCACGTGGTTCTTTCCTACCATTTGGAAACTCGTTCTTTCGGTCAATGTAAATGCCGCCATGATAGGAGCTTACGGCGGGCAGGCCGATGTGCCTCTGTATGAAAAATTTTATATCGGCGGAGCGGATACCGTACGAGGATACGATTATATGACGCAAATAGGCCCCGCCAACGGCGGAACCGTTATGGCCGTCGCCAATATCGAGTATAAATTTCCGATAGTCTCCGACAAAGGCAAAACGATATTGCAAGGCGCGTTTTTCTACGACATCGGCGGAACATGGGACGGCACCAGCAACATAAATCTTTCTCTCGGAACCGGAGAAACTAACCTTCGTTCCGGAGTGGGATTCGGAATAAGATTCGCCACGCCCGTCTTCCCGCTGCGTTTGGACTGGGGATACGGTTTAAATCACAGACCGGGAGAAAAGCTGCAGCAGTTCTACTTTACAATAGGAAATGTTTTCTAAAAAATTTTTTCTACCATTGCTTATATGCCTGTTTTCCGTCTCGGCTTCTTACGCTTTGGAGCTGAATATTTCCGGAACGCCCGATAAAAACAACCACAGCAGCATAAAAGGCATAGTTTTCGTCGACATGGAAAAAGTGTTCGAAGCCCATCCCATGACGGCAAGATACAGGGAAGTTTTGAAGAACTTCGCCAAAAGCAGAAAAGATATGCTGGACAAAATGGTTTCGGACCTGAAAACAAACGAAAATAAACTCACCGAAATCGCGACGCAGCTCAATAACGCGCAGAACAGAAACGACAATGCGTCCATAGAAGAGTACGGCAAACAGTTCGACAACGTCAAAAAAACGATAGACAACCTGAGAACCACCATATCCGATACCGCCAAGCGCACAAAAACGGAGCTTGCCTCTATGGAGGAAAAACAATCTCTGTTGGTTTTAAAAGACATAGAAATAGTTCTGAACGAGGTGGCTAAAAAACACCGCACCGACGTGGTTTTGGATAAACAGAGCATACTCGTGGGCAGCGAAAACAACGAAGACGTCACCGATGAAGTAATCAGCAGATTGAAAGGAAGATAAATGAAACTTAAAGCCATAGAACTTGCCAAAATAGTTTCCGGCGAGCTTGACGGAAATCCGGAAGAAATAATTTCCGGAGCCAACGGACTTGCCGACGCCCGCAAAGGCGAAATTTCATTTTTGGGAAATATGAAATACGCTCACGAAGCTTTGAATACCCAAGCAAGCGCTATTTTTGTATCGCAAGATACGGACTCGTCGCAGTTTAAAGACAAGACTCTCATAAAAGTAAAAAATCCGCAGTATGCGTTCTCCATGGTTCTCGCCATTATAGACAAAGAAAGACTTGCCGTAATAGAGCATAAAATATCTTCGTCGGCGCACGTTTCTGAGAAAGCTTCCGTCGGAGAAAACGTCTACGTAGGCCGCAACGCCGTTATAGAAGACGGCGCTCTGGTAGGGAGCGGCACAAAAATATTCCCGAACGTTTACATCGGCAGAAATTCGAAAATCGGCAAAGACTGCATTATTTATCCTAACGCCGTCATAAGAGAAAATTGTTCGCTCGGCGACAGAGTCATTCTGCAGCCTTCGGTAGTTATAGGCGGAGACGGTTTCGGTTTTGCGACTATAGACGGGGTCAATAATAAAATACCTCAAATAGGAAGAGTCGAGATAGGCGACGACGTAGAAATAGGCGCCAACAGCACGGTCGACAGAGCTACCGTCGACGCCACGAGAATAGGCAAAGGCACGAAAATAGACAATCTTGTAATGATAGCTCACAATGTTCAGATAGGCGAAAATTGCATCATATGCGGGCAGGCGGGAATATCGGGTTCCACAAAAGTCGGCAATAACGTCACCATAGCTGGACAAGCCGGCCTTGTGGGGCATTTAAAAATAGGAAACAACGTGGTTATTACCGCACAATCCGGAATTAACGGCAATATCGGCGACGGCGAAATCATCGGAGGAAACCCCATGATGCCGCTTGCGCAAAACGTTAAATCCAAAGCGCTGCTCAGGCATCTTCCGGAAATGTATAAAGATATAAAAAATATAAAAAAAGAATTGGAGAAAAAATCCTGATGTCAAAACAACTCACCATCGCGTCGGAAGTTTCCATTGAGGGAATAGGTTTGCACAGCGGGAAGCCGAGCAAAGTCGTTTTTAAGCCCGCGCAGGCAAACTCAGGGATAAAATTTATACGCACGGACTTGCCGGGAAAACCGGAAATTCCGGCCGTATATTCGAACATACAGCCTAATATGACTGTCCGCGGCGACGTCATCGCCAAAGGAAAAGCCAGGGTCAGCACGATAGAGCATATAATGTCCGCCTGCTGCGCCTTGGGCATAGACAATCTTATTATAGATATCAATAACGAGGAAACGCCGATACTCGACGGAAGCGCAAGAATTTTCGCCGATACTCTGGTGAAAGCCGGCATAAAGGAACTTGACGCCCAGAAAGAGTATTATGTTTTAACCGAGCCCGTAATTTTCGAGTCGGGAAAAACAAAAATATCGGCTTATCCTTCCGACATATTCGAAATAGAGTGTTCAATAGGTTTCGATCATCCTTATCTTAAAAAACAGGAGCTCACGATATCGTGCGTGAACAAAGATTCTTATCTGTCGGAATTGGCTCCGGCAAAAACGTTTTGTTTCGATTATGAGATAGAAGCTCTTCAAAAAAACGGTTTGGCGCTCGGCGGCAGCATGGATAACGCGATTGTCGTTTCCATAGACGGAATTCACAATAAAGAGCCGCTCAGATACGCCGATGAATTCGTGCGCCATAAAATTCTCGATTTGATAGGAGACTTATACCTTGCCGGAAAACCCATAAAAGCCAAAATTGTCGCCGAGAAGCCGGGACATTTAAACAACGTAAATTTTGTCAAAGAATTTGTTAAAAAAGCAGTTTTAAAAAAAGATAATACGGAGGAGTCGATGGAGAACGTCCAGCCTGCGGAAGGCGAAAAAATACTTTCTCACGAGGAAGTGTTGAAAATAATACCGCACAGATATCCTTTCGTCATGATAGATAAAGTCAAAATAAATCCCGCGGAGCCCAATAAGGCAACCGGCTATAAATGCGTCAGCGGAAACGAAAATTTTTTCCAGGGACATTTTCCAGGCGCTCCCATAATGCCCGGAGTATTGATAGTGGAAGCGATGGCTCAGACCGCGTGCACTATGTTTCTTTCAAAGCCAGAAATGAAAAATTGCCTGGCTTATTTTATGTCGATAGAAAACGCGAAATTCAGAAGGCCCGTAAAACCAGGGGACGTTCTTGAGCTTAGAGTCGAAACCATAAAAAACAGCGGCCGCAGAGGCAAAATGAAAGGCGAAGCTTATGTCGACGGAAAACTTACCACCGAAGCCGAATTTATGTTTATAATCGTGGATAAAGAGGCGCAATAATGATACACCAGACGGCAATAATAGACAAAAGCGCTGTCATAGATAAAGACGTTGAAATAGGTCCTTACGCCGTAATAGGCCCGGATACGGTTATTAAAAGCGGAACTAAGATTCACGGCCAGTGCGTAATAGAGTGCGCCGAAATAGGCGCCGACTGTGAAATTTTTAATTTCTCTTCCATCGGAAAAAGACCGCAGGATTTGAAATACAAAGGCGAAAAAACAAAAGTTATTATAGGCGACAGAACGAGCATTAGGGAAGGCGCAACCGTTCACAGAGGAACGGCGGCATCAGGGCAAACTATTGTCGGTAATGACTGCCTTTTGATGGCAGGCTCTCATGTTGCTCACGACTGCATTCTCGGAGACCATGTTATAATAGGTTATACTTCGGGCGTCGCAGGGCACGTAGAAATAGACGATTACGTCATATTAAGCGGCAATATAGGCATTCATCAGTTTTGCAAAATAGGAAAATCTGCGATGATAGCCGGAGGCGCTGCGGTTACGATGGATATAATTCCTTACGCAATAGCCCAAGGCGACAGAGCGTCTCTTGCCGGACTTAACACAATAGGAATGAAACGCAGACAGATGAAGCTTTCTGACATAGAAGACTTAAAGAACGCTTACAGAGTTTTGTTTATGTCCAAGCTCCAGTTAAATGACGCCGTTGAAAAACTTGAAAGCGTAAAATCGGAATACGTCAAGGAAATAACGGATTTTATAAAAGCTTCTCAAAGAGGCATTGCGCGCCCGAAGGAAAGATAAATGATTCACGGTTCTGCCGTAATAGACAAAAGCGCGGTAATAGAAGATAACGTCGAGATAGGCGCATATGCGGTTATCGGAGAAAACGTCGTTATCAAATCAGGAACGGTTATAGGCACAAGCGTTTATATAGAAAATGCCGAAATAGGCGCGAACTGTAAAATTTTTCACGGAGCTTCGATAGGCACGGCTCCCCAGGATTTAAGCTATAAAAACGAGCTGACGAAAGCTTATATCGGCGACGGAACCATTTTGAGAGAGTTTGTCACGGTCAACAGAGGCAGCGCGAAAACCGGAAAAACAATCGTCGGGAAAAACTGTTATCTTATGATATCGTCGCATGTGGCCCATGATTCTATATTGGGCGACAACGTAATAATGGTAAACAATTCTTCGACCGGCGGACATGTTATAGTAGACGATAACGCTTTTATAGGCGGCAACGTCGGAATTCATCAGTTTTGCAGAATCGGAAAAGGCGCGATGATAGGCGCCGGTTCCATAGTCACCATGGATATAATTCCTCAAGCTTTATGCGCCGGATACAGGGCCATGCTTAACGGTCTAAATTTGGTCGGAATGAAAAGGCGCAAAATGACGGCCGCGGAAATTGACGATGTAAAACGCGCTTATAAAACTCTTTTCATGTCAAAGCTTTTGCTTAATGACGCCGTAGCCGAGCTGTCAAAAGGCGATTCTCCTTACGTAAAAGAAATCGTGGATTTCATAAAAGCCTCAAAAAGAGGAATAGCAAGACCGGAATGAAAAACATAGGCTTGATTGCAGGCAACGGAAGATTTCCTTTTTTAGCCGCAGAAGGAATAAAAAAAAGCGGCGGCAGGGTTATCTGCATAGCTTTGAAGGAAGAAGCCGACCCGGCGCTTGAAAAAGTTTGCGATAAAACTTACAGGCTGCCCATGGGCAAAGCACAAAGAATCATAAACGCGCTTAAAGCGGAAAACGTTAAAAACGTTATAATGGCCGGACAGGTAAAGCACGTCAAAATATACTCTCTTTTCAATCTAGATATGCGCGCCGCAAAAATTATGGCAAGCCTCATAAATAAAAAAACCGACACAATACTCGGCGCGATAGCAAACGAGCTTAAAAAAGATGGCATGAAGCTTTTGCCGTCGCACGTTTACTTAAAAAGTTTTATGGCGCGCAAAGGTCTTATCTCCGGCAAGAAACTTTCTCCGAGTGAAGATAAAGACGTCAAGTTCGGTTTTAAAATAGCAAAAGGCATAGCGGGACTAGACATAGGGCAGACAGTTGTAATTAAAGATCGCTCAGTTTTGGCTGTGGAGTCTATAGAAGGAACTGACGAGTGCATAAAAAGAGCTTACAAGCTCGGCGGGAAAAACGCTGTCGTAGTAAAAGTCGCAAAGCCAAATCAGGATTTCAGATTTGACGTTCCCGTTATAGGCCTTAAAACCATAGACACTTTGAAAGAAAATAAAATAAGAGCCATGGCTCTTGAAGCAGGATCCACTTTAATTTTAGACAAAGAAGAAGTCATAAAAAAAGCTAACAAGGCCGGCGTTACCATACTTGCAATATAAAAAAGATGCGAAGGATATAATATGATAAACATTGCAGCTCCGGTAATCGGGGAAAAAGAAAGAAAATTAATAAGTGAAGTTTTGGATTCGAGAATTCTCGCAAGCGGAAAGTATGTAGAATCTTTCGAACAATCTTTCGCGAAATATTCGGGAACAAAATTCGGCATTGCAAACGCCAATGGAACCACTTCGCTGCATACCGCGCTTCTCATAAACGGAATAAAGCCCGGAGACAAAGTAGTCACAACTCCATTTACATTTATAGCCACATCGAACTCCATATTATTTTGCGGCGCAAAGCCGATATTTGCGGACATCGACCCGGACACGTTTAACATTGACCCCGTGTCTCTCGAAAAAATTTTAAAGAAAGAGAAGAACGTCAAAGCCGTTATAGCGGTCCATCTTTACGGATTGATGTGCGACATGGAAGCCATTCTCAGGCTCAAGAAAAAATACAAATTCAAACTCATTGAAGACGCATGCCAGGCTCACGGCGCGCAGTATAAAGGCAAAAAAGCGGGCGCTTTCGGCGACGCGGCCGCGTTTTCTTTTTACGCTACCAAAAACATGATGACCGGCGAAGGCGGAATAACGCTTACGAGCGACGCAAAAGCGGATAAATACGCCAGACAAATAATTAATCACGGCAGAGACGGGCATTCGACGTTTACGGTTCTCGGATATAATTACAGAATGACGAATTTGGCGGCAGCCATAGGAATTGCCCAGCTTGAGCAGCTTGAAGGCTGGATAGCAAAAAGGATTTCCAACGCCGACAAATACAACGAAGCTTTCAAGAGTTTAAACTTTATAAAAACGCCTATAGTTCCCATGAAATTCAGGCACGTTTTTCACCAATACACCGTAAGAATAAAAGCGTCGGAACGCGAAAAGTTCATGAAGTATCTCAGAGACAACGGCGTCGGCTGCGGAATTTATTACGACTGCGTTTTATACAAGCAGCCCTTCTACAAAAAACTCGGATATAAATCCGGGCTTTGCCCTCAGGCGGAGCAGGCTGCAAAAGAAGCCGTTTCGCTTCCGGTGCATCCGTCTTTGTCGGACGCGGACGTCAAAAAAGTAATCGAAATCGTAAAAGGCTATAAAAAATGAACATAGTAAGAACTGCGGTAATCGGAGTAGGCTCCTTAGGCCAGCATCATGCCAGAATTTTGGCTGCTCATCCTGATTCCAAACTCGAATACGTGGTTGACGCCGACGAAAAGAGAGCGCAAAAAATAGCCAAGGCGAGCGACACTAATTACCTTACCGATTTCACGGGAGTCATAGGAAAAGTCGACGCTGTCGTGATTTCAGCGCCTACTCAGTTTCATTATCAGATAGCAAAACCGCTGTTGGAAAACGGAATTCACTGCCTCGTGGAGAAACCTTTTACTTTAAACGTTTCCGAAGCGCAGGAACTCATAGAATTAGCGCAAAAGAAAAATCTCGTTTTGCAGGTAGGGCACGTAGAAAGATTTAATCCGGCGATAATAGCCGCGGCTCCGTTTGTTCATAATCCGAGGTTCATAGAAGTAAACAGACTCGGGCCTTACGACCCGAGAACAGCGCACATAGGCGTGGTATTGGATTTGATGATACACGACCTTGATATGCTTTTTTATCTCGTGAAAGATAAAGTTGTGTCTTTCGAAGCTCACGGGGCGAAGATACTTTCAGAAACGGAAGATATAGCCAAAGTGCGTTTGAAATTCGCCAACGGCTGCGTGGCGGACGTTTCGGCGAGCAGAGTGTCGATGGACAAATACAGAAAGATAAGAATTTTCCAGCCGGACGCCTACATATCGGTTGATTACGCCGGAAAAAGTTTGAAGATTTACAAGAAAAAAGCGGATAAAGAAAAAATCGCTTCGCTTTTCGATATAGACGTCATAAAACCTAAAATTCCCACGAACGAACCGCTGTTTTACGAGCTCGATAACTTCCTCGCAAACGTCCTTCAAGGCAAAAAACCCGCGGTCTCCGGAGAGCAGGGCAGAGACGCGGTGGAGCTTGCCTTAAATATATTAAAACAGATGGTGTTTTAATGCCCGATAAAAGAATATTTGTTTCCGCCGGAGATTTATCCGGAGAAATTCACGCCGCCGATCTTGTGAGAGAAATAAAAAAGATAGAGCCGGCGTGTTTTATTTCTGCCGAAGGCGGGGAGAATTTAAAATCCGTTGCGGACGAATTTGTCGAAAACATAGTAGACATAAACGCTTTCGGATTTTTTCTTGTAAAACAGTTTTTTTTCTTTAAAAAACTTTTAAAACGCTTAGAAAAAAATTTCAAAGAAAACAAGCCTGACAAAATAATTCTGACGGATTATTACGGCTTTCATATTTTTGTGGCGCGTCTTGCCAAAAAGCTCGGCATCCCGGTTTATTATTACGTAAGCCCGCAAGTTTGGGCTTCCAGAAGCGGAAGAATCAAAAAACTTGCCGCTGTGGTAAAAAAGATGTTCGTAATATTTCCGTTCGAGGAAAAACTTTACAAAGACAACGGCGTAGACGCGGTTTTTGTCGGAAATCCATTGATAGACAAAGTATCTCAGAAAGATAAGTTCGAAATTTCAAATCCGCCGGTCATAGGGCTTTTTCCCGGAAGCAGGAAAAGCGTAATAAAAAAACATATGCCTATAATCTTGGCAACGGCAAAAATTTTACAAGAGAAACTAGGCGCGCGGTTTGTGATGTTTAACGCGGATAAAAGTTTGGAATCTCGGCTTCCCGATTATATCGAGTTCGTCTCCGACAACAACCAAAACAAAAGAAAATCCGTCGATATAGCCGTGTGCCCTTCCGGAACCGTAAGTCTTGAAAACGCTCTTATGGGAATTCCAATGGTCGTTATGTATAAGCTGGCTTACTTCAATTATTTCATTATAAGGCTTATAGTCAAAGTGAAATACATAACCATAATAAACATTCTCGCGGATAAAGAAGTAGTTCCCGAGTTTATACAGTTTGACGCCAAGCCCGAAAAAATTGCGGAGTCGGTAATCGCTCAGCTTGAACCGGATAAATAC
>Ga0123357_10000944_pt1 | contig 29553 bp, 6 predicted proteins | sample TergutEmb28metaG_FD_89873 | JGI IMG/M metagenome (GOLD analysis project Ga0123357, IMG submission 89873) | Embiratermes neotenicus P4 segment gut microbial communities from Petit-Saut dam, French Guiana - Emb289 P4 | ecosystem: Host-associated > Arthropoda: Insects > Digestive system > Gut ...
AATTTTAAAAAGTTCATTTTCAACACACTGTTATTTGCAGATGACCAGTTTATTATTTTTGACACAGAAGACAACTTACAAAAGGCAGTACATTTATTATATAACATATCTAAAGAATATAATTTGGAAATTGCTACAAAAGAGACAAAAATATTTGGTTTCGTTGGAACGGATCACAAAAATTATTATAAATGATGAAATACTAGAACAAGTTAGCCAGTTTACTTATCTAGGTTGCAGTATATCTTACCAATCTTCCAATGATGTAGAATTTAAATTTTAAAAAATGTTACAAGTAGTAGGCACTATTAAGAGAATTATTTTTAAGAACGTGAGATGAGAAACCATTTTGAAAATATACAACACACTAGTTTTACCTACATTTTATATGGATCAGAAAATTTGACTCTAACAGCCTCACAAAGACGAAGAACTAAAGCGGCAGAAATGAAGTTACTGAGACCTCTGGCAGGCTACATCCTTTATGACCACAAAACAAATGACTACATACGCCGCGAACTATGGATTACAGGCATACTAAACAAGATAGATGAATACAGACGAAACTGGCTTTCACACTTACAAAGAATGCCACAAAACCGAATCCCTTTGAAATCATACCACTACAGGCCACAAGGAAGGAGAACAATCGGAAGACCGAAGAAGCGTTGGCGCGAGCAGCTGTAACTCTGGAGACGGAACGGATCAAAGGGTCCAATCCTTGATGTTTATTATGATGATTATTATAATTATTATTTCGACCAGGGACCCGAGATTTCTGTATCACTGTAGATCGTTAAATGGGTGCCGACGTTTCGAAGGGGCTTAACACATCCATCCTTCGGGTAGTCCGTGTCATTTCCCTGCTTCGGCTTTAACTTTCTGTTTCGTAAATGTTTCGAATCCAAAACGCCTAAAAGGCAAACCCTAGCAACTGTGAACAAGATCTCTACAATATCACTGCCTGCTGTGACGTGATGCCGTGTAGTGTGGTAGCTATCTACCGCCGGTTCGGCTGAACCTCACATGTACAGGCATCAGAAATCTCAAATCTTACAAAACTCATACAACAAACACATGTAACAGTCTAACACGTGTTCGACTGTTACACGTGTTTGTTGGTTTGTTTCATACCAATATAACTGGATGAAAAACATAAACGTGAAATTCAAACAGTTTTTCCCCCCTTGGTTGAACATACAGCCCTCCTGCTGATGGAAAAGTTAAAGGGATGAAAAACATAAACGTGAAATTCAAACAGTTTTTCCCCTTGGTTGAACACACAGTCCACCTGTTGTGCAAAAATTAAAGGGATGAAAAAGATAAACGTGAAATTCAAACAGTTTTTTTCCTCCTTGGTTGAACACACAGCCCACTTGTTGTGCAAAAGTTATGTCTGTGCTTTAAAATTAGAGACCACGCCACGAACGCATGCGCTGGAGCTGAGGTATAGTTCCACGCATTCTTTAACCTTGACACTAGATTGAGTTATGAAAGCTTTGACGCGAAGAAAAACATCCTGCCGCTGACGGGAATCGAACCACAGCCTGTTCACTATACAGACGCAATGAAATAAGCGCATTGTTACCAAAACACTGTGTTCTGTTAACAGCTCGTCAGTCCTGTACCGGATGTGACGCTCGATAAACAAACATGCTCGACTTACTTCGCTTCTCCTGCCTCACCTCCGATCCCAATGCAGCAGCCCGCCGGCCGATCCAAGCTACACGTTTCTATTAGCGGGCGTCATACTCACGCCAAGCACCTCATTCCTTCTCTGAATCGCCCTTCTGTGCGGCCTTCAGTGAACTTCATACAACCACACACATTCTTCCATCTTCGTCACTGGCTGTGATGTTAACTTAGGCCCATTTTAATGCACCATCACGTAACTGTGATGTCAACTTGGGCCGCATTTTCGATGCATCCACATTACTGTACTGTTAAATAACCTGGGTTAATTGAACTTCACCAACACTACTGTGATATGAACTTATAACCACTACTCATTGCATTAACATTACTGTTAATTTAACTTACGTCCATACTTCACCTAGACCCATTCCGAATGGCATAAGCTTTAATTACTTAATTACTTCATGGAGCAGAGCCCTTCTTGAGAAGCTTACCAGTTTTCAGCTAGTCAATAAATTCCCCGCATTTTATGGAACCCGAAGGTTCAATACCGAATTCAAAAGTGCTCGCCACCTGTCCCTATCCTAAGCCGGATCGACCCAGTCCATGCTCTCACACTCCACTTCCTGAAGATCGATATTAATATCATCCTCCCATCGACACCTGAGTCTTTCAAGTGGTCTCTTTCCCTTAGGTTTCCCCACCAAAATCCTGCACACAACTCACCTGGGCCCCCATAGGTGCTAGATGTCCCGCCCATCTCATTCCTCTCCATTTGCTGTTAACCAACATAGGCCCATCGTCACTGCACCAACATTACTGTGGCATTAACTATCTCCAATAAAGCACTCGTCGCTGTGAGTGCTTAGTTAATTGCACTGGACAATTATCTACCTACCATTACCAGTGTCACTGACAATAAACACGGTTATTCAGTGATCTGCAAGAATCACGTGCGATGCTCAGCTTTGACTTAACCCGGAGTTCCGATCATTAACTCACTCTCGGCACATTATTAAAGTTGTTTTCTTTTTATTTTGTCAATAGTTCATCACGTAGTTACTGATTCTGCACGCTAAACACGTCGGATATAACCTCTAACCATGGCACCGTCTCAATGTTTGACAGCTTATTCACAAACAATACTTCGTACGGAACGTGTAGGTACGTTTATGATCCGTCTTCCTTACAAATTTCACACGTCTAGCTACAATTCTTCATTACACATCGCCATAAAATCGTAATCTGAACAAAAATTTCGCATGGCCATAACTCATTTTACATTCTATACCAGACATAACGTCAGGACAATAAAGGGCGCTAGTGTCGCTCCCCACTCATAAGTTCGCGTGTCTGCCATGTTGTTTTGTACAGTGTGTACAAATTCAAAAGGTACGACCTTGGACACGTCCTCCAATGGAACAACTTCCAAACAGTTTCCTCAAAATCGGTTAACTGTTGGGAAGTTTTAAGGCCTCCCACACTTCATCCAAATGTCACCTCCAGATGACGATCCCCGTGTTTCGTATTCTCTGCAAGAGCAGTATATTGTATCTCGTGTGGCTGTAGCGCCACAAACAAAAACTGGGTAACGTACTGTTTCAACCCTTTCAATGCCAGGGAATAAAAAACAATGAAGTCACACTTCGACCTCAGAATATATCTCCTCATATAAAATAATCTCCTATTGTAACTCTACATAACGAGTTTCGTTACACTTGGGCCATGATTTCGGAACCCATTCGTCCCGGATTTATGGGTTCTGAAGAATTCTGTTCCTATGTCCCGCAAAATTCGGTTCCGAACGCCGACCATTCCGGGATTATCCAAATCATAAAAAATGCGAAAGTAAATTTCACCCTATAACCTGCTATGATGAAGGCACAGAGGGGGCGCATTGGTGATGGTGGTGAGTGGTCAAAGCCACGCCCCTGACGCTTTACCCCTGAGGAAAACACCCATTACCCATTGCACAGGAGGTTGGGTGGGCCCCAGGGTCGGTCTGGACGGGTGCCGAATATCTCGAACGCCGGACCCTCCAGCCCGCAGCGAGTCGCTATACCGACTACGCTATTCCGGCACACGTTACAAACATGACACGTATGAAAATACATGGTGGGAGAAAGCATCTATGGGAATGGGACAGCCATCAAGTCAGTAAAAGGTAGCGAAAAGATGTTGATGGGTGACGTAAAGAGTTCAGACGGACGCTGTAAAGGATGAGGAACGAATGTGTAAAGGAAAATTGGAGAGTCAACTGGGTGCCAGAGTTTTAGTACTATTCTTCTGTTTTTTTTATATATCTGTATGTCCTAATTTTTTATCTGAGTTATCTCGCTGTCATATTATTAATAACGTCGGTTTCTTCAATGCGTCGGGGTTTTAAATTTTTAGTTTTCTACCCCCCCCCCCCAAAGTTATTATTCGCTTTTTTTTGGGGGGGGGGGGGGTCAAAATTGGGATCCCCAGATATGCTTCTACAGTAACTGCACGTGCACAATGACTAATTTCTTTTCGTACATATACATAATGTGTAACATTCGTTAAAGCGAAAATATTTACTTCAACTGGCCACTCTTCTCACTGTATTTATAACCTCGAGCTCAGTCTCAAGCACCGAAAACAATGTCTACAAGAATACACATAAAAATTACACGGGTACAGTCAACAAGACTCTACATAAAAATTAGATGGGGACAGAAACTTATATTATCAATGTCTGTCAAAGTGGTGACTGTACCGCTGGGATGCCAATACACTGACATGAATCATGTCATTACGGAAATACTGTGGACATCTGCTCCCAATTACGGACCCACATGAAAGAATACAAATTGTGGTCCAATACTATTCATTACTGCTAAAATTGACATGTACAAAGAATCCGGATAATAAACCGTCAAGTGAATCAGAACTACCCTCACTTCAAAAGACATATATTTGTTGGCCACAAGGCGCAGGGTCCAGCTACTGTGGTACGAACAACCATGTCTGAAACCGCTTAACCGTTTGAAGACCAGGCAACCGCCAAATGAAACATGTACAAACCTCTTCACTTTCCCAACCAGGGTAACTGTGTTTTTCCTACACTTATTACAATTAACTGCAATTATTTCCCTAAATAACATCGACTCGTCTTTCAGTTGCGACGAACGGTGTGCTTTGTTAAGTACGAATCATCCTTATACATAATTTTGACGTCATTTCTGTACAATGCTCCGTACTCTGCCTTCACTTCAAGACTATTATCAAAAGCACCAACAGGCGAAGCCCGAGAACTTGCAAACAAAACATTCTCTCATATTTAGAGATGCACTGAGAAGAAAAGTATGTTTCACATGCGTTTTTGTTTTAATATATGCATGCTTCAGTATGTACACCTGACACACTACTCCATAAGATTTGGTCATACGACGGAGAGACCCGACTGGCAGCAGCCAGAGAGGCTTCAGCTTGGCCTTCAAAGAGTTAATATAAAACCATGGCCAACTTTTGTGCTGACAGCCCCGCAACCCTGCTGACAATATACAGAACACTCACTTGAGGTAGTAAACTTGGCCCTCTGGCGTCCTGGCCTGTTCCCATCCGGGTGGTAAGGGCCCCAATTCGTCGACGGTTGTGATGTCATAACTCCTCTGTTTGAGATGGCCATGCTGCTGCTGTTGAGCTGAGGCGTAAGTCTGTTGCAGTGAGGCCGGGGAGCTATGGGCCCGAGGGTGGTTCACCTGTAACCCACTGGCGCCAGTTGCTGACGTTGTTGTGCCCCCGGCTCCAGCTCCAACAGAAGCTGTCCCAAAAGCAGAATCCGCAGAATTCTCACGACTGTGTGATATAGAAGACACCGATGGTGATTTTGAACCAGTCGATGGAGGATTAAAGAATGAATTAGGCAGTTTACGCATGCGTAACGGCACCTGTAATGGTCTCTTTGAATCTGGTTTTAGGACGCTGTCGAAAAGTGCTTGCAAATCCGAATCGGAGTCTTCATCTATTCTTACAACCAAGTTCCCTTTGTGTTGTTCTGAGTCCGGATTCAACGCCATTATTAACTTGTGTTCGTTAAACGTAATGTTCAACTGTCGAAACAATTTCCCTAACACTCTCCTGCGCAACTATACAAGTCACAACAAACAAAACACCCCCAACTCCCCAAACCCGGACATCCAACACATTCGTTCCCTTTCTTTCCGTACTCACTCCACACACTGGCGGCCGTAGCACCGTTTGGAATGTCGGCCGCAACACAACCTCAGCCGAACATGATCCTCGACTAGGATGTAGTCCCAATGACGAGTTCCAATCTCCGACACGAGCAGCACCAGCAGGAAAACAAATAGTTATTACTACCACCACTAGATGGATGGCGCAACGCCAACCCACGCATTTCTTTTTCAATTATCTGTGAAAAATGCCTTTCAGTAATCCTACAACCCGTAACGAATTTGTTTCAAAAATCCAAATTGGCGACAATCAGTTCTTTTCCCTGTCTTTCTATCTTACTACGTATAATATACAAAGAATCAAAAATATTTGAACAGTTGAGATTTTCACAGCGCTGAATAGGATGTGAATTTGTCAGGGAAGATAATGCCAGAAGGGAGCAGTCTTCAAAAATGTTTCCACACATCTGATATGCCTCCCAGATAATCCATAATTTTACTATTTTGTCAGTTTTCTGGCTCAAGTTATTTTCTTAGTAACATTTTACCCAAAGATCAAAATGTTCCTTTTTTTTTTTCCAGTGTTCCTTCCTAAAATTGAAAAAGAAAATGATAAAGCAAATGCTATTACCACATGGACCATATTCTTCCCCTGCCTGTAAATTTTGTACTTTCATCGAACTAGTTATAACTGTCATCCCACTGAATGTCACCCAAGTACTGTGCTTTTGAATCTTACTATGTAGTAACAACATAGCATGAACTTGTGACACAACACCACTAGCACCAAATACTTAGGATCCTGACACAGTGGTAGACCCACCAAAGCTTTGAAAAATATATCACTTATGTTAATAAAATAATTTTGTAGAAATCTAGCTACACAGAAATTTTCTGTAGTGTTTAGTCTGATGGCAAAGACTAATAGACCATATACCACAGGCACGTGAAATCTGGCACGCAGACTGCGCATCATGCATGAAATATAGTATGTAAAAAACTGTAAGTAGGATGATAAAGGAGAAGACTGAGATTATATCTGGCAGCTGTACACACACAGCATCTGTATTTAAGGAACAAATTCTTTACATACATTATGTTAAAGAAGAACAGGAATAATAATAGATACAAACAACTGAAAATATATGCAAGAGTAAAGAAGAGGCTTCCCAAGTTCTGCCCAGAATTCCTTATAGTCCTAGTTTATTTCACATTCTGCAAAGACTCTACTGTCAAATGACAAAAGAAAGAAAAAAATGTTATGAGTGTCTGCCTGGAAGGGATGCAAAAGGAAGCAATACATTTTTCAGGATACTACATGTATTCCAGTATACATATACCTGTATACAGGGGCAATCACAATAAGTCTGATATGACTAACCAGTTGAGCCAAGCCTCTCAGGTCTCAAAAATGAACATACACAAAATCACTGCTTATGCAAGGATACAGAATGATGGTACAGAAGATGAACATATGCAAGACTACCATTCGGTGATCAGAAACACCAGTAGCAGATTTTGCTTTGATCCAAACATCCATACTGACTCTGGAGCCCACCCAGTGCCACAGATTCTTCCACTGGGTTAAAGTGGCAAAGGTGTGAAGCTGACCACTGACCTCCACCCATAACCCAGGTCAAGAATGAGTGGAGTTATGCCTCTGCTCCCCCCACATGCCTTCATAGCATGAACAGATTCAACCGTACATGATTACTCTGTTGTTGTTGTCATCATCGTGATCACCTTTATCACCATTGGACTGAATTGAACTGCAGTATTAGTACAAACTTGGTGATGCTTATATTACATGCACTGACTTTACAAAGAGCTGGGAGTTTCTATCGATTCAAAATTGTACTGCCATTATCATGCTCATTATGTATTTTTTCAGTCTGTAAAAGCTCCCAGGTCTCATTCGTAATATGACGTACTCCATCTCAATTCTCAATAATCTATTTATGTAGTATGTGTACCTTCATGAGATGTAAATTACAGTAAACATCTCATATTCAGTACTCAATTGTGTCTTCAAATGCCTCCTCTCACAGCCCCCTCCCCCCTGCCCCATAAAAAAAAGTGGAAGTATGCACCTCTTTGCCCCCACCCCACCCCACCCCACCCCAACAGGATTGCTAAAGTTATAACTGCATTAAAAACCTCAGCTTCTGAATTTACATTCCTTACAAAACAGAAGGCTTCAACTTCAGAAAATATTTGCTATTAGTGATTTTCTGGATGGAATGTTAAATTTTGTCCATCTTCAATGGACACTGTAAGGTCTACAGGTTCTTGGGATCCCAGAGACTTTTCAACATTCCAAGTCAGCTCTTCCTATAAAAGCTATCTTTCTGCTGGATGTGCATGAAGGGCAATCTGGTTTTCTGGAATGTCAATATCTAAAAAAAGCAAGCAATTTATGAGATTTTATACTGACTCTTCAAGTTTTGTAATCAGTTTGTTCCATATTTTAGTTATGCAGTTTGTGGTTTGTCACTCTTTTGTATGTAAGTTTCTGCACCATTGTTCCTTTGTCATTGTTGTTTTTATGTAGGTGCTGATTCTTTTACTGGCCACTAGGCTGTTAAAACTGCTCTTTAAAAAAACAAATATTTAATTATTATGGTGCTTTTTGATTTTATGATGACGCCAAATGATTTTGCAGTTATGCAAACAGATGTCAAACTTTTATAGATATTTCTGATACTTCTTGTCTCCTTCTATGTTTCTTTCTGGAGTCCCTTAAGTATATGTCCTTGACACCCTGGTATTAAATATTCTAAATATTTTCTCTTTAAATTATACCAAAATTTTCATGCTATAAACTCAAACAATTGCACTCCAGTGCAGTCAAAAATTGAGTGTGTACAAAGATGGTGTACTGCTACCTTCATGGAATTGAACATCAGTTTTCACTGCAAAAACAAATGGTTTTAAAATATATTTACTAACTCTGTGACACTTTGTTCAGAGTTTCATGTCCTCCTGGAAACAAAGAATCATTTTGATGCTGTTATTTTTATTAATAATTATATTGGTTTAAAACACAGTCTGCCCCATCTGGACATTATCGGTCTCTGTAACTCCCACTTGCAGCATGCAGTGGCACAGTTGGTTGAAGCTTTGCACTACAAATCGGAGGGTTGTGGGTTCGATTCCCGCCGGTGTCATTGGAGTTTTCCATTGACATACACCTCCCGTCCACACTATGGCCCTGGGGTTGACTCAGCCTCTAAGAGAAATGAGTACCAGCAATATTTCCTGGAGGTAAGGGTGGCCGGTGCGTAGGGCTGACAACCTTACCACCTTCATGTGCTGAGTGTCTTGAAATCTTGGAGCCTCAACCTCCTGGAACCCTCAGGGCCTGTCCTGTCATGTAGTGGGACTGCTTTGTATTTCCCACTCATAACTGTAGTGAATTCTGCACACATTATGTTATGTGCAAAAACTTTCCTTCATCTAGACATGTGAGGGCAAAAAACTTGGTATTCACAGACATCAATCTATTTTTAGAAAACCAATCAGTGCATTACAACAGATTCCACATGAACTGATCATATTTGGTCACATGCCACACACTTTCATTTTTGGCTGTAAGCTAAGTTGTATTTGAATGTTCAGTCAACTCTTAAACTCACAATATTCCATTTGTTTTCTGTGTTTCATTTTGTGTAATTTTATTGCATTAGTGTATTTGTGTACTCATGTTGTTTTTATAATTGTCCCTGTACTGTCAAACCTGCACATAAATGAACAAGAAGGGAAATGATTGTTTTAAACTTGTAATAAACAAGAAAGGAAATTATTATTTTAAATTTGTAAATGTCACCTACATTAGTTCATTCTACATGTATATAAGGACTCAGTTTTATTTTTAAAAAAACTGGACTTTTATTATTACAGTAACATATGTATAGATACAGTGTGTTTCTTTTATCACTGCCCTGGGCACCACAGCTGTCATGGGATGTCCCAGTGGATGAAGGTTTTCTATGTGTAAAAGCTGCCATACTCTGTGTTGTGATAAAAGAAAGACCCTGTATCATGTTAATGAATCACACATTTAATTTCATTCACAATCTCAGTGTAACATTTTTCCAAGCTGTATATCATATCATTCAGTCCTGTACTTGACAATTCATATTAAACTAGTGGAAGATATCAATCAGGATCAATATTTATCAATCAACACTAATGGCTATATGTATGCTAAATTCATATTGTTCCATCAGCTACTAAAACTACTACCCCAACAACATAATCTTATGATAATATATCACTTTTGGTACATATATTTCCCATTCCTGAGACATGGCGAAGTGATGACAGTGACTATGAAAATGTAAAGCTATGTAATCAGGTGCATGTATGTGTATTGGTCATTTAAGAAACTGCTGTCTCTATCATCAGAGTATCTCTCTCACTCTAGTCTAATATGATGATGGAGGTAACAGTTTCCTCCAAAATGCAGGTACATGTCTTACAGAATAAATGGCATCACATCTCAGAAAGAGGTTATGGTCAAGGTTCCTATTTAATATATTTAATAAAGAAGCCATGTGTCAGACCATGTTATGTTAACTTTTCCACACCTCCATAACCTTCAATATGATGTACTATCATAACATGGTACATAAATGGAACTGTTTCTGCTAGAGTTACAACTGACAGCTTCAAGAGAATAACTAAATGTTGCTAACTTCATAGACTCCTTTAGCATTAAACTAAGTACATTAAAGGAATAATGCAGATAGTTCTATTATACTAAGAATGAAGTATGATGTGTAAACATGGAACTAATGAATATTTAACATGCATATAACAAATGTACATTGATCAGTTTTACAGACTAGATGTTACAAGAACACAACATGTCCACACTTTTGTAGAATGGATAACAGATGTGCTCATTTTGGCATAATGTGTCATTATACTGTAATATAAATACTACCTGAAAATAATATCTTTCAGACATAATGCATAAACTAGTAAAATTAAATGGAAAGGTTTCTTGAACTATGGTTCAAAAACATCTGCTTTGTTCTAAAGACAGCTTGAATAATATGTACAATACACCAGCATAACATTTCCTATGCATACTAGATTTTCTCAACTGTAGTGCCATTTAACTTTTCACAGAATCAAAACTAGGGTTACATAAATTATGACACATAAGACAAACTATCATGATGTTGTATAGTGTGTCAGAGAAATCAGAATATGAAAGGTAATATTCAATTTGTTGGCCACCTTCTTGTAAACAGTAAGGATAGGGGCATAGGCTATAGTGACACTTTGAAGTAATCTGCCATATAGTAGCATGTGCTTCAAATACAGTTTAATTTCACAGGTTAAGTTCACCAAACTCTAAAAATTCTTCACATGAAGTATGTCATTGCCTCTCAATTCTTTCATAAATTTTCATTTATAAGCACATTGCATGACTAAATGTTAGTATGGAGCATACACAAACATTCACATAAACAGGACAATGAAGCCATACACCTAGAACAGGCCTGAAAATTCATGTTATCTTTTGCCACGTTTCCCACACCTTGTGCTGCAAGAACAGTAGAAATGCACCATATAATTTACTTCCATACTTATTATTCTAAAACAAATATACACCCTGGAACCCAGTCTCATTTCAGGAATAATCCACAACCCCCATGGCCCTTCGGTGTGCTTCAAATTTCAAAACTATAAAAAAGTGTGCTACAGATTTGGAAACACTAAGAGTAAAGGATGTGCCATAGCACTGACATAATTAAGCTTTTGTTACTTAAGAGTTTCTATTAAATTTCAGACATACTGACAATGTTTCCAAGATCATGTTACTACATTTTTAGTATAAAGTGAAAAAAAAAAAAAATATGTATGCATTTTCCTCACTAAAAAATACTGATTATGAGTTTTGTTTTATGTGACATTAAAGTAGCCATTAGCTTTGTAAATATCATATGAAAAATAAATTTGAATACCAAGATAGGGAGATTGTCAGTTCACCCAAATTTTGTTACTGTCCAACAGTTTCTTTGTATGCCTACATGAACTCAATTAAAAGATAAATAAAATACAAAATTTAATGTTCAGCACTCAGTTATACAAGTATATAATAAAGTGAATTCGAAAATATACATCCCTTGTGTGTTAACTGTCTCAATACTGTGCACAGTAAAGACCAAGCAGATATTCAGTCACTCAAAGCCATTGGTCTTTATATGGAGTTTTAGCCCATTGTTATTTAAAATATGAATGCCAATTTCAATGAGGACAAAAAAACAATTTAATTTGGACTAATCCAACGCAAACAGGATGGTATCTCCTAACAAATCTATATATGAATAACAATTTCAGGGAAACAGCTGTCACTGTCTTTATTGCTTAACTACTTCAGTTCAAATGTGTTTGAAATGTCAGAATTATAATTATCAAGATCCTGCATCAGTATTTCATGCATGAAAACCTATTTCTAAAATGAATATTTCATAAGGATTTTAAAAGTGATGCAAACACTTCTTTAACATGCTTTAAGTATTATTGTATTTATTTATGACGTGCATTGATTGTGAAGAAATTCAAGTCCAGTGATATCATCATACCAATTTCATCCCTGTTAATTTCCTAATATTATTCAGTGCCTGTATTATGCTGGTGATTGTGTCAATCAGGCCACAGTGAAAGAAGAAAGCAAAGAACCTTTCCATTAATCAAAAGGAATTCTGGCCCAAATTCAAATATATCAACAGCTGTTAAACAACACATTAATATAAATAGCTTAAAAAATTAACACTAGGCACTGATGAAGACATTGCATTATACCTGTTAACATTTCAAACTTAAAACAAACAAGAAACTGTGTATATTAGACATTTACTACAAACACAAAAGTATTACTCACTTAAATGTATCATCAATATGCAAGAATGTCTTATAGAAAAGACAATGATCTTTGTGTTATATTAAATGACAATGATCAAATGACACTGCAAGTCATGGCACCTTAATGTAAGCAAAAAGGAAAGACAAACTGTCTTACTTTGAGTATTCTAGTGTTATTGTTACAATTTCATAATGCTTAGAACAGCACTTGAAAGCTGAAATATACACAGGACTGGCAGGAAAACAACCTTGAAAGAAAATTCAATGCATATTTCAAAATTGTTATAAAAATACAATGATTTTTTTTTACCATTAACAATTCAAATGACATTTGCAAACCATTTTAACATATTACTCATTAACAAAAACCATAATTCCAGTGACCAGTACCTTTTTAACCCTCAAAACACTAAGCAGGGAACCACACTGATGGTTCATGTGAAAACTGTTCGCAGTGGTATTTAAATATTTAGTAATGTTTGTATCGTATACTATGCTGAACCACCCAGTAATTTATATTACAATGATGATAGTACACACTGCTCTACAGATACATGTTTCAATTTTGTTTTGGGAAAATGTCCAGCTAAGTCATCATGCCAAATATTTTTAAACTTCGTTACTTTCCCCTCCAGGTAACAAAGAAAAATCACTGAAATAAGCTTTAAATTCTGGATGAAGGCACATTATAATAAGAAACTGTAATGCTTGTAAAAAAAAAGACAAAGACAATAATGGTATTCATATTACTTTTTGCCCTTCTGTACTTGCTTAGAACCTTTGCCTTGTTGAGATTGGGCAACTGGCTTAGTAGCAGCCCCCTGATCTGGTGCAGATGTTCCTGCCACTTTGTGACCACGTCTTTTGGGAGGAACCGGAGCTTGATCTGAGGGAGATGTATCTGGTGTTGTAGGAGGAGATGCAGAAGCTGGTGGCTTTGATGGCACTGACTTAGAAGGTTCCTCAAGTTTCGACTGTGCTGAAGGAACAGCAGCTTGATCTGAGGAAGATGTATCTGGTGTTGAAGGAGGAGACAGGGGTTTTGATCGTACTGGCTTAGAAGGTTCTGCAGGTTTTGACTGTGTAGGAAGAGTGGTAGCACCTTTTTCCCCAGCAGGTTGCATTTCTGCTTCTTTTTCTGGAGCATCCCTAACAAAAGATGATTCTGTTTTTGATGAAAGTGTTGGAGTAGCCTCCTTATGAACAGGTTCTGCAACCGTAGAAGGCTTTGGAGATTCCTCAGATTTTGACAAAGACATAGGAGATAGTGGTGTTTCTGATGCAGACTGTGCAGGAATGGTTTTCATTTCTGCTGAAGGCAATGGAACTGGAGATGGAGGAACAGGTGCAACAAAAGATGATTCTGTTTTTGACGAAATTGTTGGAGTAGCCTCCTTACGAACAGGTTCTGCAACTGTAGATGGCTTTGGAGATTCCTCAGATTTTGACAAAGGCATAGGAGATGGAGGTGTTTCTGACGCAGACTGTGCAGGAACGGTTTTCATTTCTGCTGAAGGCAATGGAACTGGAGATGGAGGAACAGGTACAACAAAAGATGGTTCTGTTTTTGATGAAAGTGTTGGAGCAGCCTCCTCACAAACAGGTTCTGCAACCGTAGAAGGCTTTGGAGATTCCTCAGATTTTGACAAAGGCGTAGGAGATGGTGGTATTTCTGATGCAGACTGTGCAGGAACAGTTTCCATTTCTGCTGAAGGCAATGGAACTGGAGGTGGAGGAACAGGTGCAACAACTGTCCGGTCTGTAATTCCTGAAGGCTGGGCAACTGGTGTTTCCTCTACAGGCTTAGTTTCTGAGATGGCAGGTGTTTCATCTGTTGCAGTGGATACTGGAACTTCTTGTGATGGGAGCAGTGGTGGAGCAGAAGCTGCTTCCTTTTGCTGAACAGCTTCTTGTGTTTGAGGTATACTTGAATCTTTTGGTTGCTCTACTGGAAGAGGGGCAAGAGGGGATTCCTTTTGTTCAGCTGGTTTGATATATGTTTTTTCAGGTGAAGCCTCAATTGGTTTTGTTCCTACTGTACCAGGACTTGCAGCTGGTGAAGGTGGGAGTTGCTGCTGGACAGATGATGGCTCAATTTGCTCAGCAGGTTTGCTTATAGGAGCTGCAAGGGCCTCTTGTGTAGGTGTTGACTGCTGAGGACTAGGTGGGACTACAACAGCGGCATGAGTGTCTTGTGCTGAAGGTGGTTGTTCGTGAAATGTAGAGACTGCAGTAACATCTTGTGTGGATGTTTGTTGAGGTGTAGTTGGTACTACAGGACTCTCTTCTTGAACAGCTGGCTCTGGAGTGGACATGGATACAGGGGCTGAGGGACTCTCTGGTGTGGGAGATATCTCTGGTATAGAAGGGATTATAGGAACTTCTGGAATAGGAGATGGCTCAGAAGTGGATAGAATTACAGGAGACACAGAAGTCTCAAGTGTTGGAGTTGGCTGGGATGTAGATTGAGCTTCAGGACCCTCTTGTGTGGGAGCTACCTCTGGGACAGAAGGCGTTACAGGAACTCCAGGTATAGGCGATTGTTCGGGGGTAGACAAAGTTACAGGGATTACAGGAATTTGTTGTGGAGGACTGAACGAAGGTAGAGAAGTAGGACTTTCTTGTGTGGGAGGTTCCTGTGGGATAGAAGGTGTCACAGGAACTTCTGGTATAGAAGATGCTTGGGGTGTAGATGGGGCTACAGGGCTCTCTTGTACAGGTACTGTTTGCTGAGAGACAAGTACAGCCTCAGATGATTTTGTTTCTGATGGTACAAGGGCTTCAGGTATTTCCTGTGCAGGAGCTGTTTGCTGGGGAGAATATGAGACCTTCTCTTGTTCAGGCACTTTTGTTTCCTGCACTGGACCCAGTTCCTTAAGAACAGCTGAGAGATCTCCCTGTTGAGTTTGTATATTAGATTCTGACACCAGTGTAACTTGTGTGGCAGAGGAAGATACTTTTTCTTCAGATACAAGTTCGGTAGGTTTGGATTCTACTGGGGGCGTTTCTAATGGCGCTACATCAACTTTAAGTGCTTTGCTGTCAGCTGTAGGTACAACTATAGGAGGTGATGTGGGAGGAGTTGCCTCAGTTACTAACGGTGTGTGCGGGACAGGCCGTTCACCTGGAGAGGGAGATGGTGTTGGGGCTCCAAGAGGAACCGATGGTACAGAAAGATCTATGGCTTCTGGTAGTGATGGTTCACTATCGAGTGTTGACTGAAGAGCAGGTTCTGTAGAGCTTGTAATTGTTGATGCATCACCAGCATCTGTTGGAGGAAGTGTAGTGGATTTTGGTTCAGGGAGTGTTGGTTCTGAAGTAGGCTTTGTGGTTGTAACCTCTGCTGAAAGGGAAAAATAACAATCACCATAATTTGGTTGTCTTTTTCTTCAAAAAGACGGTTTAGGACTTCTAACCTCAAACAGTTAATGACATTACAAATCCTGGAAAGAATCCCACCTATTAAAGGTTAGAATTAGAAAAAAATTTAAATAACAGAAATAAGAGAAAGGATAATGCTTCTTCTTAATCTTTAAGGATTTCATTTTTTTTTCAGTATTAGGCGTTCCATATTTTGGGAATATTCAATACTGTAATTTTGAACAAAGAATTTAAAGTACATTATGCTACACATTAGGTGCTTGAAAACAGGAAGAAATAGTATCAAGTAAGAGTTAAAATTAAATATGTTACTTTAGAAAGGCAAGTTTTGTTTCCTACTTAAATCATTAAGGTAGTTCTGGGGCTAGGTACTCACCTTAATACACTTCATCCTGTACACAAACATCCAACGTGAGCAGGAAAAATAAGTTATATTTACAAGCGTCAGTAAAGTTAACAGCACTTCACATATATGCAATGAGTACACAGATCTGTAAAACAGTATAATTTAAACAAACTGGGAACTGTGTTGGCAATCTGCTGACATGAAAAAATCAGAAGCAGTCTTCAATGATTTGGATTGTTACATGCACTGTTTATATAAAAAAAGAATGAACCAAGACTAGCGATCTCAGAGTCAGAGCTCATTATAGTGGAATGAACGTACAATCAGAATAATCAAAATTCCATTACAACTAAATTATTTCATATGTGTTTTAAGACATAACTAAATAGATATTTTACTTGGTACAAAATCTGATAAAAGAAGCTGAAAGAAAATGGCATTTTTATTTGAACAGCAGGATATCAATTTGCTACAAAAATGTATACTGTAACAGAAAAAAAGGTGAAGTTCACCCTAAAACAGGCCATGAAGGCCCAGAGGTGGGGCAAATGTATACTTCTAATTTTTCTTTAACCTTGGAGGTAGATAAGGGTGGGTGGTCAGAAACAGAATTATTAACTGTCCTGCTTTTGTTTTTGTTGTGTTATGGGGTAACGGGCATTAAGAAATAAATGGTACTTAAACAAAAGTAATACACATTTCAATACTGCCAAATCACCATAAATACACTTTCAGTCACAATTTCAGCCATAATTAATATTCAAACCTACACAACAATATGAAATGAATATATCTGTGAGATGTCAGTACAAGATGATATGAATCACATACAACCAAGCAGACATCTGTGAGATGTCAGTACAAGATGATATGAATCACATACAACCAAGCAGACATCTGGGAGATGTCAATCCAAATTTTTTATTTCAAAAGAAATGTTTATATATATTTTCAAATCATTGAGATGGAAACATTTTAATATGCCAATATCAAAATTACCAGGATCTGATATATCTATTTTACCGTATCTACAGCAGATCTGCCAAAACATTTAAACTTGTACATGAATGGGTGACACTGCACCCTGCTAACCTACGTTGTGAAATGTGATCCTTCTACTTGCAGTAATTGTATGTTGCTTTAACAAGCAACAATATTAAGACCAAAGCTACAAATGTGAACTTCATGATAGAAGTACGGGCTGACTGACCATTGTGCTAAGGAACTTGTCTGAACTCTGCTCTGCTGTGTTACACTTTAGTAAATAATACATTCAATACACATCTGGATAAAGGAATTGTGTTTTTATTTATGCTGCCTTCTGATTCTTATTTCTTTTTAATGCACTGCCATACAGTGAAAGTTTAACTAAATAAATCAAACAGATAAATAAATTAATTACTTAATTCATGCATTCATTCATTCATCCTTAAGCACTTCTTGGACAGTTCTCTCTACCAGCACAACTCCATAAAATTATTAGCTAATTTTATATCTGTCAATGTTATTTCATATTTCTATTACAATGTCACCTTACTTCTAAAACCATGTTAAGTGACTTATCATCAATTATGGGTTAGAAATGGATCCATTCTATGTAGTAGCTGTTTTCCTTCAGTAAAACTGTTTAAGTGTAAAATAAGGAGTACTTTTATTACTTTAAATTATAGAATTCCTTCATATACATATGACATCATGAAGTTTCTTTCATCTCCTGAAAAAGGTTTCATAAGTAAGGTGACAATATACTAAAATTTGTCATTATATAGCAACTACTGAATGCAACAGATACAACTGCATATAGCACTGCAACAAAGCATTAACTGAATGAGGCTCTGACAGGAGAAGAGTAGATGTGCTGAAGCCAGAAAAATCAGTAGTAATAGTACTAGTACTAGTAGTAGTAGTAGTAGTAGTAGTAGTAGTAGTAGTAGTAGTAGTAGTAGTAGTAGTAGTAGTAGTAGTAGTAGTAGTAGTAGCAGTAGCAGCAGCAGCAGTAGTGGTAGTAATAGAAGTAGTAGATGCTTTCAAACATCTCGAATCCCACCTGTGACAGCTTTCTGGGGCACTGGTTTCGGTGGTGCCTGCGCCAGTGTCTCTGTAATCTTTCGCCAAATGTTATCAAATGAGTCACGACCCATGTAGTCCATACTGCCTTGCTCCCATGCCTGTTTCCTCATGTGTTCCTCAAATGCTGTCTGTTCAGCTGAACGAGGGACTCCAAGAGTCACTTGAGCAAGGGCACCAGCCAATCCCAACTGTAAGAGTGCACATCACACTACAGTAGATGGATATTTATCAACAGCTCTCACAGAAATAAGACATTCACTTGGGAAGGCAACTTAGTCAGTGTATACCATTTACACACGATCAGTAACATGAAGCCATTATAAATTCTGAGCTTTTGTGGCCCTATCAGATTAAGACACTTTTGTTTGGGGCAGAAAGAGCACTTCTTTGTTAAAAAGTTCCCAGACATCATACACTTGTCCTGAGAGGAGTAGCATGAAAATGAAAATGAGGATTTAACCACAGCAAAAGTAGTAGTTTGAAACAAGGGCAGCAAAATTTTGATTTCTGCTTAATGCTAAAGTGCATAATTAGTGTTAAAAACTCAGTTCATACATCACACTAAACACTACTGGCCTCCATCAAAAGAACAAAATGTTTAAAGTTGACAATGGTAGTAAATGCTGTTTGTTGCAGGTATAATATCAAAAACATAAACATACTTTGTTGTCGAAAAATTTGTGTCTGAAGTGTTACACCAGGTGGTACATATAGTTACCATTGGACTTTAATGGAGAAGTATGTTTAGAATGCCTACAACAATAAAACATTTTTCTACTATGTAAATAAAAAAATAGCAAAATATATCAACATTACTCTCAAATCTCCATCCACATTTACTGCACATTTGAAAATTAATTCACCGACCTTTGTATGTACCCATAGTGAAAAGAATTTAAAATACAAGTCAGTGAGGTCCTCAGCATGCCTTCCTTCGGAAAGGAAGTAAAGCCGTCGGTCCCATGTCGTAGATTTGCGGCATGTAAAAGATCCCTAAATTTATGTGGAAGTCGGAATTTAGGCAAAATTACTACCGGACATCTTTCTCGCCCACAGCTCCACCTTTCGCTGCTAGGATCTCTCGCATCATTGCGGACGGAGGCACCTGGCGGCTAAAGTGGGAACGTCTAAAGGCGGCGGAAAGCAATGGCAAACTACCCCAAGAATTTGCCCAGGATGCAGTGTGCCAGAGTCATACCGGTCACATGACTGGGCTCTGGTTCCTGCCAAGCCCGGCCTTCAAGGCTGAATACTAATGAATGAATGATGAGGTCTTCTAGATTTATGAGACACTGTTACAATAAAGAAACAATCAAAGTGACAGATGTTGCATTTTAAAACAATATATAATTCATAATATTTGTTTTACCTGATAACAGAAGCAGACCTAGCATCTAAAATACTACATATAAAAAGTATACATGAGACAATGGACAATGACCAAATTAACTTCCTCATAAAGTACTGCCATAAATTCATGATTTGTATTGATAATTCTTATGGAAATCATTCAAACAGTGTAAAACATTAATATAATATTGAAAGTTAACAGCTGTTTATTCATTGTGAAAATGAACTTATGAATTCATATCACAAATAAATTAAAAAAAAAAAACAAGTTCTGAAGACTTTCATATGTAGAGTATTGTTTCCAGCAAAGAAAATTAATTACCTACAACAAAAGAACTGCACTCGTGTTTCAGACCATTCATTTGTAATTTCCCATAAACCTCATTTATAGGTTATGATGAAGACATGAAACAAAACAACGTTTCTGGACACAGAAAAGGTTTTAGGACTGATATAGATAAATGACTGTGGGTATGTAAACACTTATATTCCACACAACACTTTCATATATAAATAATTATTTATTTGTGCATTTCTCCATGGTGCTGCCAGTATTCTGAACACACAGGACTAAATAGTAGTAATAAGTAATGAATTTGAAATGATAAGGAAGGAAGTAATCTGCCCTAGTTGAGGTACCATCCCAAAATTAACCAGGGTATGGAAAACCATGGAAACCTCGGTTAGGACAATAAGTGTCTGCAACTACTAAATATAAGTCAAAAGTTTTACCACTGAAGCCATGTTCTGTGAAGATGGATACAACAGGTTCCTCCAAAACATTGCTAACAAGCAGCCAAACAACACGGCATCACACCTCAGAAGACAGTACTCTTTACAGAGTGCAGTTACCCATAGTTAAAATAATTATTAAGTGACTTACTCTACCCCTGTTCAATGATATATCAAATAAGGCACTACAAGAATGTGAACGTCAAATCCAGTAAAACAGTGAGTCATGAATGACTCACTCTCTTTTCCCCAAGGTAGATCAATAGTAGGCTACATATTCCAAGCACTTCGTGTGTCACACATAATCAATTCCACTGAATTATTTATGGGTATGCTTTCAGACAAAAATCATGTCACACTGGAACAGAATGTGAAGTGAAGAGCATGAGAGCACTGCTGAAGTATAGGACTGAGATATAATGAACTATGCAAAATCCCAAACAAATTACTCATGGACTGAGTCAAACACATATGTAAGAATGTTTTATACCTCTAAAAACTGTGTTTTTGTCATCCATTCAAACTTTTATTCTATGTTTCAGTTATGACTCAGCTACTTAACATTCATTACAGAGCTAAGCGGTACATTTTTAGGCATGTTCGCCAAATTGTAAAAAGCGACTATTAGCTTTGTCATGTCTGTCCACCCGTCCGTCCATCCGCATGGAACAACTCGGCTTCCAATGGAGGGATTTTCGTGAAATTTGGTATTTGAGGGTTTTTTGAAAATCTGTTCACAAACTTCAAGTTTCATTAAAATCAGACAGGAATAAAGGGTACTTTACATGAAGACCAATGTACATTTTTGATCATATCTGACTTAGTTCTTTGTAGAATGAGAAATGTTTCAGACAAGAATTGTAGAGGAAATCAAAATACACACCTTGTGTTCAGTATTTGTTTTTTTTAAATCGTGCCATCTTTGAGATAATGTGGAAAAATATGCTAGAGAAGGGTAGGCCACATGATACAAGTAATATGGTGCATGCACATTGCATTCTGGATAACTAAGCCTACACACACACTCAAAACATCTATTAATTATTGCTTTTGCATTGCAACAATTGTTGTAAGAATGTGCCTCAATATTACGTTGATATGTACATTGTCTGTCTTGTTAAAAGTTAAATGAAACAATTATGTGATTACAAGATCGTGGTCTTTCAAGATGAGGTACTGTGAAGTTTGGCAGATGTTTAGCAGTGTTACATGCATACACACACACACACACACACACACACACATATATATATATATATATACACACACACACATATACATAAATGCATGTGCGCACGCACACACACACACACACACATACATAGAATTACATATGTACATATATATATGCATACATACATGCATATATATATATACTCATACATACATACCTACCTACATACACACATACATACATACATATATAAATACATACATACATACACACACACACACATAATACACACATACATACACACACATACATATATATACACACATACATTGCATGATTTATAAGTGTGTCACAAAGACAATGGGGTATGGAATCAAGTCATAAGGACACAGATATACACAACTTTTACAGTGTAAAGTACTAAAAACATTTTACAAAACAGTATTGTTGTTCATCTTTACACATAAAAAATTCATCTACTGAGTAAGAGGGATGCATATTTAAGTATTTTCTTAAGACTACTTTAAATTTTGCCTTTTTATCCTTAAGAATTGTCTGACTGCACGGTAAACTGTTGAAAATGTTGATCGCTGCCTCTGACTTCAGGTTAGCACGTTTACAAAAAAAGCCAGTAACTATGTACCAATCTGCACAGCATCACATCCCATAACATCAGTTTTAATATTCACTGATGTTAAGGTGTCAAATTTCACAAGACTGGGCAACTGGTGTGAAGTCACAACCACAAGTACTATCTTGAGAGAATTACAATACTCTGCATGTCAGTCAGTGTTCAGTAATAATACTACCCTCTTTCCTGTGTCTCTCACAAATCTTCCAGTTGTGTATGTTTGAGGTGGCTGTTGCGTATGACATGATTTTAAAAACTGGAGACTAAAGATATAAGAATCAGACTCTGTACAGACAAGTTAGTGATTTATTTTAGGATAATTAGCATCTTATGTTTTAAGGAGTTTAATTATTTTCAGTAGTATGTGTAGGATAGTCAGATTGTGCACAGTGTTACCAAATTCTGCAAACGTTCACTGAACACAAAGTGCCAGGCTTAACACAGTCAAATATTAGCAAAAGGCAGAGCAACACTGCACCTTTTTGGATTATCTGTCTGTCTGTCTTCCTCCTGCTCAGGGCAACTACCACTTACCCACCACAATGTTTAATCCTTCAAAGAACAATGGTAATTATATGTACCATTCACTTCAAAATTTTTGCATTTTTTTTTATACTATGCAGTTACATATATTGAATGATTCTTACAATAAACAGTGATTATTTCACTGAGCAGCATTCACAGATTGCTCTTTATAATGGGCATTGATTGTGTTCTCGGTGAAAGAGGAACTAAATTCCTAAACATTATTTAGAGTGTTTCAAGCTTCAAATAGTCAAACCCTCATATAGTTAGTTGTTTTCAAGTGACATGTGTAAAGAAATAGTGCAATAGCTTATTCCAAGAATTAAAACAACCACTGTCGCAAAGATAACACTAATCTCATCACATGGCCAAACACAGTTCAGGAATTATAAGGCAAAAATCAGGCGAAATGTTTAGTATTTTGGCTAATATGTGTCTCCCATACCAACATAAAGGGCTTAAGGTGTATTTGAAAAAGACATTAACTATCAGAATTATGTAATTTGAAATATAGGACATTAAAAATGCCCAATAACCTTATGTAACAGAATGGAAAACACAGTAAAACTGAGTGCAAAAATCCCATCTTTTGAAGCTTTCCAAAACCTTCTATAAAAATACTGTATAATTCATTGCAAGAATTCTAACCTTTATATCTTTCCATTGGCCTCACACAACACATTGTAAAATTAACTAAAGCCTTCCTCAAGCGTTATATGAAACGAGCCTGTCATTAAGTATCCCTGCTGGAAGATGCATAAATGGCCCAACACACTTAAAGGAACATACCATATTAAAATATCTGTAGGAAGAATTTCTGATAAAATCAGTTTTCTTTATCGTGACACCAAGGTCTGTCATGACTTAACAAAGCATGGTTACCTCAAAAATTTTATAACTAAATCTCTTCAAAATTTTCCAATTCCCATAGATTCCTGTTCATTTTAATGAATTAAGGAGGGATGATGATGAGTGCACATAAATACTCAGAAAGTGCACTAAATCACAATCATGACAAATTTTGGACACTGTGCATTGTCTCAAGCTGCAAAAAATTCATGTTTCAGGGTCTGAATCTGTCTCTGCCTTCAGGTGGAACTGGGAAAGTGAGAACCAACTGTGGTGGACCCATTAAAAATAGCTAATCTCAACCCTGGTGTTACTGGATAAGCCCATCAGAATAAATCTCCCCTTTCCCTATTCCACCTCTAATGGTGGCAGATTCCAGCTCTGAAATGTTGAATGTTTGTATAGTTTGAGATAATAATAGACAATTTCCAAAATTTCAGTCAAGACCCAAAGCATAGTTGGGTTTCTTGGTGCCAGTAGCAAGTTATCATAATGGCTGGTGCTAACAGGAATTATGATACAAAATAAGTCACAATCAATTATTGAATTTCCTTTTATTTGTTTCAGTAATTCTTTGAGCACAGAAAATCAAATTTTTTTACACAAACTATACATTTTGCTGATAATTTTGCCACCCCTTGGACTCTGCTGCTCAGGGCACCAGCATTACTCCCCCCACTTATAATGACTGTAATTATATACCATTGTCAGAATCCTGTAAAGCTGAATTATGAATATATTAAGTGTATGATCACATACGGCACTACTTACATCATTATCTGCAGGTTTAGATGATTCCACCTCCAAGACTGGCTGAGCTACTAAACACTGAGGCTCATTGGTTACTCTAATATACTCGGTGTTATTAACAGTACTGCTAATAGAGGAAGTAGGAGGGGGTGGGACTGGATGGGGCTGATTGTCTGCATGATCCCCATGTTTGTACTGCTGGTTCTGCCTTTCCCATTGTGCAGAAGACACAGCATCTACCTGATGTGTTTGTGTGTTATGCACTGTATTTCTGTGTTCGTGTTGTGTGTCATGGCGCTGGTCATCTTCACGTTGATGGTGCTGATTATGATGTTGGTGTTGGGATGAGTTATACCAATCATAGTGCTGTTTATTATGAGATTCATGGTGATTATGATGTTCCCTTTGATCGTTGTAGTGGTGTTGCTCACCGTGGTGCTTTTGTTCATAATATGTTTCAGGATGATCATGTGATGTATGGTGATAATGTTGCTGATGATTTTGTTGAGTCTGATTATGTGGTTCATGGTGATACTGTGGTTCTTGGCAGTGTGGTTCAGGCAGAATATTTGGTTCAGCCTGCCTGTGTGGTTCATGGTGAGAATATGATTGGTGATGATGAAGTTCAGTCTGATTATGTGGTTCTTGATGATGTTCAATGCTGCTGAGCTGGTAAGACTGATGAGGTAGTGAATGTTCATAGCTTTGCTGAGAATGATGCTGGGGACTTTGTAATGAAGCACTATTATGTGCTGATTGATTGGAATGGTGTGACTGTGAATGGGATGTTTCAGCTGAAGACACAACATTATGCTGAGTGTCCTGATACCCAACTGTGTATCGCTGCCATCCAGACTGTCTTTGGTCATTTTCAAATGCTCTACATTGCTGTTCTGAACCCTGATAATCCCATAAACGGGTGTGTGAAGAGCGATCATTATAATTCGTGTCCTTAGAAGGTTCTACATAATTTTCCCAGGGATCCCAAAAGCTCAAACTTAGATCTTCAACGTAAGGAGAAACGGATATGGGTGGATAATCTGAGTAAACAGACATTGGTTGAAACTTTTGGAACAGATCAATGGAGAAATGTGAAACTGTTTGTGGAGCAGAGCCTGCTTGAGTCTTGTTAGAACTGCAGCGGGCCTGAGTGTGAAAACAAAACCATGCAACATAAACAAAAGAAAGAAATGATCAAATCAAGAGAACTTAGAAAAATATGCTACTAGTTTTATGATTTGCCAGACTTAATATGTAACCAAACTGAGGAGCCAAAGCCTTCAGTAAAAATCATAGGTAACCAACTTCACTGTTAATGCCCAACAAGCAGTTTCATACAAATTTTGTTAATCACTTACAGACAGTCCTCACTAAGGACAGCATCAATATTGTTATTTCTGAGAACACCCCATGTACTCAACACATGCTAGGTGAAGAATTTTTGATCACAGTTCATGAATACTGGAGATATTCTTAAAGCACAGTAGAAGAAAAGCGTTTTTGAATGTCAGATACAGATTAAAACAAGGGTGACAGATCCATCAAATATAAAATATATTTGGTGTGCATCAGATAAATAACGAAAAAGAAGATCTCTGTAGAACAAATGCATAACATCTATTTCAAACTAAGTATCTTTACTTCTCTCTAAGAAACTTGGCTCACGGTCTAGTCACAAATTAAGCTTATGGTGTGTGCAATGGCAAGGCATCAAGCAGTAAGTTCACATGATAGAGAAGGCAGTTTCACAGTCTTGATGATTTTAATTACTGCAACAAACCAGGAGTTTGGCCTACACTAAAACACCAATAGTGAAGAAATAAAGTAACATAAAGTTACAAAAGTGGAAAAAACTGAGTATTCAGTCAATTCTTGTGCATGGGAAAAGATAAGGAATTTTGAAAACAAAGCAAAGTACTTCTAATATTACACAATTTTTAAATTAATATTGGTCCAAGAATATATTAAATATATCTACAGGAATACATATCAGGAACATGTTGATGTTTTGTCTCATTATAAATAATGTGCAAATTTGGAAATTTGGACATCAAGAAAACCACAGTCTCTATCAACAAATGCTGATTCATAGGAATAGTTTATCCAATGTAACACAGTCCTTCTAGGTTAAAACATTAGAACAAATGGGCATCTTAGAGATAAATTAAGTATTTACTTATGTATGCTGCATATGCAAATTATCATTATTGTCATTACATACCAGTGTGAGTATGATGCCCAGGACTGCATTTATAACACAAAATCAAATAAACAAACAAAAAAATGGCTTACAAAAATCATAAATAACATCCAAACATTGCAATTTCAAAGAAACTAATAAACAGAATTGATCATTATAGGTCAATCATTCATCATGTAAAGAATTTTCCCTTTGTTAAACTGACTGCATTACAAGAGGTAAACTACACCTGTAACAAGAATGTGTACAGTACAGAACCAGACATGAATATGCAGCTAGGTACATTCGAAGCTCAAATGCTTACAAATTCAACAAGAGACATACCAGCATCAAACTCCATGCCTGTTTTAAATAAATGCAACCCGTCCTCCTGTGTCTATCAACCTGTGTAACATTTTAGCAGAAAACAGCAATGAAAGCATATCACCCCACTAAGATACTTTAAAGTTGCTTCAGGATACAGTAGTAGGCACAAAGACAGGTTACAGAAAATAAAATGATCTCAAGAGGTGGCATGCAATGTATAAGACTGGAAAAGAAGAGAAGGTTGGTTTTTATATTACTTAACATAATGGTTACATAGAGTGACTGATGAACATGAATGGTGAGCAGGTAAAAATTTAGGAAGTTAATCGTGGCAAGGTACTTGCCTGGAAAACTGTGAAAAACTACAGAAAAATCAGTCAGGATAACTGGTGGATTAATAAGATCTGAAACAGGCGCTTTCCTAATGAAACTCTACAGTGATTGGATTACATTTTATTAGCTAAAGAATATCAGGAATGAAATTCCTATGTGGTGACTGGGGAAAACAACAGTCCCACTGCAGCCCAATGCAGGTTGTAAAAGGTGACAAAATGGGTACCCAGTGCCTGGGAGTATAACTGGACCACCCTGCCCCAAGGGTTATAAATACAGTGGACTGGCCCTCAAGGTTTGGGGTTGGGTGACAGGGTGACAACCCGTCACCATAAAAAAAACTAACTGTTAGGAAATCTAAACTGTGGTCTTGGAACAGTCAGACTGAGGAGAATCAATATAGGCAGTGAAAACAATTAATGAGATGAGAATAAAGTCAAGTATTGAACAAAAATCTTCAGGAAGTCAACAAAGAGTACAACCAAAAAAAGAGATGGTGAAATTGTGAAAAAGCAGGTATTAATAAATACAAAATTACAAATTGGAAAGAGAGGTCAAACAACAGAGCTCACAGGGAAAAGTTCATTAAGGAGTCAAAGGTTTGCATTAGAATGTAGTGCCAACTAAGAAGAAGAAGATAAGGAATTAAATGTGACAGGACTTTACTAATTAGTCACAAACAAGCAAATCACTAGAAACAACCATTACTGTTAACACCATAAATGAAGAAGCTTACTAGAAAGATGTAAAAAAGAATAAAAATTCAAAACCCCCCAAATAAAAGTTCTGAATTACCTTTAGTTTACCCACCACACTATGTTATTTGAATTTATCTGCAACTCATAATAGTAAGTCTATAGTCAGTATAACTTGCATACTCCTTTATTACTGATCTCCTTTTAGCTAGCTATATGTTTTGGATTTATGCCATCATCAGGCTAGTGAATTCACATACATGAAAAGTTGTTCATTCACAGTGCCACTACAATGGCTTTAAAATTATTATGTATAAAAACTGGAAACCTATGTAATAATGACTGTACTTAGTATATACACAAATATCATACACTAGACTTTATGATCACATAAAACTGAAACAGGTAGCTAGCTAGACAGGATAAACATCCACAACAAAGATATATGCAAAGCTGTGGAGATTGCCTAAACTTACTATTACAAACAGCATATTAATTTTGAATCAATCCTTTTATCACAATCACATATTTCTTTTGGTTTTACAACAATATTATTATGCAGTTTTCCAGGAGCTATTACAGGCTAAGAACAAGTCTGTTTTCACAGACTGCCTGGTAATGACCCACTCAGGTCAAAAAATGTAGCCTGCTTATGCACAATATTCATTATTTTGTTAAGAATATAGAGGCTAATAAGTTCATCAAACATGACATGATATTCCTGTATAATAAGAACAAAGTTTGTTATTGTAAGCTGATATAGACTGTCAGATGGACCCACTACTTCTGGGGGAAAACTCAGAACATTAAAGAATAATAAATGCCCAAATAAGTAAAAATCACACAGCACAGACTGCCACACAAATCACAAACTATGAGCCATTAGTTCAGTTACCCAGGTTGTAAACTAACATCCGATTTCAGTCATATTTTTGGTAATAAGAAACAATAATAGATGAGTTTTATAGACCTCACTTCTGTGAAACACACATGTTCATTAAAAATCAGCCTAACTTGACAGCAAGAGCATCCAACTCTTGCACCCAAATGGACTCACAAAAAATCCTAGTGCATAATGGTAAAAGGGGGACAGCGGTAGCACAGTGGCTAAGGTGCTGTGCTACAAATTGGAAGGTCGCTGGTTCGATCCCAGCTGGTGTCTGGATTTTTCATTGACATAAAATCCTTCCAATCGCACTATGGCCCTGGGGTCGACTCAGCCTCTAACAGAAATGATGTACCAGGAGTACTTCCTGGGGGTAAAGGCGGCCGGTGCATAAGGCTGACCTTACCACCATCTTGTGCCATTGTCACGAAATCTGGGAACCTTAACTTCCTGGAACCCTTTGGGCCCCTCCGGGCCTGTAATGGGACTGCTTTACTTTACTTTACATAATGGTAAAAGAATCTAGAGACACATTTCAAATAGAAGTACATGCAAAATGTTTAAAAAAAAAAAAAAAAGAAAAAAAAAAAAAAAAAAAAAAAAAAAAAAAAAAATAAAAAAAAAAAAAAAAAAAAAAAAAAAAAAAAAAAA
>Ga0123357_10000945_pt1 | contig 29533 bp, 24 predicted proteins | sample TergutEmb28metaG_FD_89873 | JGI IMG/M metagenome (GOLD analysis project Ga0123357, IMG submission 89873) | Embiratermes neotenicus P4 segment gut microbial communities from Petit-Saut dam, French Guiana - Emb289 P4 | ecosystem: Host-associated > Arthropoda: Insects > Digestive system > Gut ...
CCGCTCGTCGGGCACCAACCTGTGCGGCCAGGCGCAGGGCGACGACTTGCTGATCGACGTCCGCGAGCACTGGGCGGGCATGATGGTCGAGGACGGCGGCGCACGCCTGCGCGCGCGGCCCGGCACCATCGTCGGCCACGCCAACGCACTGCTGGCCCGCTACGGGTACCGGCTGGGGCCCGACCCGGCCAGCGCCAAGGCGTCGAGCGTCGGCGGCGCCATCGTCAACAATTCCGCCGGGATGCGGTGCACCGACGAGCGCAGCGCCTACGCGACGGTGGCGTCGATGACGTTTGTGTTGGCGTCGGGAACGACCATCGACACCGCCTGGCCGGACGCCGAAGAACGTTTCCAACGCGCCGAACCCCGGCTCGCGCGCGGCCTGATGGCCATCCGCTCCGAAATCCTGGCTGACGACGACATGCGGGCCTTCATCGCGCGCAAATACGCGATCCGCAACACCACCGGCTACACCATGCGCGCGTTCCTCGATTTCGACACGCCGCTGGAAATTTTCCGCCACCTGATCGTGGGGTCCGAGGGGACGCTGGCGTTCGTCGCCGAAGCGGTCATCGACACCATTCCTGTCCCGGCGCGCACCGGCATCCTGTGGGTCCACATGCCGTCGGTGGACGAGGCCGTCGCCCTGGTGCCGGCGTTGCGGGAGTTGAAGGCTGAAGCGATCGAGATGATGCAAGGCTCGACGATCGTCAATTACGCCCGACGCATGGACGGCCCGCCGCCCGACTGGCTGGCGTTGCCGACCTCGTGCGCGTCGCTGCTGGTCGAATTCGGGGCGGATGACGACGCGGCGCTGGAAGCCCTGGGCGCGAAGGCCGCCCAGATCGGGCGCGCCGCGCACCCGTTGGCGCAGCCGCAGTGGAGCACCGACCCACAGTTCGCCACGTTGAGCTGGGCCGTCCGCAGTTCGCTGGCCGCCGATTTGGCGTTGGGACGCCCCACGGGCACGACGGTCTTCCACGAGGACGTGTGCTTCCCGCCCGACCGCCTGGGCCAGGCCGTCCAAGACCTGGGAGCCCTACTGCGCGCCCACGGCCGCGACTCGCTGTTGGCCGGACACGTCGCCTACGGCAACATGCATTTCTCGCTGACGCCGAAACTCGGCGACGCGGACGGCCGCGAAGCATACGGGCGCTTCATGGACGACCTGGTGCGCCTCGTCGTCGACGACTACGGCGGCTCCCTGAAGGCCGAACACGGCACCGGCCTGAACATGGCGCCGTTCGTCGAGCGCGAATGGGGCGAGGCGATCACGGCGCTGATGTGGCGCGTCAAGGCGTTGGCCGATCCGTACGGCATCCTGGCGCCCAACGTCGTCCTGACCCGCAACCTGCACGGCCACCTGACGCACTTCAAGCCCGAGGTGGCGTCTGAGCCGCTGATCGACCTGTGTGTGGAATGCGGTTTTTGCGAGCCGGTGTGCCCGTCCAGGCATGTGACGATGACGCCCCGCCAGCGCATCGCCGTGTGGCGCGAAATCGCGCGTCAGCCAGCCGGGTCAGCCCTGGCGGCGGCGTTGCGGCGCGACTACCAGCACGACGGAATCGAGACCTGCGCGACCGACGGGCTGTGCGGCGTCGAATGCCCCTACGGGATCGATACAGGCGAGTTGGTCAAACTATTCCGCCGCCTGGAGACGACGCCGGTGCGCGGGTTGGTGGCTTCGGGGGTGGCCCGGCGTTTCGACGTGGCCGAATCGGTCGCGCGCACGGCGGTCGGTGCCGTCGACGCGGCCCAACGCACGGTCGGCCTGGGGCCGGTGCGCGCGCTCACGGGGGCCGTGCGGGCCGTCGTCAGCGACGACCTGGTGCCCACCGTCGTGGCCCCGATGCCACACGCGGCCACGGGCACGATGCCGACGACGACGTTGGAAGGAGCCGAAGCCGTCTATTTCCCCACATGCATCAACCGGATCTTCGGACGCGACCCCGGTGGTGCGGCGGGCGAACCCAGCCTCCCGGAGGCCATCGTCGCCGTCTCGGCGCGCGCGGGCCGTCCCGTGTGGATACCGCCCGACGTGGCCGGACGTTGTTGCGGGACGATTTGGAGCAGCAAGGGCTACGTCCGCGCCCGCGACGAGACGTACGCGGTGATCGCGCATGCGGTGTTGAGGTGGACGCAGCAGGGCGTGTTGCCGCTGGTGGTGGACGCGTCGTCGTGCGCGTATTCGCTCCTGCGGGAGGTCCCCGCCCACCTGCCGGCAGGGTTGGCCCGGCGCTATCGGGCGGTGCGCGTCGTGGATGCGGTGACGTGGCTGCGCGGTCTGTTGGACGACCTGGAGGTCCGCCGCCGGGTCGGGCGCGTGGTCGTCCACCCCGGATGTTCGGCGACGCGCTCGGGCGCCCGCGCCGACCTGGTGGCCCTGGCCGCCGCGTTGGTCGACGACGTCGACGTCCCCTACGGCGCGGCCTGCTGCGGCACAGCCGGCGACCGCGGCCTGCTGCACCCCGAGGTCGTCGTCTCCGCCACGCGCGAGGAACGCGACAGCCTAGGCGCCCCCGCCGACGCCTACGTCTCCTCCAACCGCACCTGCGAAATGGGCCTGCGCCAGACGACAGGTGAGCCCTACGAGTCCATCGCCTTCCTCTTGGAGCGCGCCACCAGGTAAGGGATGACATTTTTACGTTCTTAAAAGTGTGCCGTGACAACATTTTTCGGAACGTAAAAATGTCAAGCGGCTCGACATGTTGGGCCCGTCGACGACAAAGCTTCCGACAATGTCCGCTCGAAAAGCCTGGCCCGGTTCGTCGACCTTTGCCACCCCCGCGAGGCCATCCGTGTGTCCACCAAGAACTTCGGCACACACAACGGCGCCCGCTCAGTCCCGCTATACGCGACATGGCTGTTAAATGGCGAGTAGTGACAAGAAGTGATCACTCACTGGAACCCCGACCAATCGGCATCGCCCGGCGTTAGGGCACACCCTAGCCGCGCGGGCCGCTGGCGACTCGCCGGTGGTCGGCGGGCATACCAAAACGAGTCGGGGTGACACCTTGGTTCATGACATACACGCCTCCATGTCACCGAGTAGTCTGACGGCGTGGGATTATTCAGCAGATTCCAACATCACAGCGCACCATCTCCTGCCCCAACGCTGCCGGTGTACAACCTGCTCTTCGGCACCTCGCCCCAAGAGGCTCGCGGAGTCGGATGCGGTGCCACGACGCCAGTCTTCACGCCTTCGCCTGTGTCCACCGGGGACGACATGGCCTGGGGGTGGGTCGGCGATGCCGGGCCGGGCATTGACCGTCGAAGCTGGCCGAGGGGTTCGGCCACAGGGCTCCCACTCCGGCATGCGATCACGCTGCGTCTGCCTGCGCCGTATCAACGGCGGGGCCCCCAGTTGCCGGGCGTCGCCTACTTCATGGGTGGCGAGGGCATCGCTCCGTGCGAGTCGGTCGGAACCGACGATCCTTTCATGGTTGACGTCGAGGCAAGTTCCGATCATCCACAGATGGCGCGGAAGACCGACCGCGTCGCCTACGATTTCGCGTTGATCTGGCTCACCGAGGCAGAGCTGGCGTCTGGACCGACGCCGCCTCCGCCAGACACTCGACGTCCAGGCGAACATCCCGCCCCGCAAGGTAGTTCGAACGCGTGGGACGAACCGATCGGCCCGTTTCCGTGGGATCCGCACGCGACCCGCTGGGTATATCTGGCCGAACGTGTCGGCGACCCGAACGCGGGCGTCGCACCATCGGACCCCCAACCCGGCTCCACGTATCGCAGCCCATGGACGAACAAAGACCTGTTCGACTCACTGGTCATGTGTGACGACCATCTCGGCGGGACGACCAAAGCAGGCAGTGGCACCAGCCTGCCCACCGCGTTGACACCCTGGTACTTGGAGTTGGCCACGCCAACCTGGAACGTCGACTACGGCAATCGGGAAACTCATCTCATCGACCTAGAGTCCGACGCCTTCGCGGTTTGCTGAGCCTGTCACCATCGTCGGGTCAGCTTTCGCCAATAGCCCAACAGCCCTGTCAAGGCCAGGACGGTTCGGGCGCCGTCAGGAAGTGACCGCCCACCAGAACCCGACCAACTTGCGCGTTAGCGCAATTCGGCGGCGAGTTGGTCGACCGTGGTCGCGTCCAAGCCGGTGATCTCCACCACGCCGGACGCCGGAACACCCCAACGCAGCGCCGCACGTGCGTTCGCCCTCCGAATACGGCCTATGGCTCGACCAGCCAGCCCACGCCCACACCATCTGGACCGGCGTGGCCCGCTACGCCCGCCGCCAAACCACCCTCGCAAACCAACAATCCACAGCCATAACACAACAAACACATAACAACACACCGCCGCCAGACACACAATTTGGCCTATAACCCCCAACCGGCGCGCTCAGGAGCACTCTCACACAGGGATTCGCCACGTAAACACCAATTTTTCGGGTGCGCGAGAGAGGAGTTGAACCTCCACGCCCTTTCGGGCACACGGACCTGAACCGTGCGCGTCTGCCATTCCGCCACTCGCGCTCGACTCTTCACAGAGCCAGCCGAACGAGGCTACCACATTCGGCGGCTTCTTCTCGACCGCCTGTTCTACGGTGTGGGCGTTCGCACACGGTCCCCTGGCATCGAGCGTCCAGCTACTATCAGACTATGGAGATCGGTGGGCACGTCGACGCGGCCGATCCGCTCGCCCAGGCGCGCGCCATTGGGGGCACCATCTGTCAGTTTTTCTTCGGCGACCCGCAGACCTGGAAAGCCCCGTCGGTCGCCTACGACGGCGGCGCGGACGCCTTGAAGGCCGACGCCGAAGCCGCCGGGATCGGGCTGTATATCCACGCGCCTTACGTCATCAACCTCGCGTCGACGAACAACCGCATCCGCATCCCCAGCCGCCAGTTGCTGAACAAGACGGTGGACCTGGCCGCGCGCATCGGGGCCAGGGGCGTCATCGTCCACGGGGGGCATGTGCTGGCCGCCGACGACCCCGGCGTGGGTTTCGACAACTGGCGCAAGGCCGTCGACGGGCTGCATACCAGCGTCCCTGTCCTCATCGAGAACACCGCCGGCGGCAAGAACGCGATGGCGCGCACCCTGGAGCGGTTGGCGCAGTTGTGGGACGCCATCGGCCACTCGCCCAACGCCAGCTCGATCGGCTTCTGCCTGGACACCTGCCACGCCCACGCGGCGGGCCTGGATCTGGCCGGCCTGACTGGCCGCATCCGCGCCATCACCGGGCGGATCGACCTCGTCCACTTCAACGACTCCCGGGACGCGTTCGGCTCGGGCGCCGACCGGCACGCCAGCCTGGGCGCGGGACATTGCGACCCGGACGGTTTGCTCGACGTTGCGGCGAGCGCCAACGCCCCGTTGATGCTGGAGACGCCGGGCGGCCCGCAAGCCCAAGCTGCCGATGTCGCGTGGCTGCGGGAGCGTCTGGCGAGGTGAGCCAGTCCAGGGTCGCGCGAGTTCCGTAAGGCGCTGCGCTGCCCGCCATGATGGATGGAAGACGGGCAGCGCGGCTGCCAAGGGGGTATCGGGGTCGTCCCCCATCTTCATCACGGGGGAGTCAAAGTGTCACCTGTGCGGCAATGGAACGATTGAAAAATTGTCGGCGGTGCCCGTTACGCTTATTTCTATGAGTATCAGCATGTATGTGGCCGCGCCGGAGGGGTCCACGGGGAAGTCCTTGCTGGCGATCGGGCTCATTGACGCGCTTCACCGCGAAGTGAAATCTGTGGGCGTGTTCCGTCCTATCGTCGCCCCCGGCCCGCCGGACGCGATCTTGGAGGCGCTCGTCGCCCAGCCAGGCATTGATGAGACGTACGACGAAGCCGTCGGCGTCACCTATGAGGACATCCACGCCGACGCCGAGGCCGCCCTGGCCACGTTGGTCGACAAATACGCCCCGATCGACAAGGGCCATGACGCGGTCGTGATCTTGGGCTCGGACTATATCGACGTCTCGACGGCCACGGAGCTGGCGTTCAACGCCGACGTCGCCGCCAACCTGGACGCGCCCGTCATGGTTGTGGTCAGCGGCCAGCGGCGCACGCCGGAGGAGATCGTCGCCGCCATCCGGTCGGCGATGGCCGAATTTGCCAACCACCACGCCGAAGTCATCGCCGTGGCCGCCGACAGGGTCGCGCCCGACGAGCTGGAGGCCGTCGAAAATGCGTTGAAGACCATCCCCGGCGTCGTCACCGCCGCCATTCCAGCCGACGATATTTTGCTGGCCCCCACCGTCGGCGACCAGTTCGAGGCCATCGGCGCCACCATGATCCTGGGCAACCCCGAATTGCTCAGCCGCGAGGCGCCACGCGTCACCGTCGCTGCGATGACGTTGCCGAATATCTTGACGCGCCTCAAGCCGGAGTCGACCGTCATCCTTCCCGGCGACCGGACGGACATCCTCACCGGCATCGTGTTGGCGCACACGTCCGGCGCGTTCCCGCAGTTGGCGGCCATCATCCTGTCCGGGGACTTTCCGCTCCCCGACGCGCTGGAGCGCCTGCTGGGCACCATGCGCGTCGACGTGCCGATCGGCTACACGAAGCTGGACACGCTGCCGACCGCCGAGCTGCTGTTCCGCGTCGAGGGAACGGGCACGTCGTCGGCGCGCAAACTGGAGATCGCGCGGCGGTTGTTCGCCGAACATGTGGACGTGGCCGCGTTGTTGAACGTGTTGCACGTCCACCGGTCGCAGGTGGTGACGCCGCTCATGTTCGAGCACCGTCTCATGGAGTTGGCACGTTCGGACCGCAAGACGATCGTCCTGCCCGAATCCGACGACGACCGCATCCTGAAATCGGCGGACATCCTGCTGCGGCGCGGCGTCGCGGACCTGATCTTGCTCGGCGACCCGCAGGCAATCCAGGTGCAGGCGGCACGCCTGGGCCTGGCATTGACCGGCGTCAAGATCATCGACCCGTCCGAGCCGGAACTGCGCGACCGGTTCGCCACCGAATACGCCAAACTGCGTGCGCACAAGGGCATGACGTTCGAGAAGGCGTGCGAGGTCATGAAAGACCTGTCTTATTTCGGGACCATGATGGTCCACCTGGGCATGGCCGACGGCATGGTCTCCGGTGCCAACCATACGACGGCGAACACGATCCTTCCGTCGTTGGAGTTCATCAAGACCAAGCCGGGCGTCAACGTGGTGTCAGGCTCGTTCCTCATGTGCATGGCCGACCGGGTGGTGGTTTACGCCGACTGCGCCGTCAACCCGAACCCGTCCGCCTCGCAACTGGCCGACATCGCCATCTCGTCGGCGCAAACGGCCACCAAATTCGGCATCGAGCCGAAGGTCGCCATGCTGTCGTATTCGACGGGCACGTCCGGTTCCGGCGTCGACGTGGACGAGGTGCGCCAGGCCACGGAGATGGTGCGGCAGTTGGCCCCCGACCTCGCGTTGGACGGCCCGCTCCAGTTCGACGCCGCCGTCGACCCCGTCGTCGCCCGGACGAAACTGCCCGGCTCCCCGGTGGCCGGCCAGGCGACGGTGTTCATCTTCCCCGACCTGAACACCGGGAACAACACGTACAAGGCGGTGCAGCGCTCGTCGGGCGCGGTGGCGATCGGCCCGGTCCTGCAGGGCCTCAACAAACCCGTCAACGACCTGTCGCGCGGCGCGTTGGTGGACGACATCGTCAACACCGTCGCCATCACCGCCATCCAGGCGCAGACGGGCGCGTAGTGGGCGCGCAGTGGGCGGCGGGCGCTGTCGCGGCGCCCGTCATCGCCGCCAACCAGAACGAAGGGAACCAGATACCGTGAGCAAACCCATCCTGCTGCTGAACTGCGGCTCGTCGTCGGTCAAATACCAGGTCATCGACGCGGACACCGAAGACGTCGTCGCGTCCGGCCTGATCCAGCGCATCGGCGACCCGCTGGGCACCATCGACCATACGTACGACGGCCAGACGCACCACCGCGACCAGGCGTTCGCCGACCACAAGGTGGCGCTGGCGACACTGGTCGACATGTTCGGGGAGATCGGCCCGTCGTTGGCCGACGTGGTGGCTGTCGGGCACCGGGCCGTCCACGGCGCCGACCGGTTCCGCTCGACGGTCGTCATCGACGACGCGGTGATCGAGGGCCTGCGCGAGCTGAGCCCGCTGGCGCCGTTGCACAACCCGCCGGGCATCGCCGGCATCGAGGCCGCCCGCGCCGCGCTGCCGAACGTGCCCCACGTCGCCATTTTCGATACGGCGTTCTTCTCGACCCTGCCCCCGGAGGCCTACACCTATGCCGTCGACCGCGACGTGGCCGCCCGCTACAAGATCCGCAAATACGGCTTCCACGGCACGTCGCACATGTACGTCTCGCACAAGGTCGCCGAGGTCCTGGGGCGCGATTACACCGACCTCAACCAGATCGTCTGCCACCTGGGCAACGGGGCGTCCATCTCGGCCATCGACCACGGGGTCGCGGTGGACACGTCGATGGGGTTGACGCCGTTGGCCGGCCTGGTGATGGGCACCCGTTCCGGCGACGTGGACCCCGGCCTGCACGCCTATCTGGGACGCTCGCTCGGCCTCGACCTGAATGGCGTGGACGGCTTCCTCAACAAGCAGTCCGGGATGCTGGGGCTGTCCGGCGTCACCGATTTCCGCGATCTGGACACGTTGATCGACGAGGGCGACGAGCAGGCCGCGCTGGCGATGGCGGTGTATTGCCGCCGCCTGGTGTCCTACATCGGCTCGTTCCTGGCCATCCTGGGCCATGTGGACGCCGTGACGTTCACCGCCGGTGTCGGCGAGAACGACGCGGGCGTGCGCCGTCGCGTGATTGAGCGCCTGGCCCCGCTGGGTTTCTGGCTGGACGAGGACGCGAACGCCGTCCGCTCGAAGCAGCCGCGCGTCATCTCCCGCCCCGATTCCCCGGTGACGGTCTTGGTCGTCCCCACGAACGAGGAGTTGGCGATGGCCCGGGAGACGATCGCCGCGATCTCGTAGGCCCAGCACGCTGTCATGAGGTTGGGGGACGGCCCCCATACCCCCGCGCACCGCGCCGCCCGTCTTCCATCCATCATGGCGGGCAACGCAGCGCCTTCGACATTCTCATACGCCCAACACTTTGGCGACTGCCGCCAACGCTTCTGGCGCGCCGACGCCCAGCCTGCGGGCTTCCTCGGCGTAGCGATGGGCGGCGGAGTCTAGCGCGTCGGAGCGGTCGCCGGGTGGGGGCGCCGGGCGGGGTGCCACGACGGTGCCCGCGCCGCGTCCGGTGACGACGACGGCTGCGGCCTCGAGTTCCGAATAGGCCCGCATCACGGTGCCCGTCGCCACCCCGAGGTCGCCCGCCAATTGGCGCACGGTGGGCAGGCGCGTCCCCGGCGCGAGCACCCCCGACGCGACGGCGCCCGCGACCTGCCGCCGGATCTGCTCGTAGGGCGGGGTGGGGTCGGCCCCGTCGACGCGGATCGCCAGCGTCATCGCAGGGTCCCGTCGTCACCGTCGGGGCGAACGGCCAAGCCAACAGGCGCGGGGTCGCCGTCACCATCGGCGTCTGCGGGAGCCGGCGGCATCCACGCGGCGTCGGAATCCGGACGACTGGCCCCGCCGGCCCCGCCTCCCACGGCGCCGTCGGCGTCCAGGCCGAACCCCGCCAGCACCATGCCCGCCGCGATCACGGCGAAACTGAACCCGAGGCCCAAGGCCGCCACGAGAAGCACCTCAGCCGCCGGGGAAGCCAGGCTGGTCACCGACGGGCCGAAGACCACCTGGTACACCAGGTTGGTGCCCTGGCACTGCGCCCCGTTCTCACCGTTGACATACGACGACGCCATGCTCTGTCCCGCGGACAACCCCATCGCCGCCGTCACGAGGCTCGCAGCCAGCCCCCCAAACGCCGTTGCGAGGACCGCGCGTGCGCTGTGGCGGCGCAGCGCGTCGTCCCACATGGCCAGGGTCGCGTCGGCGCCGTTGCGCGGGCGTCTGGCGATCACCTGGAGCGCGACGACGGCCAACCCCACCAGGACCACCAGGGACACGGCCAGGGGCATCCCATAGTAGGAGCCGAGAAAGGGGCTCGTGCTTCCGCCGCACACGACCACGCCTTGCACAGATCCGACGACCTCGAAACTACGCCCGCCAGGGCTCGCGAGCTGCCACCCCCAGGCGATCAACCCAGCCGTCCACACCAGCGCGACGACGGCTCCCACCCTGAGCGGCACGGACACGTAGTCAGCCACCACCCGCCGCTCCAGCCCGGCGACCCCTTGTTGGCGCGCGGCCCGGTACGGCACCACCTCGCCCACGATGATCGCCACCTCGATGCAGCACCCCAACACGGCGGGCGCGATGAAGGCCCCCTGCCCCAGACGCCCCATCGACGCGGCGACCGGCAACACCAGCAATCCGACCCCGATGCCGACATACCGGGACCCGAGCGCCCAATGGTTGAGCCGGGTCAGCCCGGGATACGCGTCGCGGTTCCAGACGCGCACGGTGTGATGGCGACGCCTCCACCGCAGCGCGAAGAACGCCGTCACCACCATGACGCAGAACACCGTGACGACCACCCACACGCCAGCCATACGACCACTTCCCTCACACCCGACTTGTATCACTTGATTGCTACAAGTCTCCACAACCGGGTGCCTTGTGTCAAGGACCTAACACAACACCAGATCGCCGGACCCGGTTCGCTTCCACACCAAGTCGGGCCGTCACCCCCAGCGGTATCGCCGTGATACCATCACGTCATGGCAATGACCCTTCGGTTGACCGACGACGAATCTGCGGCGCTGAGCGCCTACGCGCAGGCGCACGGGCGGTCCATGCAGGACGTGGCGCGCGCAGCGATCCGCGAGTACGTCAGCGACCGGGTGCTGGCACGCCAGGCGTTGCTGGACAGGATCGTCGCCGAAGACAAAGACGCGTTGGAACTACTGGCCCAGTGACGATCTACCTCGACCTGGACGACCTGCTCGCCGTCGCCGAGGCGGCGCTGTCCCCCCAGCAGGTGCTGGTCCGCGACGCCGGCCTGCTCGAATCCGCGCTGGCCCGCCCGCAGGCCAGTGCCTTCGGCGTGGACGCCTACCGCAGCCTGTGGCGCAAGGCCGCCGCCCTGCTGGAATCGTTGGCGCGCAACCATCCGTTGATCGACGGCAACAAACGGCTGGCCTGGGTGGCCACGCGGTATTTCCTGGCGGTCAACGGCCACGATCTGGCGGTCATCCCCGCCCGCCAGATCGACGATTTCGTCCGCTCGGTGGCGCAAGGGCAGCCAGACCTGCCGATGATCGCCACGTGGCTCGCCGCCCACCAACGCGCCGTTTAGACGGCTGATTCCCTGGGGCCGTCGGCGGCGTCGTGGAAGCGTCCGGAAAATAGTTTGGTATCAGGTGTGACGATCGGGCGCGTGCCGGCCATCTCATCAGTGACGGATAGATTGACCCGTTAGAAGAAAGCACGAAAACATGATCGATCTCGACCGGTTTGTCGACGAGCATGAGCCGATGGTCAGGCGATATGCCCGGGCACGGCTGCCGCGCGCCGACGTGGACGATGTCGTGGTCGAGGTTTTTACGGTGGCATGGCGCCGCCGGGACGAGATACCCACCCCGCCACAACCCTGGCTGTTGGGCGTCACCCGCAAGGTGGTGTCCACGGCCTACCGGTCGGCCCATCGGCGCGCTGCGCTGATGGAGAAGGTCGCACCCACCCGCGCCCCGGTATACCCGGACCACGCGGCGGGCGTCGTCACGTCGGAAGCCATGCTTGCCGCGATCTCGCGCTTGCGCAGCGCCGACCGGGATGTGGTGCTGGCGATGATGAGCGCCGAATTGACCACGCCCCAGTTGGGCGAGGTCTTGGGCTGTTCGCGATCGGCAGCGACCATGCGGCTGAGCAGGGCGCGCGCCCGGTTCAAGGACGCGTTGGTCGCCGAACATTACTTCGACAACGAGGCCAGTGCTCCGTCATTCACCGCGAAGGAGATGTGACATGGACGACATGTTCAAGGCGGCTCGTCACGCAGCCGACCAGGCGACGGAACCGGGCATCCCGGCTGTGATCAAACGACGGATCCACGCGGCCATTTCGGGAGCCCCCATCACTGACCAGCCTGCGACTCAGCTTCATGCCACGCCAGTCCGCCTGCAACGCCGGACGTCGTACCGGGGGATGCGCCTGGCGGTGGCCGTCGGGGCGTGCGCGGTCGTCGTCATCGTTGCTGGCGCGGGGGTGTTCGCCTCGCATATGGTCACGCCCAACCCGCCAGTGATAGGGATGCCCGCAGGAGTGCCAACGGCAGCCGTCAGCGCCAATGCCACGGCCAGCGCGCCCTCCACGCCTGGTTCGGACACCACGCCGACCGATTGCCCGCCATTGGGTATATGCATCCAGCCAAGCACAGGTGCGACGCCCACTCCCGACGCCACACCCAGCGCGCCCCCGACGCCGACGGCACCGGCACCGGGCCCCAGTTGGACCACCGCGCGACTGACGGCGTTGCTGCCGACGGCCACCGACCTTCCCTCGGGATATTCGGTCTACGAAGACGGCTCGTTGGGGTTCGACGGCAAATTCGTCTCCCTTCCAAAAGTCACCCAAAACGGGGCGTGCGTCGAGGGTTATCCCGAAGACGGCATTGTTTTCGTCCTGAGCAAAGGCCCGAACAATACCGTCCGCACTTTCCCCGAGGCGGACAGGCTCTACACCCTGCCCAGCGGCGACAATCTGAGCGTCGGATTCTGGTCGGATCCGGACGGCAGCCTGTACCAGGCCATCAACGATGTCGTCGCGTATTGCTCGGCGGCCCCCAGGACCGACGCCCACTACACCGCGACCAACGGCAGCCCGTCCACGTGGAGCGTGCTCACGCCGCAAGCCACCGGCGGTTTGGCCGGACCGATGCTCGACGGGCTCACGTACGTCGCCGCAACGAATGTCAACGGCGCCCCCGCCACCGAGAACTATCTCGCCTTCGGTCGCGTGAACGGCATCACCATGATCGGCCACATAACAGCGCTGGCCACCCCCAACACGGACGTGTATAACATCGCCTACGAAAAGATCCAGGCCGCACACTAATCACTCCCGTTTGCTGCGCACAGCAAAGGGTTCCGCGTCTCGAAATCGGGAATCGTCAACGTCGGCTGACGAATCGACAACGACGAACCCCGGCCACCAACTGACGGGTCGGCCTCCACGCACCGGCCAGATCGTCCCCCGTCCCCCGCCAACCGATAGGCTGGCTTCCATGACGACAGCGTTGATCACCGGGGGAACGTCGGGCATCGGGGCGGCATATGCGAGGGCGCTGGCCGCGCGCGGGGACGACCTGGTGCTGGTCGCCAGGGACGCCGACCGGCTCGTGGCCTGCGCGGCTGAGTTGCACCAGGCACACGGCGTTGACGTGGAAACGCTCGTCGCCGACTTGGACGTGCGTGCCGACGTGATGCGGGTGGCCGCGCGCCTGGAGGACGCGAACCGCCCCGTCGACCTGTTCGTCAACAACGCAGGCTTCGGCTGGCACCAGGCGCTGTTGGACCAGGATTTCTCCGTCCACGAGCAGGCGTTGAACGTCATGTGCCTGGCCGTCCTGATCCTCGGCGGCGCCGCCGGGCGCGCCATGAAGGCCCGGGGGCACGGCCAGATCGTCAACATTTCGTCGCTGTCGGCCTGGATCGCGCAGGGCAGCTATTCGGCGGTGAAGGTGTTCGTTCGCACCTATTCCGAGGGGCTTTCCGTCGAACTACACGGGACGGGCGTCACGGTGACGGCGGTGTGCCCCGGTTGGGTGCGCACGGAATTCCACCAGCGCGCCGGCATCAAGACGAAGTCGATCCCCGGCTTCATCTGGGTCGACGCGGACCGCATGGTCGCCGCCAGCCTTCTGGACATCGACAAGGGCAAGCGCATCTCGATCCCCGCCAAACGCTGGAAGGTGGCGGCCTTCGTCGCCTCCCACGTCCCGCGCGGAGCCGTCCTGTTCTTCTCCCGAATGCTCTCCAAGAGCCGCGACTAGCCGTCGGCCCCCAGACCATCCCACACCGCGCTCTCCCGCCGCCCCACCAGGCGGCTTGCCACCGTGCCTTCCGTCCCCCGCCAGGCGGCTCCCCACTCCCGCCCCTTGACGCCGAGGGCTGCCTCTAACGCCGAGGGCTGCCCGTCACCGAGGCGATTAAAGGGTTGAGATCGCAGATCGATAAACGTCCACATACCGCCCGCACATGGTCGCGGCGGATAGCGTCGGCGCCACCGTCGCGGCTGCGGCTGACATGCGCGCCCGGCGGTCGGGATCGTTGGCCAACGTCCTCATACCCTCGGCCAAGTCGGCGGCGCTGGGGCCGGTGAGCAAGGCGTTGTCGGGGCCGGTGCCCACCGTCAGCCGCCCGTCGCAATACAGGATCGGCGTGCTGGTGGTGGCCGCTTCGGCCAGGACCAACCCCTGGGTGTCGAAACCGTCGGAGGCCAGGACGACCACGTCGGCGTCGGCGAATTCCTGGGCGATCGCGTCGGCGTCCCGGAAGTGGCCCAGGAAACGGACGTGGCCCCGGGTGGATTGGGACGCCTGGTGCCGCAACGCCGCTTCGATGGGTCCGGCGCCGACGATGCGCAGTTCCCACGAGTCCTCGGCGGCCAACTCGAACGCGTCGAGGATGGCGTCGACGCGCTTCTCGGGGCCCAGGCGGCTGCAACTGAGGAACCGGATGGTCGCCTCGTGGGGGCGTTGGCGGCGCGCGTTGCGGAAGGCTTCGGCCACGCCGCTGGGGATCGCGTGGCCGCGTCCGGCCAACGTCCCCCCGCTGGCGGCGTCGATCCGGTCGATCAGGTACGGCGCGGGCGCGGTGTAGGCGTCCACCTCGGCGGCGATCGCGGCCAGGCTGCGCCAGTCGGTCGCGGCCAGCCTCGCGTCGCCGGGCTCGCGGACGGCCACCGTGCGAACCGGGGGCGTGCCGGCGTGCGCGGCGACCCGCAAAATCCGCGACACCGCCGGCAGATAGCCCAGCGAGTTCGCGATCCCCGAGATGGGATAGGCCGGGTGGCTGCCGGAATAGTTGGAATGGAACGTGTGGATGTGGGGGACGCCCAGACGTCGGGCGACCATCGCGCCCAGGAACAGCGCGCCGCGTTCGCTTTGGGTGTGGACGACGTCCAACGGGTGTTCGGCGGCCACACGTCCGGCCACAGCCGGGGTGGACGCCAGCGAGAACATAAACCCTGGCGTGCCGGGGATATGCCAGTACGGCAACGGTCCGGCCCCGCCGCGCGTCGGTGCGACGAACCCCCGGCTGGGGGCGAACACCGTCACGTCGTGACCGGCGGCGGCCAGTTCGTCCACCTGGAGCTGGACGGAGCGCGCCAGCCCGCCCGACTCGGGGAAAAGGTCGTCCATGAACAGGCCAACGCGAAGCCTAGCGGTGTCATCGTGGGGGATGCCCCCGCGTACCGCGCTACCCGTCGAAGCGCCATCACGGGCAGCACGGCGCGCGGCAAAAGTCATGTGCCCACCCTACCCAGACACCGGAAGAGCGGATAGCTGGCTGCCCCACGAATCACCGAGGATGATGGTGGCGCTGCCTTGCTGCATCGGGAAAATAAGCGTGCCGGTGCGGTCGTCGCCGCTGGACATGGACTGGCCGAAGCCGAGGGGGAAGTCGGCGCTGGGCAGCGGCTGGATGATGTCAGCCGAGTTGTTGACGAAGGCGACGAACGCGGGCTGGAAGGGGCCGCGTTGGACGGCGATGCGGATGGTCGCGTGCAGGCCGTCGGCCTCCCACTGATCGCTGACGACCTGCCACTGGCCCGTCTCGGTGCCGTCGGGGCTGGTAAATGGCAGGCCCCAACTGGCGCTGGCCGAACTGGTCGGGTGCGACGTGGGCGTCACCGACGCGGGTGGCCGTGTGACGGCGAACAGCACCACCACCAACGCCACGACAGCAGCAACGATCGCAACCACCAGGGATGTCTTGGGACGCGGCGGCGCGAAGTCGGCGGATGAAATTTCTGGGCGGCCATCGGTCGTGATCGGCTGCGTGGGATCGTGGGGGCGGCGTGAGGGGGGAAGCCCGGGAACTTGGCCAGGCGTCGGAGCGGACTGGCCGTAAGGAGCCCGGCCATAAGGCTGCTGGCCGTAGGGAACTTGGCCGTACGGCTGCCCGTAAGGGGCTTGCCCGTAGGGCGGCTGGGCCCGCGTGGGATCGTCAGGCGGGACACTTGGCGAAGGCTGGCCAGCACCCTGCCCATACGGCGGCTGGCCGGGAAATCCGTACGGCGGTTGGCCTGGAGCCTGCCCGTACGGCGGCTGGCCGTATGCGCCGTAGGGCGGCTGCTGGTTCCCGGGGCCGACGCCGCGCTGCCCGGGCGCGCCACCACCCCCGTACGGCGGAATGCGGTGGGGAGTAGGGTCAGGTGGTTGCGTCATCGTCCTCAAGGTTATCCCCCCCGGCACAAGCCCGATGTCGCCGGAAACCGCCGGGCCGGCGGCGGCTTCGCAGCCGCGTCTGGCCGCCGAACGCCGACGTGGTACATTGCCTCATGCGAGGCTAATGGGGTTGGCTGTACCGAAGGGAGAGACCCTCATGGCCAGAAGCGCGCACAGCGATGTGCTGGAGCAGATTGGCAGGCGTATCGCCGACGGAAACCTCGCACCCGGAACGGTGATGACGCTCGCGGAGTTGGAAACCGATTACCAGGCGTCGCGCACGGTCATCCGGGAAGCAGTCAGGGTGCTGGAATCGATCGGCATGGTCGCCTCGAAGCGGCGGGTCGGCATCACGGTGCGCCCGATGAGCAATTGGGATTCATTCGACGGCCACCTCATCCGGTGGAACCTCACAGGCCCCCGTCGCCAGTCGCAACTCGACACCATCATGGAACTGCGGGCCGCCGTGGAGCCGATGGCGGCACGTTTGGCCGCGACGCGGGCTTCCCACGCCGACGGCGACGAACTCGTGCGCCTGGCGGTCGAGATGAAGACGCTCGGCCAGCAGGCGCGGGGGGCATCCGAACGTTATCTGGCCGACGATGTCGCCTTCCACAGCCTCATCCTGGCGGCCAGCGGCAACGCCATGTTCGGGACGCTCACGCGGCCAATCTGCGAGACGTTGCGCGGACGGGTGGAAGCGGGTTTGATGCCCGAGACCCCCGTCGAGGGGTCGTTGGAAGGCCACGTCAACACGGCGTTGGCCATTCAGTCGCGCGATCAGGACGGGGCCGGGCGGCACATGGGCGAACTCATCGACGCGATCCAGCAGGAGATAACCAACGGGTAGGTTTCCCAGACACCGCTAAGCCCGCCATGATCGAGTGGAAGATAGGTGCTGAGGTTCGCGGAGGCAAGGGGGTCGTCGCCCATCCGACGCGTCCGACGTCGGCGGCTACCCGTTGTAGAGCGTTTGGGCGCGGTCCAACCCGTCGAGCATGAGCGCCTCGACGGCGTCGGCAGCGCGGGGAATCTGGTCGTCGAGAATCTTGCGGTCGGATGCCGAAAACGACGACAGCACGTAGTCAGCCGGGTCCTGATACTCGGGCGGGCGCCCGATGCCGACGCGGACCCGGTAGAAATCGCCGCTGTGGAGCGACGCGCGGATCGACTTCAGCCCGTTGTGGCCGTTGTCGCCTCCGCCGAGTTTTGCCCGCATCCGGCCCAGATCCAGGTCCAATTCGTCGTGGACGACAACGATGTTCTCGGCGGGCACCCGGTAGTACGACGCGGCCTTGCCCACCGCCCGCCCGGACTCGTTCATGTACGTCTTGGATTTCAGCAGGATGACGGTGGCGGCGTCGGGGCCCACCGAGCCGATACCCAGCGACGCGATCCGGGTGCTGGCCGTCAACGCGTGCAATGACCGGGCGGGCGAGAACGCCACCCGCGCCCGTCGGGCCAACTCGTCGACGACCATGTACCCGACGTTGTGCCGGTTCGACGCGTAGGCCGGGCCCGGATTTCCGAGCCCGGCCACTAGCCATGTGGTCATGGAACCGCTCAGGCCTCCTCGGCCGCCTCGGCGGTTTCGCCTTCCTCGGCGGCTTCGGCGGCAGGCTCTTCGGCCATCCTCGGCGCCTCGACGGTGACGATGATCTCGTCCGGCTCGCCCACCAAGGCCGCGCCTTCGGGCAGCACGAGGTCTTTGGCGTACTTCATGTCGCCGACCTCCATGCCGACGACGTTGACCTGGATCTCGGCTGGGATGTTCGTGGCCTCGACCGCCAACGCGATGGACTGGCGCTCCAGCAGCACCAACCGGTCGGTCGGCACCTCGCCGACGATGACCAGCGGCACGTCGACCGTGACCTTCTCGCCGCGGCGGACGATGATCAGGTCCAGGTGCTCAATGGTGTCCTTGACGGGGTTGCGCTGGACCTGCTTGGGCAGCGCCAGGCGCGTCTCGTCCTCGCCGTCGACGGTGATCTCCAGCAACGCGTTGGCGACACGCAGGGCCAGTTGGACCTGGTGGCCCGGCAGGGACACGTGGATCGGGTCGGTGCCGTGGCCGTACAAGACGGCGGGCACCAGCCCGGCGCGGCGGACGCGGCGGGCCGCCCCCTTGCCGAATTCGGTGCGCGGCGTGGCGGCGAGCTGATTGTTAGCGGGCATGTCGGTTACTCCTCAACCTCATCTGCGAAAGTGGAATGCGGCGACGAGGGAGGACAAGAACCTTGTCGATCACGGGTGTGAACCCCTCGCCGAGGCAACGAGGACATAGTACCAGGGCATCCCCACCGTCAGGACAACGGCAGCCTGGGCTGGTTGGCGTGCTGGACGTCGTTGAACAGGCTGGCGACCGAGCCGTCTTCGAAGACCGCGCGGATGGCGGCGGCGATGAGCGGGGCCAGCGACAGGACGGTCAGGTGGGGGATGACGATGTCTTCGGGGATCGGCAACGTGTTGGTGACGATGATCTCCTCGAACGGCGCCGCGTTCAACCGCTCCGCAGCCGGCCCGGACAACACCGCGTGTGTGGCCGCGCAGATCACCCGTTTGGCGCCGTGGGCGATCAACGCGTCGGCTGCCTGGCAGATGGTCCCGGCGGTGTCGATCATGTCGTCGACCAGCACGCAGGTGCGTCCCTCGACCGTGCCGACGACCTCGCCGACGGCCACCTCGTTGGCCTTGTTCGGGTCGCGGCGTTTGTGGATGATCGCCAACGGGGCGCCCAGCGCGTCGGACCATTTGTCCGTCAGCTTGACGCGTCCGGCGTCGGGGGAGACGACCGTGATGTCGTCGGTCGCATAGTGCGCTTTGACGTGCTCGATGAGGACGGGCAGGCCCATCAGGTGGTCGACCGGCCCGTCGAAGAAACCCTGGATCTGCTCGGCGTGCAGATCGATCGACATGATCCGGTCGGCGCCGGCTGTTTTGTAGAGGTCGGCCACCAGCCGGGCGGAAATGGGCTCGCGCCCGGCATGTTTTTTGTCCTGGCGGGCGTACGGGTAGAACGGCATGATGGCCGTGATGCGGCTGGCGGAGGCCCTCTTCAGCGCGTCGATCATGATGAGCTGTTCCATGATCCATTCGTTGACGGGCGCGGGGTGGCTTTGGATGACGAACGCGTCCGCGCCGCGCACCGACTCCTCGTAGCGCACGTAAATCTCGGAGTTCGCGTACGCCAGCGTGCGCGTCGGCACCAGCGCGACGCCGAGGATGTCGGCGACTTCCATTGCCAGTTCGGGGTAGGCCCGCCCGCTGCAGATCATCAGATGGCGTTCCGTGGGCCGCATGATCCCGCTCACTTGACAGCCTCCCCTGTGTCGTTGCGCGACGCGTGTTTGCGCGCCACCCAGCCAGAAATGTTGCGTTGGCGCCCCCGCGCGACGCCCAGGTCGCCAGCCCCCACGTCGCCGGTGATGGCCGAGCCAGCGGCCACGAACGCGTCGTCGCCAAGCTGGACGGGCGCCACGAGCACCGAATTGCTGCCGACGAACGCGCGGTCGCCGATCGTGGAGGTGTATTTGTGGACGCCGTCATAGTTGGCGAAAATCGTGCCCGCGCCGATATTGACGCCCTCGCCGATGACCGCGTCGCCGCAATAGGTCAGGTGCGGCACCTTCGAGCCCTCGCCGATGACCGCGTTCTTGGCCTCCACGAACGCCCCCACCTTCGCGTGGACGCCGATACGCGTGCCCGGCCTCAGATAGCTGAACGGCCCCACGGTCGCCCCCGGCCCGATCTCGGCCAGCGTCGCGTGCGTGCGGACGACGGACGCGCCCTCGCCCACCTCCACGTCGACCAGCGTCGTGTCCGGCCCGATGACCGCGCCCGTGGCCACCGACGTGGCGCCCTCCAGGCTGGTCCCCGGCAACAGGGTGACATCGGGGGCCAGGTCAACGCCGGCGTGGACCCAGGTGGTGGCCGGATCGACGACGGTGACGCCGGCCCGCATCCAGCCGTCCAGGATGCGGGCGTTGAGCTGGCCGTTGCGGGCGGCGAGCTGCACCCGGTCGTTGACGCCCTCGACCTGGAGGTAGTCGGCCAACAGGTGCGCGCCGACCCGCCCGTCGCGGGCGCGTATCCAGGAAACCATGTCGGTGAGGTAAATCTGGTGCTGGTCGTTGTCGGTGCCCAACTGGCCCAGGCCGGCGCGCAGGGCGTCCACGTCGAACACGTAGATGCCGGAGTTGATCTCGGCCACCTCGCGCTCGGCGTCGGTGGCGTCGCGGTGCTCGACGATCCGCGCGATCTGGGCGTCGGGGGCGTCGTCGTCGCGGATGACGCGGCCATAGTCGGTGGGGTCCGGGACGACGGTGGTCAGCACCGTCGCCGTGTTGTGGTGGTGACGGTGGGTGGCCAGCATCGCGCGCAACGTCGCGCCCTCCAGGAGGGGCACGTCGCCGCTGGTGACGACCAGTTTGCCGCTGATACCAGGCAACGCCGCCAGGCCGCAGCGGACCGCGTCGCCGGTGCCCAGGAGTTCTTCTTGGACGGCGACGACGGCGTCGGGCGCCACGTCGGCCAGATGCGCCTCGACCTGCTCGCGCCCATGCCCGACGACCACGACGATGCGCTCGGGAGCCAGCGCGTCAGCCGCCGTGATCGCGTGGGCTAGCATCGTGCGCCCGGCCACCTGGTGCAACACCTTGGGACGGGCTGATTTCATCCGCGTCCCCGCGCCCGCCGCCATGATGATGACGGCGGCAATGCGATCCACGTCGTCGGAAATGTTGTCAGACACCGGCACTCCATCGGTTGAACTGCGCTCCCCGGGCAGGAATCGAACCTGCGTCGCTAGTCCTGATTCAAAGTCAGGCGGGCCCTACCAACAGACCAACCGGGGAACGACCACGGACCGGGAGCCATTCTATCGGGTTCGTGAACTGCACGAGAACAAGAGGTGAACTAGACAGCGATCAAGAGGGTGAGTCAGATAGCGATTAAGACACGAGTACTCCCGATTACCACAACGGCCCCCGCGTCGGCCACACTGGCATGGTGACCGGCTACCTGTCTCCCATGCCGCGCGCACGCCGTGGTCGCGTGCGGATGACGCGCATGGAGCGGCACGAGCAGTTGATCGACGTGGCCCGGCGTCTGTTTTCCGACAAGGGCCTGGAAGGCACGTCGGTCGAGGAGATCGCTGCCGTCGCCGGGGTGAGCAAACCCGTCGTCTATGAGCATTTCGGCGGCAAGGAGGGCCTGTACGCCGTCGTCGTCGACCGCGAGGTGACGACGTTGCACACCGCCATCAAGACGGCGTTGGCCACCAGCGACGCCAGCCCGCGCGAGCTGATCGAGCTGGGGACGCTGGCGCTGTTGGACTACATCGACGACCACGCCGACGGCTTCCGCATCCTCTCGCGGGATTCGTCCTCGACGGAAGCCTCCTTCGCGACGATCCTGTCCGACATCGCCTCCCGCGTCGAAGACCAACTGGCCGACGAGTTCACCAAACTCGGGCGCGACCCCGGCATCGCCCCCCTGTACGCGCAGATGCTCGTGGGCCTGGTGGCCCTGGCCGGCCAATGGTGGGTCGACAACAAGGGCGGCATGACCAAACCCGTGGTGGCCGCCCACTTGGTCAACCTGGCCTGGTACGGCATGCGCGACCTGCGCGCCCAGCCCCGCCTAGTGACGGGGCGCCGTCGTCGCGCGGCGTTGGGAGCCAACCAGTCGTAAGACGGCAAGGCCCCACAACGGCGGCCCGCTGGATTCACGCATATCGCCCGGAACGGAGGGAAGCCTTACGTGGGGAAGCCCTACGTGGATTGCCGGACGATCAGCTCGACGGGGAACGTCGGGCGCGGCGTCGCCGTACCGTGGGCGGCGATCTCCAGAACCAGTTCTGCCGCCGCTTTTCCTTGTTCATACGACGACTGGTGCACGGTCGTCAATGGGACGGGCGCTGTTTGCCCAGCCTCGATGTCGTCGTACCCGACGAGGGCCATATCCTGGGGCACCCTGATGTGATTCGCCAGGAGAACGTTTTGGAAAGCCAGCGCGATGAGGTCATTGGCGCACAAGGCCGCCGTGGGCCTCGGCCGCATCTGGAGCACTTCTTCGGCTGCGGCGCTGCGGGAAGCGAACGATCCCCCGCGCGCGTCCACCCGGCGGATGGCCGCAGGGTCGAGGCCGGCATTGACAAAGGCCGCCTTCGCGCCCGCCAAGCGTTCCTTCACCGCCTGTTCTGCACCAGGACCGCCGACGAAGACGATGTCGCGGTGGCCCCGTTCCAGCAGGTGTTCCATCGCAATCCGGCCGCCTTGGACGTTGTCGGAATTAATGGTCGGGAAGTGTGACCGTCGCGGGTCGGCGTCGATGAGCACGACGACGGCGCCGCTCGCCTCCAGCGTGCGCATGTGAGTTTCAGCCGCGCTGGAGGCCATCACGATGGCTCCGGTGACGCGCATCTCCGAAAGGGTGCGCGCGTAATGCGCTTCCCGGGCGGGATCGCAGTCGGTGTTGCACACGATGACGACATCCTGCGCCTGGATGGCGACGTCCTCGATACCCCGTTGGATTTCGAGCAACGACGGGTTGGGGACATCGGGCGTCAAGAATCCGATGGCGTGGCTCCGGGCTCCGAGGACCACGCGAACGGCGCTATTGGGGATGAAACCGAGCGCGTCGATCGCGTCTTCGATCCGTTTGCGGGTTCCAACCGAGACGCGTGTCGTGTTGTTGAGATAGTTCGAAACCGATCCGATGGAGGTTCCAGCGACCCGTGCGACGTCGCGAATTGTTGGCCGCTGCGCCATCAGTCGTTCTCCTTTCGACCATCCCAAATTTTAGAGCCTCATTCATGCGCCTGATAGCCGCGCGTCGGCGAACACCGCTTACGCTTCTCGAAGATCACCACCGGCTCCCTCTTGACAGAAGTTCGCCAGAACCATAAATTGAACTTGTTCAAATAAGCTAGATGTTGAACCGAAGGAGCAGCCTAATGAAGCTCTTCTACCATCGCATCAGTGTGATGGCTGCCATCATGGCAACCGCAACAGCACTCGCCATCGTCAGTGCTGCACCTGCGCAAGCGGCAACAAATACCTACTACATCGACAATCAGGCGGGCTGCTCGAACTCGAATGTGGGCACATCGGAGTCTGCTCCTTGGTGCGACTTCGCCAACGTGAACGCAACGACGTTCGGGCCTGGAACGCAGATTCTGTTGAGGCGCGGGGATACCTGGTACCAGTCGATGAGCATCCATGGATCCGGATCCAGTTCACAACAGAACGTCATTGGTGCGTATGGGTCAGGCGCTGCCCCGGTCATACGCGGCACAGATCAAGCTACCGATCGCACCATACTCATGCGCGACAACCCGAGCTATTGGACTGTGCAAGACCTCGAGTTGAGCCACGCGGCCGATGGGATTCGCGCAAGTTACTCCACTCCTTCACCGGGTGGTCTAATCTTCCGCAATCTGTATATCCACGACCTGGACTATTACGTGCAGGGAGTGCCCGCCCAAAGCCCTGGACCCGGCGACTACTCCATTTACTGGTCGACCAGCATCACGGTAGATGGCGTGCCTGGGTTTGTTCCCGGCACCGGTCCGACAGCGAGCAACATTCTCATTGACAATGTTCGCACTGAGAACGCAACCGCGCCCTCGCTACAAGCGCCTGGCTGCAATGGGCCTGCGTGCCCCACTGGCGGTCTGACAGGCGTGATCGTCCGGGACAGCACTTTCCTGGATTCCAATGGTGGGCTTTCGCTCCAGGGTGTTGCGAACGCTACGGTTCAGTCGAACACGATCTCAGGGATGGGCCAAGACGCGAAGAGCAGCGGCCAGACCGCCGTCTTTCTCTGGGGGAGCAGCAACGTCGACGTCGTTGACAACGTAATTGAGTCGACCGCAGATACTCATTCGCCCGATCAGACTGGCATCGACCTTGAGGCCTACAACAACGACATCCGTATTCGCGGCAACCTGTTCCGCAACCATTGCGGAGCAGGCATTGAGGTGCTCAACATCGATCAGGAAAATCGCCCGAACGATTTCAACACCAATATCCTTATCGCCCAGAACGCCTTCTACAAGAACGAGGTGGACCCGACGTACGGAATGTCCGGTTCCATCGTGTTCAACAGCCCCGCCGGAAAGTCATCGGGCACTATTCGCGACAACGTCTATTACGAACCCACGACGCCCTCGTTCATCGGTGGCTCGGATTCGAGTGGCTGGACTGTGACCAACAACCTCTCGGGAACGAATACGGGCTTGGATTTCTCCTCGTTCAACTTCGGGTCGTCCAACCCCATGGGCAATTGGCACCAACAGGCGTACTCGGGCTCCACCTGGACCGACATGACGTCGTGGGATGGGAACGAGTGGTCATCGGCGGACGCCGGAACTACTGCCTTCGAGCTGAGTCCTGGATCGAACACCGCTTTTGTGTCGCAAATGTGGCAAGCTCCGACCTCGGGTACGGTCGATATCCGTGGCGCGATTCAGAAAGTCGCCGCCGGCGGAGACGGCGTCAGCGTGCTGATCGCCAAGAATGACACGATCGTGTGGCCTGCGCCGGGACAGGGATACGACATTGGCGCAAACGACACGTCGGTCGTCGAGGCTGCGGTGAGCGCTATCGACGTCGTCGCTGGCGACCAGATCCGGTTTGAGGTCTACTCATGGCCGTCGGGCGATTCCACGGCGGACAGCGTCGTCTGGAGCCCGGTAGTGAGCTACCGTCCATGATCCGCTGAGTGCGATGCTCGGGGTGGTTGCCGCCATGCGGCGGTGATCCGCTGTGAGAGATGAAGGCCTCCGGCTAGTGAAGCGGGCTTTCTAGTGCACCGCTTCACTAGCCGGAGGCCTTCGCGTTCCAAGCTAAGCTGCTGATCGCTCGACTGGCCAACCTCTCCGACCAAGCGGCTGGGACAGAACCTACCGGGAACCCATGGTCGATTCACGCACTATCAAACGAGGCTGTAGTACCAGTCGGCGATGCACATGGCCCGCTTCGAGTTCGGATAGCAGCATCTCACCAGCCATGCGACCAATCTCGTACTGTGGCAACGCGATTGTGGTGATCGGGATGGGCGCGAGTTCCGCTTGATCGATGTTGTTGTAGCCCACGATCGCGATGTCCTCCGGGACTCGAATTCCTATCCGTGACAAGGTCCCTGCAACGGCGAGGGCGAGCGAGTCCGACGCGCAGAATATCGCTCTCGGCCGGATGGGCAGCGCCGCGATTCGCTGGCCCACCTCGGCTCTGGCTGCGGTGCTCACTCCCGTGGCATCGATGCGTTGCAGGGCCTGCGTCGGTAGTCCGGCCGCAGCTACGGCTGCCGATGCGCCGGTGAATCGGTCGCGCATCTGACGTTCGCCGCCGGGGCCACCCACGAAGACGAAAGTGGTATGGCCGAGCGAAATGAGATGTTCCAGCGCAAGGCGACCGCCGCGGACGTCGTCGGTTGAGACCCCACATGCGTCGTAGTCTCCTTCATCGGCACCACAGAGGACGATAGCGGCGCCGGCATCTCGAAGACGGTTCAGGTGGTCTTCACCGGCTCCTGTGAAGGCTGGAACGACAACAGCACCTACGACGCGCATGGCAGCCAGAGCGTCGACGAACTGCTTCTCGCGTTCCACGACGCCTTCCGTGTTGCACAGCACAACGACGTATCCAGCCACTCGAACGGCGTCTTCGATGCCCTTGGCGATGGTCACGAAGAACGGATCGGGCGCATCTGACGCGATGAAGCTGATGATCCCGTTCCGGGCCCCACGCATGACCCGGCCGGCGTTGTTCGGAACGAACCTGAGATCAGCGATGGCCTTCTCGACCCGGACACGGGTTCGCGCACTTACCGGCTTCGTGTCATTCAGGTAGTTCGACACCGTCGCGGTAGAAACGCCAGCTTGCTGGGCTACGTCTCGGATTGTCGATATCGACGCCACGGCTCTCCAAGGTCTGAGTTGTCAACGACGGCTCAATTGTGCGTCAGTTTTGGCGGTTGAATTGAGCGTCGCTTTTGCGTAGTTGATTCTAGCTTGCTGGGCTGGTTTCGGCGGTTGTAGGCGGGGAATAGGTCGCCTTTCAGTGCGATCTCGATGTAGCTCGCAACAACGTCGAGATCGGGCGCCGCGAAGATGAAGTAGTCGCATCCCCTTGATCGTGGGTCGCGGCAGTTGGTTCCTCCCGGATCTGCTCATGGCGTCACGGATACTCTGGCAGCGCCCCATGCGGGGCCCGCAGCGCCATCGCGACCCTGATCGTCACGAACGGCCCTCCGTTGATCTGAGGATACGCGCCACGTCGGCCCGCGCATCCCGGATCGCCTCCAGGCACCCAAACCCATACTGCTCGTCAGGTTCGAGGTAACTCCCCTCGGTCCATTCGTTCCAAGCATTGAGTGTCACAATGCCTGAGCCGCTTCGAGCCGCGTCAAGAAGTGCGGCCCTGCTGGCGATCCCGAGGTTTTCAGGGGTGTTGTCGACCAGTATCGAGGTGAACGGATAGCCAAGTTCCGAAGTCATGTCCCATTCAACGGTCCGCGGGCTCGGATCCCACCCCATCGTCACATTCGGGTAGTACGGGATTGAGAAGCAATGACCCACGTCCCAGGTTGCCTCGGCGTACTTGAAGGCGCGCTCGTACGCTGTCGTGGGGAAGGTGTCGAATCCATTCGGGGTCTGGTGCCACCAGGTGTAGTTCGTCGCACTGTCGAAGCCCAGTTCGCCGAGCGTACGCCCCGGGTCAGGGACTTGGGGAGTAACGATCGCGTTGAGGTGCAGTTCGCCGGCGCCACGCTTTCGTGCCTCCTCGCGGAACCACAGGAGGAAGTCACGCGCGCCTTCGACACCGCCCATTCCATCGACGAATCCAGCGACGTCGTAGATGGAGAAATATTTGCCGCCGCCAACCGTGTAATAGCTGGGGTGCGTGAGGTAGGAATCGATGACGTGGGCGGCGGCATTGCGCGCGTGATAGCGCCCGTTCGGGGCCGGGAGCAGACGGGCGGGGTGCGAGCTGGCCGCCGGATATAGGTCGGGCCAGTCGTGATTAGCCCACATGAGCGCAAACCGAAACTCGGGCAGGCGGTCGGCGGCGAGCAACCCGCGGTCAAGGAAGCCGCTAAGAAACGGAGCATTATCGAACCAATACCAGTCGACGATGAATCCGGTGATGCCATGGTCGAGCGCAGCCGCGACCGCCCGCGAAGCGACGACGGGGTCGCTCTCGTCGCTCTCGCCCCATAGCGGTCTCTTGGGCTGGACGTGGCCAGGGAATCGCGGCGCGGCGCGACGCAAGAGGTCCCACTCCGTCCATTCATTGCCCCACAACCTTGAGTTGACCGCATCGTTGTGCCATTGAGGAAAGTAGTAGACGAGGAGGTCAGGATTGATCCGGGTACTTTGCGGCGCAGCCGGTGTTGCAATGGGAGCCGGCTCTCGGTTCTCGTCGCCGAAGACGGCGTAGTCGCTTGTCAGGGTCATACTCGGATTCTCATTTCCTGTAGTGAAGATGTATCGCGAACGCCGCCGCCGAGGCGCTTGAGATTGTCGCCGGTCATCGCGACGACGGAGTTTCGGATCACGTTGAACATCCAGGGTGCGTGGGCCACCGATCCCCGGATTGTTCCGCATGTCGGTCGACGTCGTTCGCCAGCAGGCGGACGGGACCTATCAGTCCGGTGGGCTCGAGCGCGACGACTGCGTCGAACGGGTTGTCGGCATGTGCGGGGGCAAGTGTGGTGGTCACCTCAACCACGAGCCGGGAGTCTGCCTCCGATTGAGTGGGTAACTCGAATCGGTAGGGTGGTGCAATGCGGACTCCGAGATCATGTCCATTGATCCAGACCTGTGCGGTTTCGCCGACCTCGCCCAAGTCAATCCGGCGCGCGCCGCGTAGCGACACCGTCCGCTCGTAGCGCACGGTTCCAGAGAACTGTGGCAGCCGGCCTGGCGCATTCGCGACGCCGAGGGTGCCGAACCCCGCAGGATGAAAGCTTCCCTCCCCCGGAGCCTGTACGCTGACGGACCAGCCATCGCAGGGCAACTCGCCGAGCAGCCGGTCGACCTCTGGTTCCTGGATGGCCTCATCAGTGTCGAATCGGAGGAAGCGGGACTCTCCCGGCTCCAGACGCAACGCAATCGCAATGCGCTCGCCGTCCTCACGCACGGTCGGGCGATAACGACCGCCAGTGAGCGAATCCTCTATCACCGGCGTTCCCTCCTCTAGCGGAACCCGCAGCCACGTCTCGACAGCCTTGTGCAGCGACTCATTGACGAGGAACACGAGCGACAGGCCGACGTCGTCAATGCGACGGAGGACACGCAGATCAGGTTGATCCTCCGAGGTCCCGACGGCCCCGTCGACGGACTGAGGCAGTTCCGCGAGAGGGACGACGCTGACGGCCTGGCGGAACCGCTCGAGAAGGTCGGCGGGCGCATCTCCTGACCAGCCTGAAGGCAAGGCGTCAACCACGATGGTCCGTATGCCCCGGTCGACGATCGCCTCGGCGAGCCGGGGTGGGAGTCGCTCGGCAAAGGGGATCACAAGCAGTGGGTACGTCTCCCTCGCGATACGCAGGCCGCCATCAGGGGTGACTTGCGCGTCAACGACGGCGTCGATGGGGATGACGTCAGCGTCACGCTGTGCTCGGGCCAACACGCCGATCGGTTTCTCGAACGGCATCGCCGCTCCCACCCACTCTGCCTCGGCATGGTAGAGCACGGCTGCATCCGCCAAGTGCACGCCACCGTCCATCGCCGCCGAGACCGTCTCCGCGTACTTGCGCCAGATTGCGAAGTGGGGCCACTGCGGGTTCAGACCACCGTTGAAGAAGTGTGGCGGGCAGTCCGGATCCCAGACCTTTGGAGAGAACGCGTGCGGCACGAGCACGTTGACGCCCCGCACCGCCAAGTGATCCGTCAGGTGCTTCATCAGGCGCAGACCCTCATGCCACCCGTACGCCCCGAACGCCTCGCACATGGCAAGGCCTCGCTTGCGTGGGTCGATGTGGGCCGCCGAGGAAGCCAGCTTCGCGAGCCCCCAGTGATAGAACTCGTCATCGTAATTGCCAAACGTGCCCTTGCGTCGTCCAGCGGTTGCGCCGGGCTGAATGTGCTGAACGGCGTCGATCCCGCCCATGTGCTGTCCGCTCATGGCTCGGAAGTAGTGACCGGCACCGTAACCTAGACGCGCGTGCGC
>Ga0123357_10000946_pt1 | contig 29532 bp, 24 predicted proteins | sample TergutEmb28metaG_FD_89873 | JGI IMG/M metagenome (GOLD analysis project Ga0123357, IMG submission 89873) | Embiratermes neotenicus P4 segment gut microbial communities from Petit-Saut dam, French Guiana - Emb289 P4 | ecosystem: Host-associated > Arthropoda: Insects > Digestive system > Gut ...
CGGGAGCCCCCCCCCCTTTTTTTTTGGCTCCTGGGGGGCGCAATCAACCAGCCGCCCCCCTTAATTTTCCCCCCCCCCCCCCCCCCCCCCAATCCTCTCACTTCTTCATGTACACAAGAGCACAACTTTTTTGGTCGGCTGTTTAGATATCCCCTCTAGCATGTCAATATATTACAGTTATGATCCGCTCGAGAAATTACGTGTCACGGAGATGCAATAATTAACCGCTAGACTTTTTACGCTATATTCTAGAAGTTTTTTATTCAGTGGTTTAGGGAATTGTGTGGAAAATACTCCTCCGTAGACTAGTGTATGCATAAAGGTAGCGAAAAAAAAAAAGTGTTGTTTTGCCGAACTTCGCGGTGTAGCTACTTGAAAATTACTGGTTTTATTAATTTTTACGGCTAGGGAAGAGAGAAAAGTAATGTGTCTTCAAAATGGACTCTTGTTGTTTCCTTCCTTTCTCTAGTCTCACACCACCCCCCTGCACCCATCAGCTTACCATTCCCTTTTCCTTTGTTGGTGTAGAACCTTATCTAGGTTCTAAATTTTTTAAATAATGTAAGCTGATAAAAGCTGAAGGTTTGTAATATGAAATAAAATTTGTTGCTAGGTAGAATACAAAAGTTCGTTTGTAACATGAACTGTAATTCTTTTAACATGTGAGTGGCCTCTCTAACCATGTTAACGGTTTACGTTTGTTTGGTAGCAGCTTCGCTGCAGCTGTGGGAATTGTAATTGCATGCACTGCAGAAGTGTGTGTGTTTATGTGTGTGGTATATATATATATATATGTGTATATATATATATGATATAGTACCTAGGTACATTTGTATGTACAGTTTAATAGTACAAGTGCGGTATGAAGGGACTAGCCTCGCCGTAAACTTGTCAGATCTTAACAGAAATGCATAAGCTACAATGCAATAGCAGTTATTTTATGGTAAGGGCTGCCTTTATTTATGATGTAGTTAATGTGCCCAAGTTTTAGGTCTACACTTGCAGTACCAAATTTAGGACGTCTTACTTGATTAATGACTTCCATATATATGCTTGTCAAATATTAAGATCATAATCCCTGTACATATTTTTGTAGTATGCTTAAGTTTGGGCGATCGAGGGAAGTTTCACGGAAGTAGGTTAGCTGGTTCAAACAGTGTTGTGGACACTCATTCAGGTGCGATCTTTCCTCTGTCTTTCCTTATAAAGTAAACAATTAGGATTCAAGCCTAGAAGAAAGTCCCGTGGATACGTTCTGTGGCAGAGCTTGCCAGAAAAGAAAAGTGCCTGTCTGGCTTAAGACTTTAAGAATGAAATGAATGACTCGCCCATTACATTTGTGTATTTATGTATCTTGAAACATGTAATTCACTCGTCCTAGCGGTCTACACTACACATTGTGTAGGAGTAAATATTGTCATTCTTTTATTATTTAATTCCATTTTCCTTAATTTCCTTTTCTGTCTGCCATCACTAATCCTCTGCAATATTATGCGCAAATATCCTGTTGAACAGACGAGCTTAATTCTTCCTTGTTTGTGAGAGTTTTGCCTCTCAGAAGAATCGAGTAGGCACGCATTCAAGAAAATTATATGAACACAATACAGTACATACGTATTCTTCCATTGAAATATATTTTTTTTTTATTTTCTATCTCCACTTCCAACAATTTTTATATATTTTTACGTTGTAGGTAATTTTACTTTGGTTTTCGCATTATATTGTCAAGGCCGGAAGATGTTTTCAATAAATGAGGCTTTTCGTTTAATCCAGGCGTCTTTGTGGATGGATACCTTATTTCTTGGGTCTGTTACGGATTTGTGTCCCGTTCGCTGGTTGGCTGTGATTCATGGGGTTGATGAGTTGTCGTTACTCTATCAGGCGCGTTATTGCTGATTGTAGTGGAATCCCTTTATGTTATCTACGAGTGTGATTGTTTATGTCGGTGAATAGTGTCATGGTCACGTGCTGTCATATTGCTCGCACTAAACGAATTACACATGTGACGGAACCGTTATTTGAATTGAACTGCATGGGTGGTTGAAACATAGGAAGAACATCCATCGGCAGCGACCACTGGTGATAGAGTAGCGATGCGTTATGAATGACGTCACCATTTCATGCGTCCCTTTATGTCTGTTTATGTCAAATCCTAAAATTGTCTTTCATCTGAGAATCCTAGGAACACAATATTTCTGTACAAGGAATTCCCTTATTTCACAGAATCATGTAGCCTCTAATTGTAAAGTTTTATTTTTGAAGGATTTAATGAAAGAAATTTGAGAGACATCTGTTGCTGACATTTAGCCTGTTCAATCACGCAGGAAACCCCTCATGCAACTGACAGTTGTTCGTTTATATTGATAATCAAACGGAATTCCGTATATTTTATTGCATTTAATCCGAGTTGTACTGTGGTTAGGTATTTATCGAATTTTAAAAAGTCGCCGCACGTGCACAGATTTTGTTTTCCCAATGTATTTTATATTCCAGATTCGATAATTATTTTTAGAAACGTAACAACTTCCCGTTGAAAAGGTAATGAGGTGTGTGATAATACCGATATAAGGCGTTGATGTCACTGGCACTTTTTTCCGGGTTACTCCAAGAGTCTGGTTGACAGAATGTATTGATGTTTGTTTTTTTGCACCGTGCATTGTAATATAATTATACAATATATACCAACAAAATGCACTTTTTCTAAAGTAATATTTTAATTTGTTGTGTCTTCTACGTGTTTCGAACCCGAGGGTTCATCTTCCGGAAGAGGGTTGTACATACAAGTATGGTATAGTGTGTTGTTCATACTGAAATTACAATAAAAGGCTTTTATAAGATATCTGAGTATAAGATATTTGAACTTTTTAAATATATCGATATGAACGTGAACCATAGTAGTTAAAACATAATGTAGAAATAAACTATTAAACCGTAAAATATTGCCTTCAGAGTTTCAAGAAATGCAAAACAGTGTCTCAGAATGTGATATGAAGGGAGATTGTACGTACCATCAATATAAGCAATCTTGTAGGTAGAAGTGTGTGTTTGGTAGTGAGTTCTAGGAAGTTGGTAGTGTCTTAGTATTGATCGGTGTATATTGCTGGTGGTGACGTAATGCGGGGTTCGAAGATCAAGTGGTATATGCGGTTGTTCTCACCTGTGTTTTGTTCCGATGTGAGTTCCTTGTGGTAATAGTGTGATTTGATATGAAACTGTTCAGGAGGACTTACTCGTAATAGTGAGGAGTTATTGATTTGATTTTGGAGGGACAAGGTGGTATTAATGGGTCCATATTCATGGTCGTTGTTTTGTTATTTAGGATATGTAGAGCTTATGCTAATGAGGGTCATTTTGTTTTATGTATGGTATGTGTTCTGGTATCTTTGTTTGAGGTTATGGCTAGTCTGTCCGACTTAGAGTAATTTACATGTGTTCCATGTAAGTTCGTAAATCCCACATTGTTTGTGTTCATGTATGTTGCTGTTCGTTTTAGTTTTGGTGAGGTCGTGTATTGTGTTGGTGCACTTGAAAGATATTCTCACATTTGTATGTTTAAATAGATTTGTAATCTTGCGAATTAATGGACTATGTGAATGTTGTCCAGGTTTTTATAACTGTGACAGTGTTATTGTTTCGGTCGTAGTTGTTGTGTCTGTGTTGTAATTAGGAGTGTAGTTGTTGGAAAAGTGTATGTAGAAAGTTATTGGTTCGTGGGTTGTATTGTATTACGGTCCATTCTTTCTGTTTCCTTTCAGGTGTGTGTGGAAGTGACCGTATTCGTGTGATGTAATATATGTGTGGGGCCATCTTGTGTTCTACGGAGTTGTTCGAGAGGAAATTTATGTTTGTGTCTGTGTTGGTGGGTTTTCGAAATATGTCAGGTTCGATCTTAGATGGTTTTCGAATTAGAAGCAGGTCTAAGAAGTTTATTTGTCCATTGGCTTCATGTGTTGGATTAAATTTTATATCTATATGTATCTGGTTCATACTGGTGGTAATAGTAATGGAAACCGAAAACGCAATAAAACTCTTGGATGCCAAAATGCATCATAAATACCGCATTTTAGCTACAAAAGTAAAACAAATCCTAAATTCAAATAATCCTTACAATATTTTACGTAAAATAAACCTCTGTATCATAAAACAAAACAAAAGCTTCGAACAAAAAAATGCAATACTTGTCCCAGCTGATAAAGGCTGATAAAAGATACATCCCGACCTTATTACTATTACCATTAGGGCTATAACATAGACGAACGAGTTTATCGAAAGGTTATATTTGGGCATCACAACTAGAAACTATTTCTTTGTAGCCGTCCAGGGAACTTTAACACTACGTTGCCTGACCAGTCTTTAGCTAGGACCCCTCCCAGAGAATACGAGTATTACGTGGCCTTTCACAGTGACATGAACAGTTAATAGACTCATTTATTTATCAAGATAATTGGGGATAATTTGTCAAGTCTTTAACACTGATTATTAACTTTTCATATTTCACAGTTGGTATCAACAACGAACAGCGACGGAATTTATCTACCACCCTCGAGTCTTGTTTAATCTTCCAGTTCTTTTTCCCGTCTGACGCACACGCGGGTCCGAAACCGTTTTCTGGAACCCAGCTTAACTGCTTCTGGTACACTTGCCCTCTTATAAAACAGGTGTTCACTCTGAGCAGTGACCACACGTGCAACATCTCTCAACAATACGGCCATAAACCTACAAGCAACTCCTCGCAGCAATATGGCCAAGAGGTCTGTACCTGCCATTGTGGAACCTTAATCGCTGTCCCGTGCGCTAATATACATTTCGCGCTTATTCTAATAACTTTGAAATTAAATCAACCAAATGTAATTTTGCCTATCTAACCACCGAGCATATCCGTGATCTGGTCTTGAACCAAGGATCACCGGTAACATCATTTCCCTCTGAGCAAAATTTTGAAGTTGTACATGGTAAACCGATAACATTTATATCAGTGCCGTTCATATCACAAGAGATTTGTTAAAATTTCCCGTTGAAATTGCAATAGGCCTTTCGTAGTAAAGTTAAAGGTAAATTAGTCCCGTCACAGGCCTGGAGTGGCCCAGAGGGTTCCAGGAAGTTAAGGTCCCCAGACAACATGACAAAGGCACAGGGTGGTGGTAAGGTTGTCAGCCCTACGCACCAGCCGCCTTTACCCCCAGGAAATGCTCCTGGTACTAATTTCTTTTAGAGCCTGAGTCGACTCCAGGGCCATAGTGCGATCGTAAGGATGTCAACTAAAAATTCCAATGACACCATCTAGAATCGAACCAGCGACCTTCCGATTTGTAGCACAGCACCTTAACCGCTGTGCCACCGCGGTCCCCTAGGCCTTATCATATTGTGAGGCATAAAATCGGGCGTGCTTGACTTCTTTTGTTGTGTGTTTGTGTTTTTTTTCCCCTTTTGGTTTCTCTGTTGTGATATGTGAATGCCAGCAGTTATGGCCAAGAAGAATCCAACGTTACAGATTTTGTCGGGCAGCCAACGAGGGGTGGTCCTCCAGCTTGGGGTATGGACGAGGTACTGACAACTCCTCACCGTAAAGAACACTACCATGTTACGAAACGTTCAACCCTAATGAATCAAAATTCCATTCAGGAAGAAATTAAGAGCAGATTGAAGTCAGGGAATGCTTGCTATCATTCGGTGCGGAATCTTTTGTCTTCTAGTTTGGTATTAAAAAATTTCAAGATTAAGATATACATAACTATAATTTTGCCTGTTGTTGTGTATGGGTGTGAAACTTGATCGCTCACATTGAGGCAGGAACGTATGGTGAGGGTGTTTGAGAATGGGGTGCTGAGAATATTTGGGCCTAAGAAGGACGAGCTAACAAGGGAGTGGAGAAGACTACATAATGAGGAAGTTAATGATCTTTGCTCCCCAACCAAATATTCGGGTGATCAGTTCGAGAAGAATAAGATGGTTGGCGCACATAGCACTTATGGGGAGAGGAGTGGTGTATGCAGGGTTTGAGAATTGTATACAGGGGTTTGGTGGGGAAACCTGAAGGAAAGAGACCACTTGGAAGACCCATGCTTAGATGGGAGAATAAGTTTAAGATGGATCTTCAGGATATTGGATGAAGGACATGGACTGGATGGATCTGGCTCAGAATAGGGAGGGGCAACGGGCTGTTGTGAATGCGGTAATGAACCTTCGGGTTCCATAAAATACGTGGAATTTCTTGAGTAGCTGAGAACTTGTTCACTTCTTAAGAAGGACCCTACTCCATGGGGTTAATTAATTAGTTTAGGTTACCTGTACGTTCTCCTGTACAAAGTTTGTACTTCATTCTGCATGTGTTCGTTCTTGCTCTGTCAGTGTTACTTTTCCCTTTTGGTACTGCGAAAGGCGATGCTTGTAACGTACTATTATCTTCGACTTCTTCTATCGATGTGTGTTTATATGTTATATTTGCTACACGGTTTAGTTCTCTTGCAATGACATTGTAACAGTTTTAACTCCGTCGTTTTGCTGGTCGTATCGGAAAACAATATTTTTGATTATTTCCTCCCCTCTCCCCGCTTTTAGTTGTATATGTCGTAGAACAGGACTGGCCATTCTGCAAGAGATGGTATAGCCGAGGCCGTGCCATTACCGTACATCACTTCGTGAAATCCTGTTTCGAGAACATCGAAAACTTGCCCACGTTTCATTGCTTCACTGTTGTCAGTTTCAAATGCCGATGTTTCCTAAAATAAGTATAAGACATATCGTCTCATTTTCAGAACTCACGACGAACTTGGTATTCTGTCATATAGTCATTTGTTAGTTGGATTGTAGCCTTCATGTAGGGTCTAATTTAACGGTACGCACTGCGGAAGCATTCTGCTGCAAAGGTCCCTGTCATTAAGAAACTGAAAAGCGTTACGTTGTATGCACGTATGTATTGTACGTATGTATGTGTATGCTGGTCATTGTAACATCACGTTTTCGTATGTGTCCAAATTTAACTGGATTTTAAGAAAGTACAATAGTTTTTCGCACTGTAGCTTGTATATCTTTTTTCTATTATCCCTCCCACCCTCCCAATAATATCAAAACCAGGGCTTTTTAAAGCTGACATACTGATATCCATTTTTTTGGAGCCGGATATAGATTGTCTTCCACGGTACGGAACCGCCTATTGACGATGATGCAGGTTCATCAGCTCGCTTTTCTTATGTTCTTATTTCGAAGATACGGACAGAAGTGAGAAGGTAAAGTTTTCTTTGTTCATAGCATGGAAGTTACGCAGGGAAGTGCAAATGTAGATGTACCCATTGTTAACCTCAGTACTAGACGGCGGTGAGTCATCGGCCTCACGCCTTGGCCGCCCTACGCCCGAGGAGAAAGCGCACGGTACTCACTTTATTCGTATGAAATTGTAGGCAGGAAGGCATAACGTATGAGACCACTTCAGATATCTTGGCATGAATAGGCAAGTTATATTGAACTTATCTTAAAAGAAATGGAGTAGATAGCTGTACTCACCCGGCTGTGGGGCGGTTTTATAAAAAGAAACTGAAATTATTGTATTTGACATGGCACAGTATGCTGGTAAAGGCAGGTAATACATCCCGACTTCGAACATGCTTAGCCTACATGAAATACCATACTGCTTACGGTCAGCGTATCTGCTGCTTCTGTTGTTTCATACCCCTTTAATGGACTTCTCGTTGTTTGAAGTCAGCTCTGATATGTAACTATATGTAACTTTTTCCTCCTTCAGATTAAAAACATGCCCTCTGTCCGCTCACTTTTTTTGTGCAAAAAACGGACGTTATAGGTGTCTCGTAATGCCTTGGAAGTTAACGCCCTTGTCCCTCCGAATGATTAACATGGACCTCTGAAGAGATTTTTAGTATTCCACGTCAGAGAGGCTTGGAATATTAAAAAAAAATGATTGAAAACTCGTTTGGTTTAAACTCTATACATTTGTTAATACGTGTTCCGAAATTAATTCAAAATTCTTGAACTCACTGGATTGTAGTCCATGTAGTGCGTATGTTTGTTACATACTTTTCACTTTAGAATTTCTAAGTTCATTTTCACGTAGACCAACTTTTTCCACGCTCTAGGTCGAAAGTATTACGGGTAAGTTATGTTTTGGGAGACTTGTTTTGGTAACTCAGGTGGTAGTCCTCGAGCTTTTCTGATTCACACTCTGCTTGGAAGAAAGTAAATTGGCTTTTCCTTGGACCTCTACTGTACTTGCCTCACGTTTCACAGTACTGGTAATAATAAAGTCCGATTACTGCCAATATGTCTGAACATATTGCTTCTCCATGTGCTACGAAACGCTTCTGTCACCCACACTGAACATTCAGAATTAAAATTATGGACGATTGCACAGGCGTTTTAGTCCATAAAAGAAAGTGATAGCAAGAACAGATCGCCAATTGTAAAATGACAACTTGTCCACTTTTAATATGTGACTGTGTATATGGAGTGAAATTATTACACGAGGTATAATGTGCGGGCCGCAGACAAGCGGTTGAGAAACATTGTTTTAGTGGAACACTGCCTTTCACCTAACGTTGGTATTGTTGAGTATTCTGACTACATGTGCTGATATGTAGTGGCATTGGGCCTGTTTTTAAAGGATTTTCACCGAAGAGATGTCGACTGTTCACACGTTCACGTTCTCCGTTTATTAATCGGAAAGAGCGGAATTAATATGAACCTGCCCTTAAAAGAACTAGCAGCTTACATCACAGAACTTATCAGTTGAGCTTCTCATTTACCGAAAAAGAAGATAACAAGCATTTTAAGTAACCATTAAATAAGATATCCAATAATGGTTCCTTTTGACTGTTTCATATCCTCATCATGACCGAGGAACCTGTATGAACGTACTATCTTTAGGGAAAAGTGTGATGCGCATTTTTACTGTTGCCTTGTCGCTTTATTATTACTTTGTACACTCGTCATGGAGTTTCTGTTTTTTTTTTTTTAGTTACTGCTGTTTTATAGAAACATTTAAGCTGTATCAGACTCTTTTGAATATAATGTTTTTTTACCTCCGCTTTGTTTAAAACAACCAGTAGGTATATAAAATGCTCCGTTTTGAAGTTTTTTTTTTCCCCACTCTAAAATGGACCGAATAATTTATGGTAGCCGCTGCTTTTCAAATTTTTAATTACCTCTTTTATTACATTTAATTCTGCACTTCAATTCTATTTACAACGCGATGTGCTTAATATCTTCACCTTGTAGTGTCTACTGATCGTTTTGAGTAAACGCAACTTAAAGAACGTGTTAAAAGAAGAGGCTTTCTGGTATGACTGTGAAGCATAACGAGTTGGAAAATTTCCACCGAGCGTAACACTTCTTGCGCTTTCGCTCTATTATTTTCTGTACGTTTTAAATTCGTAAATAATTTCGAGACAATCAGTGAAATATGAGTACTTCAAACGTGTCTTTCCACGTAACAGTTTATACACTATATCTTCATCAAGAGATTTACACTCGAACAAAATCGTTATCATGTAATACTTTTTATACTCATGTCGTAAATACGGAGACTTGCAGGCGATCGTACTCCATTTCAAGGTCAGATTGTCAACTGCCTCTGCTGTCAACAGCCAGTACCTCGCAGAGAACACGGTCTTTCTCAGTGATAATGTTAGTAACGGCGAGGCTGTACAATTGTACTTGATCCTATGTAGGAAGAGTTTCTTTTTATTCGATTTTTACGAATCTGTGTTAGTAAAAAAAATCACAGGTATGAAAATTGACGAAAATCCATCCCGTGGGAGTCGCGCATCCCTGGAACTGAGGGGGTCGGCGCAAAGTCGGTACTTCAAAGAGAGGCTGTCCAACGCGCATTGCCGTTTGAATATTTCAAGCCACTGAACGCAGCCAGCGACAATCACTGCGAGTATCACGAGCCGCAGCACAGGCTCGAGTAGACTGGGTGCACGTTTGAGTATGTCGGAGTTTGTCTTACAAAATAGAATTTGGATACGGCTGTAAACATAGGTCGATGAATACGGTCGCCTGGTCGCCAGTGGTGACCTGTAAATTTTGGATGCGGACTGTTTCCCCCTTGGCGTTCTGGAATTGGCGTTTGGGAGTTCTGTCACCCCCTCTCGAAGGCTTGTGACACATCGCTCAGCGAACAGCGTCCAAAAACGTTATAGTACCGGTGCGTCATAACAATTTCCCCTTTAAATTCTTTTTATTTTCGTCATTCTTTTATACCAGTCACTCTTGTTTGTGGGTTGGCCCCCTTACATTCCAGGTTGCATATGTGATTATATTTTGCTTTTCCCATTTTCGCTTAAACGTGTTCTTGCCATAATTCGTCGTCAAAACCAAATGGACAAGACGACTCCGAACACCTTTGAAGAGACTATTAGACGAGGCCGAAACAGGTCTATCGAGACCTAACTCGTGACGGATGATGATGAGGAGGATGGTGAGGATGAGGGTGATCTCATTCCAGGCATACAGTAGGCCTACTGAGACAGGAAGAATGACACACGCAAAGCGGAGGCGAGAGTCGCATCAAGACCCTTCTTCCGGCCATGGATGTGTTTATCTGCAGCCAGAGTTTGAAAGCACTTCGGACGCGGTTGTGAATACCAAGCTTAAGTAGAGAAGCTATTTTATTATAATCTTCACATACCTTCATTTTAATGACAGGCTTTATCTGACACAGCCAGTATAATACTCGGAATAAAGAAAGCGTGTGTATTGTCAGGAAATTATCATTCTTAGCAACTACTACGAGATTATACACAGCGCATTTCGAATGCAGACGTAGCGCTGAGTAGTGGTCTGTTTTCTGTGTATAATTGAGAGCTCTTGCTAATATCCAGCATAGGCCTATGTTCGCATGTTTCGATGCTTCTGAACACTTCTTGCTTCCCAGGAGTAATTTATGTACCGCAGACGAATAGTTGTGTATTACGCTTATGAGGTGTCAGTAATACAAAGTGAACAGACTGACAATAACTTGTATTTAGTTTTCTCGGTTACGTTTAGTAACCGAAGAAGACGGAGACTGTTACTGCACAGGAATTTATACCCCGGTTACCTGAGTAGTTCTAAAAATGCATTTTAACTTACATAGTGTAATTGGTGTACAGAACGTAAGATGGCAAATTTATTAGCAGAGAAAATTTATAGAAACTGTAACTCGTCCCATTTACGATAGCACACAATAAACCAGTCATTCTTTATGTTTTACCGCGTGAAGGACCTTGTCATTTCAACCGTACTTCTAGCACAACTTAGTCACAGCAATGCCTGTATAGGCCTCGACAGGCCCTGACGGCTGCAGGAGGTAGATGCTTCCATCTTTCAAGTCAATCGTACATGAATGTGGTAAGGTTGTCAGGCCTATTCACTGGCCGGTTTTATCCCCCAGGAAATATTCCCGGTACTCATTTCTCTTAGAGGCTGAGGCGACCCCAGACCCATATTGCGGCCGGAAGGATTATGTCAACGAAAAATTCCAGTGATACCATCGGGAATCGAACTTGCGTCCTTCCGGTTTGTAGCGCAGTTTTAGTTTGACTTATTGTATTTAAATAACGGTCCTCTATTTAATTCAATCCCCCTTTTCCTTCGACATGTGTATACTCAAATGCAGCCGTCAGACGAGTGCTTGGCGAATTATGTGGCCTTCTTGAGGTCTGAAGTTGTCCAGCCCTGCCCTGTAATATTACAGACATGTGCTTCTATGTGGGGTAAACAGCATTAGAAAAAGTACGGTCTTCACATAGCGCCGAGGTCAAGAATGAGTGGAGCGGTATCTCCACTACGCCTCTAAACGTTCATGACGTGGACAGGAACAACTTAACCGTTACCATATTTTACAGTGTTTAGTTGTGTGAGCGCCTATGATTTGAAGTATACGCTTTGATTCACACTTCAATAATGCCGTGCTGAATAACTTCGTCTTTCTTTCTTTCTTTCTTTCTCTAGACGCCAGTCGGTTTTCTTATAAAACTAACGTGACAACTGTTGCGTGCGGGCATTCCTCTACGTCCCCTTTTGTAAAATGTTTGTTCCCAATTTTCACCGTTGAATATCTTTAAATTTTTAATATGAAGCGTTCCGAAGTGCTTCATTTAGTTTCCTTTTTATTATAGGCTGCCGTTAGTGAATTGCGTAACAACCACGGCACCGTGTCGGTTTTTGTGCGGAAATGTCTCATTTCCCTTATATTGATATTTCGTTCCTTTTTTGCTTAGAAATTCTTTGTGAAGGTTTATCCATAGTACATAATGAGGAAATAGAGATGTCATTTGTTAGCGTTTTTACTACAAAGAAGTCTCTTTCCCCAGATTCTGTCATCGCTTGCCATTTTTAATTTTAAAGACGTGTGTTGTTTAGTTCACTTCAAGTTTCAAGGGACAGAGTGTACTAATTTATCTCAATACTAATATTGATACATTCGATGTCTGTGAACTGAATCGGCCATTCCGAGTGCTTGCATGGTACCCAACGGTATTTCTGTGTCCATTTTGAGATACCATTATGTCTTCACTTACGTAAAAACCAACGACACCTGGTAGTCACTTCAGATTACTTCCATTTCGATTATTATACTGCGAGAGGGTGCTTATAAGTCCTTAGCCAGAGCAGGAAGAAAACAAGCAACAGCGGCCAAACTCGGGATTTATTCAACATACTCCCCACGAAGCTTCATACACTTCTTAGCCCGTTGCTGTAACTTTGCAAGCCACTCAAAAAAAAAAAAAAATCAGAAGGTTGTCCGTCCAACCAGGTCTCCGAGGCAGCAATGACCGCCGCGTCGGACGAAAAATGGCGATCTTTCAATTGTTTTTTTCTGTCCATGGAACAGGTGGTTGTCCGACGGGGCCAGATTCGGAGAATAGGGTGGGTGATCAAGACACTGGAAGCCCAGATAGGCCAGTTTCTTCCGGATTGCAAGTGCCCGGTGGGCCGGGGCATTGTCATACAAGAACAAAACACCCTTGGTGACCTTCCCGCAGCGTTTTTCCTTCAAAATGTCCTTCAGTTGTATCAGCAGAGATGAGTAATACTCCGCGTTGATAGTTTGGCCCTTTGGAAGATAATCAGTGAAAAGGATGCCGTCTTGATCCCAAAAAATCGAGACGAGAACTTTTCCAGCGGATTTTTGCACTCGGAATTTTTTGGGGCGGGGTGAGCCGCTATGCCGCCACTCCATTGATTGTTGCTTTGTCTCTGGGTCATAGTGATGTAACCAGGTTTCGTCCATGGTCACCATTTCCGACAGGAAGGCATCTGGATCGCGCCGAAAATATTTCAGAAGTTGCTCAGACCACTGGCACCGTTGACGTTTTTGATCCACCTTCAGGCATTTCGGAACCCACTTCGCGGAGAGCTTCCGCATGTCCAAATCTTCATTAATAATGGACCCAATTCGCTCACGTGAGATGCCCAGTTTCTCAGCTATTGATTTAGCCAAAATCCGGCGGTCTTCCCAGATTAGCTCGTGAATTTGATCAATAATCTGCGGGGTGGTCACTGTTTTGGGTCGTCCAGGACGAGGCGCATCACAGATGAAAAAATCACCAAGTTTAAACTGGGCCACCCAGTTTTTGACGGTGATATACGATGGTGCCTGTTCCCCTAATCTTTCTATCATAATGGCGTGAATTTCCTTCAGCGCTTTACCTTGCAGGAAGAAAAACTTGATGACAGCTCGCCATCTCGATTTTGTTGAAATCGCGCGCGTTGCCTAACACGCTTCATTTCAACCTCTGTAACAAGAAAAGACTTGCAATTCGGCACATGAACAGACCCCTCTTTCCAACGACACTATCGATTCCGTCCTACGACATCGGGAAGTAGGTCGAGCTAAGGACTTATCAGCACCCCCTCGTAAGTAACGCCGCTTGTTCAACTGCAGAAAATATACACATCGTCGAAACTGACAGGAAGATGATCGAGGATAGTGTGCTTCTACTTCCTCGGTCTCTTCTGATGTCGTTTACTTTTAAGACTGCAAACATTACTCTTCCTATTCCCTTTTACCCGTACCTGGTCGTACTGTTGGCGACCCCTCTTTTCGAACTGCTTAACCCCATGTCGTTCGCTATACCAAGCGATTGGTTGGGCGAATTGTGGCAAACACCAGCGTGCATTAGTAAATTATCTAGAACAGTGTTTCTCAATCTTTGTGAGACCGCGGTCCGGTAAATTCTTTTTTTTATAAGAAGAGGGCCCGGTCCCAACAAATTTACTCGTAAATACCTTACCATTTTTTTAAATTCATACATTAAACTAACATAAGTATTAATAATTAATTATGGCATAATCATAAACAGTATTAGTACACTTATGTATGCGGTGTGGCATGTTGACAAATATAAAATTAAATTTAAATTAGTTATCAATCACTGGACTAATGAAACCTTGTAGCATATTGTAGTTTCCTCAGGCCAACATCTGGGTCTGAGTTTTTCGACACATTCACGAATATTTTTCTCCTCAGAATATTTCCACTTTAAAACATTTATTCTTGAAAATTGCTTCGAAAACTAAAATGACAAATTCCAGGAGAACCTCTCGCGGCCCGGTATAATTGATGCCAGAGACCGCTACCGGGCCGCGGCCCGGCGATTGAGAAACACTGATCTATAAATCTCGTAAGGTGATAAATGGGTACAAAGTGTGCGCCTATTATTAGTTTAATAAAATGTAAATTTACAAACGATGTAAATGTTGAGAAGTAATCGTATCACTGTAATTTAATACATAAAATAGCTATGTGTGGAAGCATACTATAAACGCATGTAATTGTCGTGTACGAAATTCAGTATATAAGATTTAATACCTCTGAATTGTGCAGTGTACCAAAGCAACGGCAAGGGTTTTAGTACCTACTGCTTATATCCGAAATACTTCAGAACCCGTTCTTGCGATTAGTGGAATCATTTAGTTACGTCTCAGTGACAAATAATTTTACAGTCGTGGGGCAAAAATTGCCATAAAATCTGGTATGTAGTCGCTAAACATTCTCATAAAAAATGTCGATGCGATTAAAGAACTATTAGCGGATATTGCGTCTCGATCGGAGCTGGGAACTCACGCCGCCCGACAGAATGCGGCCTACTGAGGCGTTGAATCGCTGCTCCCACGGCCCTTTTTGGCACAAGCAGGAATGATAGTCTTTGAGTTGGTAGGTATTCTTTTGATATTAGATTGAGCGCGTACTGGAACCCTTTGAAAAGTGTCCTACTTTCAAATTACAGTTGAATTCGGTTATAACGAGTGCGGTTTGTGCGACACCTCGGTTATAGCGTTACACATTCTGTGGTATAGCACGTTCGAAACGTGATGGCACACGCGCAGAAACCAGTTTTAGTCTTTCAGAGAAACGGACGAGTCCATTTAAATCGGCGGGGGTGTCAGTTCAGTCGACTACTGGCAGTCGAAGAGTGCGGATCAGCGGACAGCAATTGTATAGACCGTGTTTCGACGTACAGTGCAAGACTACTGACTACCCACTCCATTCGCATCTTTCCCCTTCACTTCCCCTCCCGTGCGTCACCGTGTGCCATCAGGTTCTGAACGCGCTATACCAAGTAACTCCCGATAAGGCTTGATCTCTCTCTCCCTCTCTCTCGCTGTCCTTTTCTTTTCTTAGCACGACATACATAAGAGCACGTACCTTGGATATAACGACATTTCCAATCATCCGTTCCAATAAAATTTTCCAAGACGTAGGCTATTTTGAGAATTCAACCATCCCCTCGTCCTTGAGAAAACAAACTTTCTAGTCTTTCAGGTGTCTGTATGAATATCGGGCCTGGAAAATTACAATAGTAACGGTAATTCATGATTTCAGGCTTCTGCCGCATTGTAAATGAAATCTTCTGTCATCTGGGATGTATAATGAAGTTTTAAATCTCTCTCTCTCTCTCTCTCTCTCTCCCTCACACGCACGCACGCACGCACACACACAGCTCCCTCTTTTGAGAATGTTTATTATCTGGCATATAGTTTCGACCTCGAGTGTAGATCATCAGGTCATTATAAAACAACATAAAAGCATAAAGAAACTCAATACCATGAGGTAGGAATCACCCCCTTTGCATTAAAAATATATTTAAGATGTATGTGCAGTGTATGAAGGATATAATCAATTGCAGTAGGCCCCAAGGATGTCTTCTGGGATGTTACGCAGCGTAGATCGTTAGTTAGTTACCGACGTTTCTTAGACTGCTTGACCCGTGAAGGTGGGACATATGTTGTCCCTTAACATTTGTATCTAGCAGCCAAACTGCGCTGCATGACACTCCAGAAGAGTGAAGGATCTCAGCGGTAGTTCACTTTGTGCGTGAAGTTGTCCTCTACTTTTCTACTTCTGCAGTTAACAGTAGACTCGTAAAGTGACAATATGGCTACAGTCACAAACAAAAGGAAGGTTTTGAGCGCCGAAGGAAAATTTAAAGAGATACGAGAAATGGAAAATGGGAGAAAGAAAAAAACGAATAAAAAAGAAAGCCGACGTGTGTCGGGAATTTGGTCTAGTAAATTCTACGATCCAAACGGTTTGTACAAGCAGAGCCAAATTAGTAGTGCGTTTGAACGGGACGCATAGAGAATAAAGCGATTTCGAAAGCCTGAAAGAAGTGCCGTCGATGAGGACGTGGTTTAAGCAAGAGAGACGTGACAATGTGCCAGTGAACGGTCATCTTCTCATCATAATTTTTGTTTTTCCTACATTTTAATTTGAAGTAAGTTTATTTTTAGTGTAAGTCTGTATGGCAGTTTACAATTATAAAGCCTAAGAGTAATTTTTATTCTTTGTAAATTTTAGTTGCAATTAATTTTAAAATGGAATTTAGCACAAACACTTAAGAAATATGCTGACAAGCGTGTATGTTGTCTTAACATATTTTTGTTTCAACTTTACCATATACCTCGCTTATAGCGACACATATTTATAACGGTACAATTTATTCAGTCCCTTTCATGACGTTGAGCCGGGTAGCATAGTCGGTATAGCGACTGGTTGTGGGTTGGACGGTCCGGGGTTCGAATTCCGGTGGGGGCGAGATTTTTCGCACCTGTTCAGACCTGCCCTGCCCCCCCCCCCCAAGCCTCCTGTACAATGGGTACCGGATCGTTCCCGGGGGTAAAGAGCGGCCGGGGCGTGACGCTGACCCCTCACCCCCTTCTAGTGCCGTGGTCAAGAAAGAGTAGAGCTGTACCACCACTCCCCCTATGGGCCGTACAGCCTGTACAGAGCCTCAGTGCCTGTGCAAGGGTGCACTTTACCTTACCTTTACCTTTCAGGACGTTATAACGGGGTTCGACTGCATATAGAATGCTTCGGTTCTTGCCTCACAGAGAACACACTTCATCTTAATTATAAAGGCCTATCCGTCTTCGCTGTTTAGGAAATAAGTGGTGCCGATTGTTAGATCCATGCAAAACACGAATACACTAAGTGGTAAAATGTAAAATTTCCTAATGTATCGGCGTGTCATACATGCACATTAATCACGATTGTCCTTTCAGTGTTTACCCCTTTAAACACCGAATTAAATCCCATCCACCATTATTAGGAGCTCACCATATTCTCCACGTTAGCAGGATAAGGTTTAATAGAGTTTCGTATTAGTTCTGATGGACGGGAGTACGCAGTAAGTTCTCTGTAGTGAAGGGTAAGTGGAAATCCAGCAGGTCGCGCGAGTATTGTTTCGGAACTGATCTTTGTTAATCAGAATGTGGGAAGATGTGTTTAGGTGTGGGGCTGGCCAACGGATTAAGGCTTTATTGCTCCTTCAGCGACTTTTCTATATCGTTGGTAGTGATCATATTGTTAAACTGCAAAATAAAGAAAACTGTCAGATCTCGCTGTTTTTTTTTTTAAACCGGTCGGAAGTGAAGCCTAATTCCCGCTTCCAATAAGAGAATAATTTAGAATTCGCCACGTCTCATTTGTAGTTGTTCATTTAAGGGGGCCACCTGACATTCACTTTTCCTCGAACTATATGTACTGTACTTGTACATACATATAACATCGTTCTTTTGTCGTATTTCAGATGCTGATCGATTTTGTCACAGTCCGTGGTTTCGTCGCAGAACTTCGAACGTAAGTTATTATTTTCATTGTGTCTGCTTCACAGGTAACGCCGATACTAATTACTTTCCGTTTGTTAATTGTTTTTAAGTTTGTACGTGGAAAACAAAAGAAACACCAATCTCAGTTCTGATTTGGCAGTTATTTTATTTCAGATTCTACTACGTGTTTTGGCCTTACAAGGTCTTCGTCAGGTATATGTACAAAAATAATGATAAAATGATGTATAATGCAACGAAAATTATGAATAAGATTGAAGTCACATTCTTTCACCAAAATTTGCGGAGTTTAAGAATATTTTTGATCTTTTTAATGTAATTCTTGCCGAAACTTGGGGTAATCTGTTGTTAAAATACGCTAAAAAAATTGTTTAAAAATGGTGCGCCTTTCTAAAATCTGTGTATGTGAGTTTTATCCTCCACTTTGTAGAGGTAAATAATTCGACTGTGTTGCGTAACATCTTGGATTAGGTTTTGAAATACCTAATCTGCATTGCAAACCAAAACATTGGATTCGTGACCTGGCTCGTGAAGTAGGAATAACAATTTTCTTCCCATCTCAGAACAAGACCCTGTGAGATACCTGGTAGCTAGAAACAAAATATCTTTACGCACATTCAAACAAAATCACTATCCAGATGGCTAAAATAGAGAGGATATCCAAATAAGAGAGAAACTTAACGCCAAGCAGATACAGATAACACCATTATTATAATAAGAAAACAAGAATATCTTGATAAAAATAATGGTTTTGTAAGTCCTAATGACCTTATTTTTATAAAGAAAGATCCTTCAAATTGGGTTCTTACCAATCAGCGCCGCGTAACATCCCAGAAGAGCGAAGAACTCATTTTCACCGCGGCGAAAGCATCAAATCATGCATTCTTATTTCTCATATCTCATGTTCTGTACATTTCTTTGCATTATCAAAGTTAAGGCCACGAATTATTTAAACCAGAGAACTTTAAATAAAGTAGTCAAAGCGAAGTGTATAAATATTTTATTACGTTAGTATTCATACTGTTTTGAGTTTATATACAGATACACATTAATGCAGCAAAAACATTTAAGCGAGTGAACGTGTATTGGAATACTTTCGTCATTTCTTTAAGTTCTGTACTTTACAAGGTAACGGTTTCTTTCAAGAATGTAATGGTCATGAGCCGTTACCACTGTGGTGTCACTTGTTGAAACGAAAGGTAAAATGTCACATTTTAGAGGTATCTCATGTAATTCTGTCTGTGTTTAAGAATGTACTTACGAAGTTAGAACGGCTTGGTTTGAAACAAGACGTTTCTGTCTTCTTTGATCTTCCATATGTCACGTGGGAGAGGGACTGAACGTTAGCACAAAACTTATTGTGAACTTTTATGATGTAGCTTCTGCTTGTTAGGATATTTTGGGATTGCCAATGTAAGTAGATGGCTTAGCTGCAGTAATTGAAAGTGCTTCATCAGAGAGGTGGGAAGTGAGGTACATATTTTGTTTTGTGCTAAGTTTTCCGTATGATGACATTTTGTACTCCAGCTTCACGTTTTGAAAGTAGGCCGTAGCCACCCTGCTGGTTCACGTGTCCATTAAAATTAAATAAAGAATAACACTAACCGTAAGTAAAATTGTACTGAAACGGTCCACAAACCGATAGCTATTAACGCAACATGTCTGACTGAATTCGTTGAATGTTTCACACAATGCATCGACTGAAGTGAGCAAATTGGCTTAAGTGGTAGCATTATGACCTTTATTCGGAATTCTTCGATTCTGCGCTAGGACAACAACAACAACAACCTACTACTACTACTCTGACTTTTGAAAAGCCGGTTCCCTAAGTCCTTCAGTCAAATTCCGGAATGCATGTACACGGCCTTCACCTTCAAGGCAGAGTCAGAGCCAGTAGCAGCTTGTTAACATAAGCGCATGGGTCAGTATGCATGCAATAGTAGTCTTCAGTAAAATGTACACTGTGTGTACCCTGCTTTTGGAGGTGGGAGAGGGATGACATGCAGAAGGAACTTGGTGGCAATAATACTGAATGCGCTTACCGACGGCTGAAGTGGCGAAGTGATATGCAATTTGAAATCGAAGATGCAGCAAGTTAAACATGTGGCGTACGTCTAATGACAGGGCTTGGCAAATAAAAAGTAGTTTATCAGGTAAAGACCAAATTATACAATGTACTTGTTAGATTCTGCCGTATTTTCGTTTTTTTATAAACCGTTGTAGAGTAAATAATTTAATGCAACTGCTTATCGTTTTATGAACACAACTGTATTTTCAAGTGATCCGTCGTCATTTTGCGGTCTTGAATTTCATTATGGAGTCAGGTACTGATGTTGTAGTCACTGAGACTGAAACATCAACTTGACAACGGCGGTGACACATCTGTAGATGTTAACAATAAATAAATTTGGGTTACCAATTCCAAGACGATGAACTGAATTGAGATTGGACAATGGACATCGTTTGAGTTAACTCCATTTGAAATTCCTTTGAAATTTCCATTCCATTTCGTTGCTTTGTTCTCGAAGCAAGATGGGATGGTGTAGTTATAGATCTTAGGGCATATTGACTTATGAAGAAGCATTCTCGAGCAGTCTTCCGTAGTAATGTATCGAGACATATTTAGGTGTTACCTCATTTTCGGTTAAATTTGTGTCTAAATTTTGTTGTGACGAAAGGCACCGGTTATTGCAGGAGCTTAAACTTAGTTTAATTAAAATTTCCATTCCCCCTTCCTCGACTTCCCCTTCCACTCTCTTTTGTCAAAAGGGAAAATAAAAACTTTTTGTTAGACAATAGTCAGACGAAATGAATGCTTTTACGATACCAACGAAACGAAAATCCATCCATTGTGAATGGCTTCAAGTTATTAGCATAGACACAAAACTTCAGGAGGAGGCGGGGGAGTTGGCACACTGCAATAAAACAAACTCTATCCCTTCCCTCCTGCAGCCAACCCATAGGAAAGGATTGCTGTTTCTATTGCTATGTTTTCCAAGACCCTGACGTATAATGGGCCTTTTATAGTTGAAATAATACAGCATTCCCTTTCTCTACTTTGTCTGGAATTAATTTTCCAGTTTGGAAATAATTTTAAAACTTTTGTGTTTGCCTCTTCTGTTGTTTCAAAGAAACGCCATCCTGTACCCGAGCGGAATTGTGTATGCATGTATATGTATATAACCCAGTGGCTGGCTGCAATTCAATTAAACGATTTCCAGCACTCCATTTCCTCCAGAGACTTTTCACTACATTATAATATGGACAGGGGTCTGTCAGAGATATTTCGTCATGTTGCACACAGTGGTAGCCAGCCGCTGAGCTGTTTTAAATAACTGTAGTAGGAGATGCAGGTCGAATTTTCCGGGTGGGCACACAAGAGGTCATTCTGGTGAACGCTAAGACAAATATGTACAGCATGTCCTCGAACATTAAGGAAAATGTTCATCTTAAAGAGCTGTTGCTTTAGCCGTTGTTGCACATTGCAGGCTGGGACGTCTGTACAAGTCCGGTGGGGATAGCCATTCTGCCCCGTTTCTCCCCATCACCACCTACAAATAATCGGGTGTAGTGCATCACATTTTGTAACTTCTTTCTGGTTTAGACCCTTCCAGCATATTCTACACCCATTCTAATTGTGTCCACAGCAGAGTTTAAACCCAAAGCCTGGATTTGGATCGTATCGGTTCACCAGTTTGTGTAAGGGGATGTATTTATGATAAATCGACTTTAAAGTAGACTTTATTTTGACAGTTTAATCCCAGGAAGATACAACGAAACTTAAATGGTATAATTGTTCAATTTACTTGTGGGTCCTACAAAATATTAATTGCACAGAGTAGTGTATTTGTTCACACTTGATCAGTAAGCAGTGGCCAGTTGTTTTCCATGCCTCTTGAAGAGTGTCAATTCTGTGTCGTCTCCGTATTCATGCTACAGTAGTTGGAGGAAGGTAGTTTCAACTGACCAACTGTACTGAGACCTCGGAAATGAGTCCTCTGAGTCGAGCTGTAGCGATTATTCATGCAACTTATTACCCCACATTCCCCAACAGTCGTATAACCATTTTGTTTACAGGAATGTTGGCAGTGACAGCCACGCGACTACATTCCCTGTGACAAGTACCTGGTTAGCCCTGGACGTAGGGGGTCTTCAGGACTATAAAACAATAGTAGATTGCTGTCATTCCCACAGCACAGGGGACTTCTTTTCGTGGCCTCTGTATAATTCTTAAGTACTTTATTTAACGACGCTGTCAATTGATGAGATCATATAACGTCGATGGTAGGTGAATGAATGAGCATGGAGCACCGGTGTAATGATACTGACAGTAGAAAACCGAAATGCGCGGATAGAAACCTATACCACTATGACTGTGTCCACTACAAACGCTACATAGATTGGCCGAGTTTGAAGCCGAACTTCTGGGGTGAGAGGTCGGCGTCTAACCTCCCGAGCCACGGCACGGCCCCCGGTACGATTCAATAACTCCATGGAACAGTTTCTTTTCGGAATTTTATGTTTTGTTGACCGTTCATTCTTGTATAATCATGTAAATAAAGCCAAATTGGTGCACAATTTTTCTTATTATGTTTATTTCTTTTCTCTACATGTTTCGGGCGACTATGTGCACATCATCAGGAGAACTAACTGTATCTATGCGACACTTGGTGTTTGTCACTCTGTGTGGATGACTGGAATGAAGGGTGGATTCCACCCTGCATACCAGACAGTCATCCACACAGAGTGACAAATACCAAGTGTCACATAGATAGTTATTTCGCCTAATGATGGGCATATAGTCGCCCGAAACATGTAGAGAAAAGAAATAAACGTACCAAGAAAAATTGTGCACCAAATTGGCTTTATTTACAAGATTTCGTTTCGGAATTTAACACCAATTCAGTTACTCCGTTGATTCTCCGTTTGTTTTGGTACTCGAAGGCACATGTGAACGTGTTTGCAAGATCGCAACATTGGGCTATTAGTTGTAACAGACTGTGCAGTCGTCATTTGAATTTCAATTGGAAATACCCACGTTTCTTCTTTTACCCGCTGCGCGTTTTCTTTCAATTGTATGTAAACGTAGGGACGAACCTGTGATGCAAAAATTCGATCGAATTAGCTTATTGGTGGATTTAGTTTTGCAGGCCATAAGCACGTACGAGTTGAATACAATTGGTTGTACTGTGTTGCGGAACATACCTTCGAAAATCACCGTTCAGCAGTCAGCTGCTGCGGCTGATCAGTTGCAGTGGGGGAGAATATAGTGGAAGAGAACGCACTACCATATAAGTGACTGTAATTCATCAATTACGATTCAATGGAAATATTCTCGAGTCATCTGTACGTTTAATGTTGCATTAATGATTCGCTTAATTAGTCTGATTTGATAATAATATTTGTCAAACCTTAAAATATGTTGTCATTAGTTGAGTAAAGCGAGACCAACTTGACGTTACTTGCATTATTATTTCTTTATTTAATGCTTAACATGTTTCGGATGTTAATACATCCATCCTCAGGAGCTTGCGACTTATTTGTTGAGTTATTTCGTGGGTTGTATTGATCTGATTCGATGTGTGTTGGTATTACGTTGTGGTTTGGCTGTGGTGGTGTGGTATCCGTATGCAGGCTGAAGCACTAGTGCTCCCAAAATAGTTTGAAGTTTGTCAACAACCGTTCTGTCATTCAGTCATTCAAGTTCTTATATTTTCGAACATTATCCTTTCTGATTCAAGGAGTTCACGATCGTCAAGTGACCAGTAGTGTTGTGCAGTCTTTGTGTTGTGTAGAGCCTTATTTCAAACCACGGCTTTGAATGTCAGTTTTCAGTATGGAAGCATGTAAATTGAATTCCACAATCCGAATTACCTACGTTTTTGTTACTTGTCTTTGCTATATGTCATGTGAAATATCACCAGCTACGTATTTGATTCACCGGTTGTTATAACTCCTCCATCATAATATAGACAATATGTTTATTTTAATATCAAAATTCAATTTCACGAGTCTAGCATTTCTCTTTTATGAAACAGTTTTATTTTCTTTTACTTTTCTTGACGCAGGCACGTTTTCCTTTTTTCTTTTCTTTTAGAAAATGAGAAACAGAATATTGAAACAGCTAAAAGTAAACTTTCTCTGGCAATGACTTGCGCACTCAGAGCAGCAGAAAATAACAAAAAGAAATAATAATAAGAAAAAAGCTTCGTCCCTCAACCCCCTCTCCCCTTCTCTACCGAAATGGCGGAAAGAAAAACAAGGGGAAGGTAATATGGTGAATATGTGATGGGAGTTTGGAGAGTGAGTGGGTAAAAAAAAAAAAGAGAAACAGTGCGAGTGAGAAAGGACCTGGATCGATACGTCATTTGGGCTGTTACCATGGCAGCATATAACCTCTCCCTCTCCCCCTTTTTTCTATACACGATGTTGCTAAAAAACGCGAATGAATATTTTCTCTTCAAGTTTGTGTCTCCTTCTCACTCGCTGGTTGCTGTTACTGTACCAATACAGCGGTACTCTAAGGTTCTCTTATACATCTTTTCATTTCCTTCTCACGGGGGTGCTAGAATGATTCTTTCCGTTTCTAGAAGATGTTCGCTTGCAATGCCAGGCATTTGTCTCGTCCCTGTGACGTGTAATATGGCTGTCTGTCATCATCATCCATCCATCATCATTTTCTCGAATCCCTCGCAGGACTCGGCCGTACAGGTGTGCATTACGAACGTGGCGGCTTCCTGAAATTTGCGGGGATCAGGTCAGATGGATTAATCGAAGATCTTGTATTATATTCGACAGTGCCCTTATGTAAATAATGACCGTATATTTACATTAATTGGTGTCAGCTGAATAGTAGATTTGCTTTACAGCTGTAATATTATTGATATTTGTGGTTCTCACAGCAGTTATTGTAACAGTAGTGTTCTGGCACGTGACACCGTTTATTGTGGTAGGAATTTGACGACCATTTATGAGGAACCTGTCATTTTGACCTGAAGGGTAGACGACTGTCCTAAAGACGGAGACAGTAGATCCCCCTATTGGTACATTTTTACTAGGGTGCACGGTGTCATGCCAGGGGATCCATATCTTCAACAACTTATCCGACTGCAGAACGTACTGGAGGACGTTATAAAAGACTCAGCTTGTTTACATGTCTGCATGAGTCGATTCTACGAATGTAAATTCATTTCAGTAACTGCAGTGCTAGCCTGTTAATGCGTTGCTATAATAATTTATTTTGCTTTCTCGAAATACCTACATAAAATTAATTAAAACGCTTCAAAATAAATACCTAAATCAGCTACAGAACTATATATATATATATATATATATATATACACACACACACACACACACTTACTTACTTACTTACTTACTTACTTACTCCATGGTGCAGAGTCCTTCTCGAGAAGCTAACTGGTTTGCAGCTAGTCAAGAAATTCCCCGCATTTTATGTAACCCGAAGTTTCATTACCGCACTCGCAAGCGTCCGCCACCTGTCCCTATCCTGGGCCAGTCCAATCCAGTCCATATACCTACATCCCACCTCCTGGAGATCCACCCTAATATTATCCACCCATCTACGCCTAGGTCTCCCCAGTGGTCTCCTTCCCTCCGTTTTCCCCACCAAGACCCTACACACCCCCTCTCTTCGCCCATACGCGCTACACGCCCAGCCCATCTCATTCTTCGCGATTTTATCACCCGCACAATATTGGGTGAGGAGTACAAATCATTTAGCTCCTCGTTGTGCAATCTCCTCCATTCCCCGTTACCTCGTCCCTACTAGTTCCAAATATTCTCCTCAACACCATGTTCTCAAACACCCTCAGCTTTCTTTCTTTTTATAGATATATATACACGTACATACATACGTGTACTATCTGCGTTTTCCATTAAGAAAATTAATAAACTGGGAATATAGGCCATATTTATTTGACTCACGTTTGTTGTATAAATTCTCAAATCCCTGTTAGCTTTTTGTTTGAGAACAGATCACAGCCCAGTTTATTGAGGTAGTCTTTAAAGTAAGTGACATACATTGCGATTTCACATTTTACATAACCTACTTACATCTGCACACGCCACATCTCAACCGGTTCCTTTTAAGCAGCCATTGATCGTTGTTTCTAAATGACATGCGATCTACTTTTATTACTGCCGAGGTCGGTCTTCCATTTGTTAGGTAGTGAAGTTGCTCCACTATTCCGGCTTCTTCCACAAGATTTTTCGCCAAGTGTGTTGTCGAATCTCCACCACAAGTCGCTACGAAAAACACGAACGTATGTAACCTTACGATTGAAATGTTATCGCTTCGAGTGTGCCATAGTCCCTTAGAATCGCAACATGACCACCTCTGAGATTCACACAACACCCGGGACATGAACCTGTTTTTTATTCGATACTTACGCGTTATGTGGTGAGATGAATTCAGTCAAAAAGCACAACTATAAAATAAGGCTAAATGATGGTGCTTATTAACAAGGAAAAAACTATATGTTTCGGCCTATAGCGGCCATCTTCAGGTTCTGACAATTTTCTGCTAAAAGAGTTTTATATAATATGCCTAAACCGCGTGGTGATGTTGAGGTCTCATCATCATTCTGCGTGCTTTTTTTCCCCTTGCTAATAAACATCATAATTTAGCCATATTTTATAGTTGTGTTTTTTGACTGAATTCACTTCACCATATAGTTTAAACACACAACGGGGATGGCACACCTCACACTTACGTGTTAGTTGGTGGACAGTGTCAGGGGTATATACAGAATAAATAGAATGTAGAAGTTATGTACATCAGTTCTACGGAACTGACGAGTACAGAAATTGCAGGGTGAGTTTTGAGTTGTTTTTACAAGATTTTAAAATACGTTGTTGAGTTATGAAATGGTAGTGTTAATTATAACCAAAGGCCAAATTTTAACCTAATAAATTTTAGTTATAATGTGATGGTGCTAATAATAATGTACGGTGTAAGTTTTAGAAGAACGGTCGGACAGTTGTGTTTAAATTTTGCCAAAGACGTCTAAATTATATTAGCATAGATAAGCTCTGAGAATGACGCGATTTAGAGCCTAGAAACTCCCAAATTTGGCTTTGATTAACGTTGTATGTTGCTGGGCATTCCAAGAAAGTTTTTAAATTAGGGCAACACAGTGTGTAAAGCTTGAACCTGTCTAGATGATATAGCGGCATTAAATACGTAGATACTGCTTCGTACATTAGTTGGTAGGTACCCGGTCCGAATATAGACCGGTGTGCCCGCAGTCGTAAGTGCGGGCTTTCGTGCTTTTTGAATCTCCCCTGTTGAATATCACACTACAATAAAATACGAAAATCGTCTTTTTCCGAATCCTTACCTGCTCACCATTTTATGTAAGCACTGTAAAGCAGTCCTGTTACAGGCCAGGAGTGGCCCAGAGGGTTCCAGGAAGTTAAGGTTCCCAGATTACATGACAACGGCACAGGATGGTGGTAAGGTCAGCCCTACGCACCGGCCGCCTTTACCACCAGCAAATGCTCCTGGTACTCATTTCTGTTAGAGGCTGAGTCGACCCCACGGCCATAGTGCGATCGTAAGGATGCCAATGAAAAATTCCAATGACACCATCTGGAATCGAACCAGCGACCTTCCGATTTGTAGCACATCACCTTAACCACTTTGCCACCGCGGTCCTCCATGTAAACACTGTAGGTTACAGAATACACTTTGCAAATTTCAAATCTTTTATTTTCCGATTTCATTTAGCACTCGACGCGTAGACCTCTAAGCCTAACTTTTGTATATAAAGAAGCTAATTAAATATCTAATAACAAGTCAGTCTGTTTCTGATTGGCCGTCACTGTAAGGAATTAACAACGGAATGTTGAATTGTGTGATGTTGGTTGCAGTGACTGAATGATTATCGTGGCTTCTGTTTGTTACGTACGTCAGCCGTTCGAATGTGGGTAACGCACTGGCTGTGTCTATTGCCACCTTTCAGAGTCGTTCGCAGTCTTTTCCGCCGAAAGCTTATGTCTCGTTTATTACCTCCCAGTTAGTCCATTTCGTCCCGCACCAGGTATGCTTTCAACTGAACTAACGTTGTTAAAATGTTTTTAAGCTTTTGAAATTTATGTTTTTGTTACGTGCTGGAGATCAGATAGGACAACAATTGAACACGTGCGTTTTTGTGCACTTTTATCTTGTAGATCATTCACACTGGGGGCCACGGTGGCACAGTGGTTAAGGTGCTGTGCTACACATAGGAAGGTCGCTGGTTCGATTCCAGATGGTGTCATTGGAATTTTTCATTGACATAATCCTTCCGATCGCACAATGGCCTTGGGGTCGACCCAGCCTCTAACAGAAATGAGTACCAGGAGCATTTTCTGGGGTAAACTCGGTCGGTGCATAAGGCTCCACTGTCCTGTGCCATTGTCATTTAATCTGGGAACCTTAACTTCCTGGAACCCTCTGGGCCAGTCTAGGCCTGTAACGGGACTTATTTACCTTCTTTTTTTTTTTTTTAAAGATAATTCACATTATAGACAAGGAAAGAGTGAGGCAGTAATATTAACGTGTATCTGAAGGAACTCGATTGCGAGGGTGAGAGATGGTGGATACACCTGTTTCAGGGTTATGTGTGGTGGTGGATGTAGCGATGGTGAACCTTATGGTTCTAGCTCAAAAAAGTGGCGTTGAATACCCTACGAACCAGCTGGTAGTAACGTAGACACTGTGTGATGAACCGCCACTGTTTAAAACTTCGCATGCTCAACGAAGATACTGAGTCCTATTTTGTCTTTGCTTTTATCGTTTAGTGCTCAAGTGCCAAGTTCGCGTGCTGGTTCGCATTTAGCCACATAAATAATAACACGCTGATTATACATAATGGCATATGTAGTTAAGCCCATACTATTGCCATCGGTTCTCTCGTTCCAAGCTGTAATGTAGATGTACACCATGTCTCGCGATACTGCACAAACCCTCACCAATCTATACCGTTGTGTATTCAATAATCTGTTTTTGGAACTGCGAGAACGAATAAAGATATACACTTGCATTTCGTCCATTATCGATCTTGCCCAAAAATGTCGATAGCGGTGAATTGTTCGGGTAACTTCGGTGGCCTCCCTTCTTCTGTATTCTGTTCTTCTACACATGTTGATTGTTGTAGGATTGCCAGATAATTTTAACACTAATGGACACTCATAGAAGTACTAAAACCTCTGGTTCTAAATACAGAGACTGTTAGTTTTTTTTAGAGTTCATATGTCAGATGCTGGAAAATACATGCTTGCCTTGGGTGCCCAGTAAGTCACTGTCACGAATTGTGTTTCGTTACAGAAGTCTGCACGTCGATTCTGGAAGCTGTTTGTCTTCCCCCCCCCCCCCCGCCCCACCTCTTTCATCCTTTCACTCTTCTTTTTTTTGCCCACAACATGGGCATAAATAACACCACAAAAAACCAGGCTGTAGAAAAA
>Ga0123357_10000947_pt1 | contig 29523 bp, 27 predicted proteins | sample TergutEmb28metaG_FD_89873 | JGI IMG/M metagenome (GOLD analysis project Ga0123357, IMG submission 89873) | Embiratermes neotenicus P4 segment gut microbial communities from Petit-Saut dam, French Guiana - Emb289 P4 | ecosystem: Host-associated > Arthropoda: Insects > Digestive system > Gut ...
AAATCAGCCGCCGCTTCTACGAAGAGAGTCACCTCTGCGTCAGTACCCTGGGTCATCGTGGTTCCTCCATAGGCCGAATCAGTTGCGGCCGATCGATTCAGAGGATTTCCTCCTTGTCACGCGATTCTTGATGCCTCCTTCACCCGATCACCCTGCCCTCCATATGGCTCTAAATGTCCTCGCTCCGTGCGATTTTCGATTCTCCGAGAATTTGCGGCAAGTCGTTCGGGGGGGCGGGTTTCGGGTGGTGTTCACGAGGGGCGGTCGATGATCCATGATATGATCCGGTGCTGTTGAGGGGTAATTACTCACCTCCTCGGCATTATATTTCCGGTTTTTTTTTGACGTCGTGGGTATGTGGTACCGCCGTTGCGCGAGCGATCCTTCTCCATTTCGTTGGCACGCCGGGAGGGGAAGTGCGCTCAAACCTGACATCTGACAGCAGGCGAAGACGCGGCGGAAGGGGATGCCCAGGAGAGTAACGGCACTTTGTTCTGACTTTTTTCATTCTCCCTGGACGTCGAGGATTCGTCATGATTCACCATCAGGGTGAAACGCGCAGAACTCAGAGCTCTCGGTCTTGAACGCAGCACTTGAGCTTCAGCGCGAGAAAGAGGAGCTTCGGAAGAAGCTTTCGGCTGAGCGGGATGTCAGCGCGAAAAGTCGGGAACAGTTCGCTGCCGAAAAGAGCCTGAGCGCTCAATATCGAAAGCATCTCGCGGCCCAGCAGCGCGCCACCGCAAAGCTTCAGAGAAAGCTTGCCGAGCAGGCAGCGGCATCCGCCAAGCCGCAGAAGACTTCCCGGAATTCGTCCGTTCCACCAAGCCAGGGCCGCAAGGCGAACGCGCCCGACGCTGCGAAGAAGAGGGAGCGGCGCTATAGCCATCCCGGAGCTGACCGGCCCCTGAGCCCCAACCCGGACCATGTGATCGACGCCAGGCTCTCGCAGTGCCCTCACTGTCAGCATGGCCTGTCGGATGCCGATCAGCATGCGCACCATGCATACGACCATATCGAGATGCCGCCGATCCGCAGCGTGCCCACACGGGTCAATCTGCATCACGGCACCTGCCCGTGCTGCCAGAAGGATTTCGTCGCCACCGGGCGCGAGAGGGCTGCGGCAAGCGATTGCCGGGTCCTCTCGGGATCTGCTTGCCGCGCGGCAATTGCCGCCCCGGTCAGGGGGGCAGATGGCGAGCCGAAAATCCTCTCGTTCTATCCTAAGCGGCGCCTGAAAGGGGGGGAACGAGAGCCCCGGGGCCCCAAACCTTACCCCGGCGGTGCCGCCTGTCCCCTCGTCTTGAGACTCGTAAACCATTGCCACAACTGCACAAGCGGACGCCGCTCAGACTGCGGTGGCGCCCCAACACGGGACAGAAACGGAAACCCGGAATTCATCTTTTTGACCGTTCTATTGTCGCCATCCGCACGTGGCGCGCCCTTGTCAATCCGGGGCACGCAAGGCTTTCGTGCCGGCCCAAGGGAGAAACAACACCATGTTGAGCGGCAACTCGCGACAGCCTGTGCCGGGAACCACGATCTTCGACAGCGTGCAGGCGCGCAAAGGCTATGCCCTCAACAAGATGTGCTTTTCGTTCAACAGTGCTGCGAACCGCGTCGCCTTCCTCAGGGATGAGGATGGCTATTGCGCCCGATACGGGCTGAACGCGCAGCAGCGGGAGGCGATCCGCAGCCGCAACGTGCTGCAGCTGATTGAGGCCGGCGGCAATGCCTATTACCTGGCCAAATTTGCCGGGATTTTCTCTCTCGACATCCAGGATATCGGTGCCCAGCAGACAAGCATGACCAAGGATCAGTTCAAGGCCATGCTGATCGCGGCAAGGTTCTAGCCATGGCCAGGCTTGCCGGGGCAATCATGACCTCGCATGTGCCGGCGATTGCAGGTGCGCTCGCCCGCGGGCTGCAGCACGAGCCCTATTGGGAACCATTTTTCAACGCCTTCCCGCCGCTGCGCGCCTGGCTCGCCCGCGTCGCCCCCGATATCGTCGTCGTGGTCTATAACGACCATGGCCTCAACTTCTTCCTCGACAAGATGCCGACCTTCGCGGTCGGGGCAGCGCTTGCCTACCACCATAGCGACGAAGGCTGGGGGATCCCGACGGTGCGCTCCTTCCGCGGTGCGCCTGAGCTGTCCTGGCACATCATCGAACATCTCGTGGCCGAGGAATTCGACATTGTGAGCTGCCAGGAGATGCTGGTCGATCACGCCTTCACGGTGCCGATGACGCTGTGCTGGCCCGACCAGAACTGGCCGGTGCGAACCGTCCCGGTTGTCGTAAACACGGTTCAGGCTCCCCTGCCCTCCGCCGCGCGCTGCTACAGGCTTGGTCACGCGCTCGGCCGCGCCATCGCCTCCTGGCCCACAGACGCCCGTGTGGTGGTGATGGGCACCGGCGGCCTGTCGCACCAGCTCGACGGCGAACGCGCCGGATTCATCAACAAGGACTTCGACCTGCAGTTCATGGACAGCATGGTCAGCGATCCATCCTGGGCGACGCGCTATTCGACCGTGGAACTGGTGGCGCAGACCGGCACCCAGGGGGTGGAACTCCTCAACTGGATGGTGGCCCGTGGCACCCTTCCCGAAATGGTCCGCCAGATGCATGCCCGTTACCACATTCCGATCTCCAACACGGCAACCGGTGTCATGGTGCTGGAACCGGCGCGCTGAGCGGGCCGGTTTTCGGCCGTGACCGACACATGCAGAGCGCTCTGGCGATGTTCGGTCCCGGATGTTATCCAGACAGGACATGGCTCGGATTCGACCCTTCGTTCCGGTTGGCCCTCCACCACCGGGACGCTGCAATTGTCGCTGGCGGTCGTTTCAACGACGAAACGCCTTCCGAAGTGGGGACCGCAACGCCCGATCACGCCGGTCAGCCTGTCCGGGTTGATTTCCGTCAACCCCTCACGACCCTGCTCAAGTCTCCAGTTCCATCAGCCAGGTTTCCCGCCATGCAGAAAGCCGCTCCCAAGGTCAGCTTCGTTTCGCTCGGATGTCCCAAGGCCCTGGTCGACTCGGAGCGCATCCTTACCCGGCTGCGCGCCGAAGGCTATGAACTCACCCGCAGCCATCCCGGTGCCGACCTCGTCATCGTCAATACCTGCGGCTTCCTCGACAGTGCCCGCCAGGAGTCGATTGCGGCCATCCAGGAGGCCATGGCGGTCAATGGCAAGGTCATCGTCACCGGCTGCATGGGTGCCGACCCCGGGCTGATCGAAGAGGCCTGTCCCGGCGTGCTCTCAATCTCCGGTCCGCAACAATATGACAGCGTGATCGAGGCTGTGCATCGGGCACAGAAGGCGCCGCACGACCCGCGCCTCGATCTGGTTCCGGCGCAGGGCATAAGACTGACGCCGCGCCATTACGCCTATCTCAAGATTTCGGAGGGCTGCAACAACCGCTGCACTTTCTGCATCATCCCGCGCCTGCGCGGTGCCCTCACCTCACGGCCGGTCGATGAGGTGCTGCGCGAGGCCGAGCGCCTGGTCCGTGCCGGCGTCCGGGAACTGATCGTGATTTCCCAGGACACCTCGGCCTATGGTCTCGATCTGCGATACGCCACGGCGCCCTGGAAGGCGCGTGACGTCCCGGCCTCATTCCTTGATCTCGCCCGGGAACTGGGCGAACTCGGTGCCTGGATCCGCCTGCATTATGTCTACCCCTACCCTCATGTCGATGACATCATTCACCTGATGGCCGCCGGCAAGGTTCTGCCCTATCTCGACATCCCGTTTCAGCATGCCAGCCCCGCAGTTCTCACCGCCATGAAGCGCCCGGCGGCGCAGGACAAGACCCTGGAGCGGATCCGGCGCTGGCGCAGCGAATGCCCGGATCTGACGCTGCGATCCGCCTTCATCGTCGGTTTCCCCGGAGAGAGCGCCGACGATTTCGCCTGTCTCCTCGACTGGCTCGAGGAAGCCCAGCTCGATCACGTCGGCTGCTTCAAATATGAGCCGGTCGCAGGCGCCGCATCCAATGCGCTTGCCGACCCCGTGCCGGCGGAAGTGGCTGACGAGCGCTACAACGCCCTCATGGCCCGCCAGCAGAAGATTTCCGCCCGCCGCCTGAAACGCAAAGTCGGCACCCGCCAGCAGGTCATCATCGATGAACTGACAGCGAACGGCGCTCACGGCATGGCGAAGGGCCGCTCCAGAGGCGATGCCCCCGAGATTGACGGCGCGGTCTTCCTGACCAGCCATCGCCCGTTACGCATCGGCGAAATCGTCACCGCCCGCATCCATGCTGCCGACGCCTATGATCTCCACGGCACTGTGGCGGGCTTCTGAAAATTCATCGCCGGCGCACAGCACATGGGCGCGCGCGACCGCGGGAGGCCGCCCGCGCGCCTCGCGAACGGCAGGATTGCCATTGTCGAAATCCACCCCGTGTCGATGACGGTCGTCGTCGCTTTGCATGAATGAGGCGCGCGCGGGAAGTGCCGATCCCTTCGGATTTTTTTTTAAATTATGACTATCCCTCGCCCCGCCTCCGGTTGCGCTTTGCCATCACGTTGAAAAATTCCACGGCGGCCGAAAAAGCGATGGCGAAATAGATATAACTGCGCGGAATGTGGAATTTGAAGCCATCCGCCACCAGTGCCACCCCGATCAGGACCAGGAAGGACAGCGCCAGCATCTTGGTGGTGGGATGGGCGGCGATGAAGCGCGCCACCGGTCCCGACGAAATATACATGACGAGGCAGGCGATCACCACCGCGGCAACCATAATCGGCAGATCCTGCGCCATGCCGATCGCGGTGATGATCGAGTCGAGTGAAAACACCACATCGATGACCACGATCTGGAGTACCACCCACAGGAAAGCGCCCGGCGCCGGGCGTGGCGCCGCCTCCTCTTCGCCGGCATCGACCGCAACATGGATTTCGTGGGTGGCCTTGGCGATCAGGAACAGACCGCCGGCGATCAGGATGATCTCGCGCCAGGAAAAGTCATGGCCCTGGAGGATCATCACCGGCCGGGTCAGACCGATCAGCCACACCAGAAGACTCAACAGCACGATGCGCAACACCAGAGCCAGCGTCAGGCCGATCTGGCGGGCGCGCAGCGCCTGTTTTTCGGGAATGCGCGACACGATCACCGACAGGAAGATGACATTGTCGATACCGAGAATGATTTCGAGCAGTGTCAGAACGAACAGCGCCGTCCAGGCCTCAGGGGAGGTCAGAAGGTCCATCATGCCAGTTTTCCCGTCAGCCGGATCACGGCATCGCTGCACAGAATGTGGAGCGCAATCGCGCACAGCACCAACCGGACGATGAAGGAGACATCGAAGCCCATCATCAGCGTGTAGGCGCCAAGTCCCGCCCCGATCCCGATCAGGCACAGGGTCAGCCGGCGCAGCCGCAGCACACGCAGCGGATGCAATACATGGAAGGGCGCGAAGGTCAGCACCACGAGAACGCCAAGCAGCAGCGTCGCGACCAGAGGCGGCGCCTGCAGCAGGAACAGGTAGAACGCGGCGGCGTTCCACAGCGCCGGAAAACCACGGAAATGATTGTCGTCGGTTTTCATGCGCTGATCGGCGAAATAGAGCGCGCCGCTGACCACGATGGCGCCTCCCAGAAACGGCGCCACCACCGGCAGCACCAGGCCGCTTTCCATGATCGCGTAGGCGGGCACGAAGACATAGGTCACAAAGTCCACCACCAGATCCAGGATCTCGCCGGACCAGTTCGGCAACTGGCGCGCAACCTCAAGCCGCCGCGCGATCGGGCCGTCGATGGCGTCAATGACCAGCGCCACCGCAAGCCATGCAAACATCGCCACCCAGTGAGCCCGTGCCGCCTCATGCAGTGCGCAGAGTGCCACCGCCGCACCCGAGGCGGTCAGACCATGGACGCAGAAAGCCGCCATCACCGTCAGCGGCCTCGATTCTGGGGAAAAATGCGGTGGCGGCATGATCGGCATCCTATCCGTTTCGACCCCGGTTGACCTTTGACCTGAAACGCCAGCGACAACTGCCACCGCGCCGGTCGGACGCCATCATGGCCCCTGCAATAGAACCGATTCGCCACCCAGATGAGCCGGAACGCCTTGGTCGGAAACCACAATCCTCAGATTTCCCGGGGCCGTTACCGCGCGGATTGGACCCTGCCGCCGCGCCACTCCATCGATCTGGCGATTCCAGTCTGACAAATGGCCTCTCCTTGCGGCGGAAAATCCGAAGATTCTGGGCCTGATCGGGCACGCAGCAGATGGCACCGCGCAGATGGCACGGACAGCCGGGCTAACCGCAGCGAAAATAACCAACACCGCAAAAAACATGGAAAACCAGCCAGAAAAGCATCTTTAAAACATAACGCATTGATTTTATTTGTATTATCGGAAAAACCGGGAATTTTTCAAGGCCCCGACCGGCGAATTCATCGCGCTGTCGCTGATGGAACACTGGCGCCACAGCGTTTCCTGGTCTATCGACGGGGCCATGACCAAAACACGGACCGCGAAATTCCGGATTGGACAAGTCGTACGCCACCGGATTTTCTCTTTCCGGGGGGTGATTTTCGACATCGATCCCGAATTCAGCAATACTGAAGAGTGGTGGCTGGCGATCCCGGAAGATGCGCGCCCTGACAAGGATCAGCCGTTTTACCACCTGCTGGCAGAAAACGCGGAAACCGAATATGTCGCCTACGTCTCCGAACAGAACCTGATGCCAGACGAATCGGGGGAACCGATCCATCACTCCCAGGTCGGTGAAATCTTCATCAAGGACAAGTCGGGCAGCTATCGCCCCCGCAATCCCTCGCTGAATTAGACGACGATCACGCCCCATGGCGCAGCCTCGGCCGGCGCCAGCGCACGCCCCCCCCTGGCATTTTCAGCCCGCCCCTTAAAGACAGAAACAACCCTCGTGATTGGACCCGCGAGGGACGCCGAAAGTCCGCCGCTGGCAGGGACGACAACGGCATCGGCCGCCCATTGCGTGCCGGATATCCCCTCTTCGTTGATGTTCCAGACGTTCACGCAAAGTCGGCCTGCTTTCGCGCCCGAAACAGCGCCCGCCAGCGATCCCTGAAATTTGAAACAATCGCCGCCGGGATCCATGCTGGCCTGTGACGGCGAGTTCAGGGCCGTTGGCTCAGAATCGCTTTCGGCACAGCAGAGCGCTCCAGGAGACCAGAGCAGGAGGTCTGGGAAAAAGATCCGGAAAATACGCCACGTCACAACGAAAAAGCGCACGAGGGGCAGGTCTTTCCCGCCCCTCGCGCGCTTTTTGTGTTCCTCGTCCCGGCCCGGCGCAAAGCGCCGCGCGGCCGGTAAGCCTGCACCTACTGGGCCGGCTGTTCAAGCTTCCTGCGGGCGTCCTCAGCCTTGCGCTGCAACTCCTCCTGCAGCCGCTTCTGATCTTCCTCGAACTTCTGGGGGGTGATCGGCGGGCCGTCAAAGGCGGTGCTGAACTCGGATACACCATTGGTGCCTGCCAGAGGCAGCGGCAGAGTCACCAGTGCACCGTTGCCGTCGATGGCCCGCACCACCATGTTCTGACCCTTCTTGAGAGCGGCCAGAAGCTCCGGCGTAACCGAATAGTCGGCCATGCAGCCGTTATTGAGACAAATCACGAAGGGCTTCTCAAGCGGCGTATTGCTGTCGATGATAAGCTGTGTGCCATGGGCCAGCTGCATGCCAAGCGGCAGCGTCAGGCGCAGAATCTTCTCGGCGTTGCCCTGGGTCTCAATGACCAAGGCCCGGATCACCGAGACACCGGACTCAATGCGGCCGTCCTTGCCGGTAAAGCAGAGCTGGGCCTTGCTGTCTTTGTCCTGTTCCACGCAGAGCTTGGTCCAGGGCGAGTAGATCAGCTTGAGCTGATCCTGAGGCGCCTCGGCGGGGGCACTCATGGCCCGCGGCGCGGCCTTGCCCGCGGCAGCCGGTGCCGCAGGCCGCGGCGCGGCGGGCCTGGGCGCCGCAGCAGCGGGCGCGACAGGTCTGGCAGCCGGCTTCGGCGCGGGGGCCTGTGCCTGAGCCGCAAGCGGAGCAGCCATTGCCGTCGCTGCCAGCACAGCGGTCAAGATACGGAGATTCATTGGGGAAAACCCTTTCTATGCGGGAAGCGTCCGAACCATTGCCGAACATCGGGCCCTGGGTCGCGCTGACGCGACTGCCTCCTTGGTGAAGACTGACAAGGATCGATGCTCCGTGCGGGATTACTCGTCTTCTTAACGCGACAAGCGCAAAGATCAATGCCCCCCCGCATCTTTAAGAACCCTGCCTTGTCGTTTTGATGCCCACGTTCTATGCGTCAGCGTCATGCGAATCAATCCATGTGCCCTTCGCGCCTGCTTCGCAATCGCGGCCGCAGCGGCCAGTCCGTTCCTGCCGGTCGGGCCGGGCCGGGCCGAAGAGAGCCACGCCATCGCGATGCATGGCAGACCCGCTTTGCCCGCCGATTTCAGCCACCTGCCCTATGTCAATCCCGACGCCCCCAAAGGCGGGCGGCTGGTCTGGGGCCTCCCGGGCACGTTCGACAGTCTCAATCCCTTTATTGTCAAGGGATTGGCGCCGCCCCAGATCCGCGGCTACGTCATTGAAAGCCTGCTCAGCCGCAGCAATGACGAGGCCTTCACCCTCTATGCGGGCCTCGCCCGCAGCGTCGAGAGCGATGACGAGAGACAGTATGTCACCTTCCGCATCGATCCCCGGGCACGCTTTTCCGACGGCACTCCGGTTCTGGCGGACGACGTGCGGTTTTCCTGGGAGGTCTTGCGGGACCACGGCCGCCCCAATTACCGCCAATACTACGCCAAGGTCGCCGGGGTCGAAATTCCCGACCCCCTCACCATCCGCTTCGACCTGGCCGGCGTCGGCGACCGCGAACTGCCCCTGATCCTGGGACTGATGCCGATCCTGCCGCGCCATGCCACCGATGCCGACCGATTCGAGGAAACCTCGCTTCGACCCCCGGTCGGTTCCGGCCCCTATCGCGTCAGCGCGGTCAACCCGGGCGCCAGCGTGACGCTCTCCCGCAATCCCGACTATTGGGGCCGTGATCTTCCGGTCAACCGCGGCCTCTATAATTTCGACGAGATTCGGCTCGATTTCTATCGTGAGGCCAACAGCCAGTTCGAGGCCTTCAGGCGCGGACTCCACGACTTCCGTGTCGAGCATGAACCCCTGCGCTGGCATGACGGCTATGATTTCCCGGCGATGCGGCGCGGCGAGATCGTCCGCGACGTCATCCGCCCTGGCGTGCCACAACCGGCCGAGTTCCTGGTTTTCAATACCCGCCGCGCCGTCTTTGCCGACATCCGGGTCCGTCAGGCCCTGACTCTGCTTTTCGACTTCGACTGGATCAACCGCAACTATTTCTTCGGCTATTATTCGCGCGCCGGCGGCTATTTCCCGGGCTCGGAACTGTCGGCCTATGGGCGGGACGCCGATAGCCGCGAACGCGAATTGCTGGAACCCTTCCGCGGGCATTTGCGCAGCGACATAATCGACGGCAGCTACCGCCTGCCCTCGAGCGACGGTTCCGGCCAGAACCGCGCCGCGCTGGCCGCGGCGCTGAAGCTGCTCGCAGAGGCCGGTTACGATCTGGAGGACACCGTCCTTTGCAACCGCAGCACGAAACGCCCGTTTACTTTCGAGATTCTGGTCACCACCCGCGATCAGGAACGCGTCGCACTGGCCTATCTGCGCGATCTCAAACGCGCCGGCATCGTGGCCCGGGTCCGCAACGTCGATCCGGTCCAGTACGACCAGCGGCGCATAAATTTTGATTTCGACATGATCGAGAACCGCGGCGACCAGTCGCTGTCGCCCGGCAATGAGCAGTTTTTCTACTGGGGCAGCGCAGCTGCGGATGCGAAGGGAACCCGAAACTATATGGGCGCCCGCGATCCGGCTGTCGACGCCATGATCAACGCCCTGCTCGCCGCCCGCGACCGCACCAGCTTCGTGCCCGCGGTGCGGGCGCTCGACCGGGTCCTGATGTCCGGTTTTTACGCCATTCCGCTGTATAACGTGCCGGAGCAGTGGATTGCGCGATGGAATCGGATAAAACATCCTGCAACCACCGCGCTCACCGGCTACCTGCCGGAGACGTGGTGGGCCAGACAGCCAGGCGAACCGGTGAAATGAGCGCGCACGCTGCATTGCAGACCCTCGACCTGCTGTTCCAGAGCACGCTGGCGCAGCAGCCTGAGCGGATTGCACTGCGCGATCCCCTCAACAAGGAGCAGGTGACAGGACGGCCGCCAAGGCAGCTCACCTATGCCGAGGCCGATCGCGAGATCCAGGCGCTGTCCACCCATTTCGTCGAACTGGGCCTGCCGGTAAACTCGGTCATCGCGCTGCATCTGCCCAACACGGTCGAATTCATCCTCACCCTGCTGGCCGCCCATCGCGCCGGTCTGGTGGTGGCGATCCTGCCCCTGTTGTGGCGCCACACCCAGCTCACCGCTGCGCTCAACCGCACTGCCGCCCGTGCCATTGTTACCATGGGCACGATCGACGGCATCGCCTACGCCGACGAGGCGCTCGCCGCTGCTGCGGACGCGTTCTCGATCCGCCATATCTGCGGCTTCGGGGCCAGGCTGCCGCATGGCATGTCGACGCTCGACGATGTGCTGACCCGTCCGCCGCGCAGCATGCGCAACGTGATCCAGGACGGGCGCAAGGGCGCCATCATCTCCTTCGACATGACCACCGAAGGCGTCCGCCTGGTGCCCCGGCCTCATTTCAGTGTCATCGCCGGCGGACTGCTGATCACGGTTGAAGCCATCGTGCCGCAGGGCGCCACCGTGATGTCGGCCTTCGCACCCAGCTCCTTCGCCGGCATCGCCTCGTCTCTGGTGCTGTGGCTGTTGTCGGAAGGCACGCTGGCGCTGCACCATCCCTTCAATAATGACGTGCTGCTGGAACAGTTCAACGCCCAGAACTGCAGCGTCCTGGTGGCACCCGGGGAATTCGCGCTGCGGCTGGCCCATTCGGGACTCGCCGGGCGGATGCCCGCCCTGCGCAGGGTCATCGGCCTGTGGCGGGCGCCCGAACAGGTCGCCCTGAGTGCCCCATGGCCGTTTTCGGATGTTTCCTTCACCGACGTCTATCTGTTCGGTGAGACCGGTCTGTTCGCAGTCAGGCGCGACCTCGACGGCTGCCCGCGCGCTCTGGCGCTCGGGCCCCAGGGAACGCAGCAGCACAGCTCCAGCCCCTCGATTGCCTGTGAAGTGGCGCTGACCTCCCACGGCACGGTGACGCTGCGCGGACCGATGGTGCCGGTCTCGGCCTATGCACCACCGCGCCCCTTGCGCGAAGCACTCGCCGCCGAGGCCAGGCACGATTATGTCGATACCGGCTATGCGGCACGGATCGAACCCGACAACAGCCTCTCCATCCTGGCCGCGCCTTCCGGGATCGTCAGTGTCGGCGGCTACCGTTTTCTGCCCGCCGACATGCGCGAATGCGCCCGCCGACTGGGCGAGGATGCCTGTCTCACGGCGCTACCCGACCCCCTGAACGGACACCGCCTCCAGGGCGAGAGCGACGACAACAGAACCGCCCGCGAGTCACTGGCCGGTCTCGGCCACGACCTCCTCACGGTCGATGCCTTTCGCGATCACTCACCCTGACCGATCGCGTTCTCCACGCCTGGTCCCGTCAGCCGTGAGGGACAAACGCCCCCCCTTTTCCTTTTTGAATTTCCACCAGCGTCGATCGCCGCCGCGCAGCCTCGCGATGTCCTGCCACTCCCGGCCCGGCTGCACGGTCTTTCGAATGTCGAATTTCTTCTTTCTTCTGCACCGCGACCGGAAAAGCGTGTACCAACTGGAGGCGGTCGTGGCCGATCTTCACGGATCCGTGGCCCCCTGAATTGAACGAGAAACGAGACGCATTCCACGCATGGAAATCCCCGACATACTCGATGCCATCCATCGTGCACTTGTGGCGCACGGAATTGCAGCAACCCGCAATGCGCAGGACGTCTCCGTCCCGGAGCATCACCTGCGTTTCGAGGCGTCCATCGGCGGCCTGCGACAGATTGGCAAATTCCAGCAACTGGTGCTGACAATCCACATTCATTCGCAGTTGCTGAGCGTACAACCCATCTACGAGTGTTTTGCAGGCATGGCCACAACCCCTCCGAAAGCGGTCGTTATGGCATTCCATAAATTCCTTGAGAACACCTTCCATCCGACTATTGAAGCGCTCGCCGGATATGTCTGCGACGACATGCGCGTCGACATTGAGCATTGGCATCGTGCCTCCGCCGCCTGGAAGGTCTTCTCCGGACCGCTGTTCTGCACTGCCCAGGGCGAACCCACTCTTCCGGGTTCCTATCCGGGCTTTCTCCACAAGCTCCGGGATCCGGGATCTGTTCACCGCGACCGCGAATCCGGGAGCCCACTTTATTCGTGTCTTCTTCGGCGGTCAGGGATCTGCCACCACAGAGGTGCTGCTCGATAATGAGACATGGACGCAGGGTGAAGAACTGCTGTCTCTCCATCCCTGGCCGGTGCTTGATTCCTACCAGACTGTGCGCCATGTCCTTATTGCCCTGCCCGAGCCATTGACCGAGGGACTGCGCCACAGATTTCACGCGGTCTGTTTCCCGCCATCCTAAAGACTCGTGATCCTTGCCCGAAGCCACTGTTCGCCGCCACGCCATCAATCGGGCGGCGGCGATCGCAAAAAGCGACCGCGGCACAGCAGATGTTGCCCGCACGGGCACGGCCCAGGCGTGGAGCTGTGAAAAACCCGGCTCGCGGAAATTCCGAGTGTGCTTGCAGGTCAGGACGGCGCCTCCGCCGGTCCCCGGGCGGCACCGCCGGGAGGAACGGGTTTCACCTTGCCTTTGCGCGCCGCGGGCAGCCTCTCCTGCTTTGGCGCCAGCGGCCCCTCGATGATTTCGAAATCGATCTTGTCCTTACCCGGATTGACGTCATCCTTGACCGTGATGACACGGACATGGCCGCCACTTTTCAGCCTGCCGAACAATACCTCATCGGCGAGTCCTTTTTTGATGTGCTCCTGGATCACCCGCGACATCGGCCGCGCCCCCATCTGCTGATCATAGCCATGTTCGATCAGCCAGGCCCTGGCGGGATCGGTCAGTTCAATCGTGACATCGCGATCGGCGAGCTGGGCCTCGAGCTGGAGCACGAACTTCTCCACCACCATGCCGATGACCTCGGCGCTGAGATGGGCAAAGGAGACGATGGCATCGAGGCGGTTGCGGAATTCCGGCGAGAACTGCCGGGTGATGGCCTCCTGATCATCCCCTTCCCGCTTGCTGCGGGTGAAGCCGAAGGCCTCGCGGGCAAGATCGGAAGCCCCGGCATTGGTAGTCATAATCAGGATCACATTGCGGAAGTTGATCTGCTTGCCGCTGTGATCGGTGAGACGGCCATGATCCATGACCTGCAACAGGACATTATAGAGATCGGGATGAGCCTTCTCGATTTCGTCGAGCAGCACCACCGAATGGGGATGCTGATCGACGCCGTCGGTCAGGAGCCCACCCTGGTCGAAACCGATATAGCCGGGAGGCGCCCCGATCAGGCGCGACACCGTATGGCGCTCCATATATTCGGACATGTCAAAGCGCAGGAGTTCGACGCCGAGCGCCGCGGCAAGCTGCTTGGCCACCTCGGTCTTGCCGACACCGGTCGGCCCTGAGAACAGATAGCTGCCGATCGGCTTCTCCGGCTCGCGCAAGCCGGCACGCGCCAGCTTGATCGCCGCCGACAGCGACTCGATGGCCTTGTCCTGACCGAACACCACGCGCTTGAGGGTCTTCTCAAGATGCTTGAGCAGTTCGGCATCATCCTTGGACACGCTCTTGGGCGGGATCCGTGCCATGGAGGCGATTGTGACCTCGATTTCCTTGACGCCGATGGTCTTCTTGCGCTTGTTCTCGGCCACCAGCATCTGCGCTGCACCCGATTCATCGATGACGTCAATCGCCTTGTCGGGGAGCTTGCGGTCATGGATATAGCGCGAGGAAAACTCCACCGCTGCCTCGATGGCCTCGTTGGTGTATTTCAGGTGGTGATAGTCCTCGAAATAAGGCTTGAGGCCCTTGAGGATCGCGATCGAATCCGCGATCGAGGGCTCGTTGATGTCGATTTTCTGGAAGCGCCGCAACAGCGCGTGGTCCTTCTCGAAATGCTGGCGGTATTCCTTGTAGGTGGTCGAGCCCATACAGCGGATATTGCCCGAAGCCAGTGCCGGTTTGAGCAGGTTCGAGGCATCCATCGCCCCACCCGAGGTCGCCCCGGCACCGATCACGGTATGGATTTCGTCGATGAACAGGATGGCACTGGGATGGGCATCAAGTTCCTTGAGCACCTGCTTGAGACGCTCCTCAAAGTCTCCCCGGTAGCGCGTGCCGGCGAGCAATGTGCCCATGTCCAGCGAGAACACGGTGGTTGGCGCCAGAACTTCCGGCACCTCGTTGTCGACGATGCGTTTGGCGAGGCCTTCCGCGATCGCCGTCTTGCCGACACCGGCCTCGCCGACAAACAGCGGATTGTTCTTCTGCCGGCGACACAGGATCTGGATGGCGCGGCTGATTTCTGAACTGCGACCGATCACCGGATCGATCTTGCCGTCGCGCGCTTTCTTGTTGAGGTTGACGCAGTAGGTCTCAAGCGCCTCGCCCTTCTTCTTGGTTTCCTCGCCGCCCTTGGTGTCGGCCTCCTCATCGACGCCGCGCACCGGGCGCGCTTCCGACACGCCCGGTCGCTTGGCGATGCCGTGACTGATGTAATTGACCGCGTCATAGCGCGTCATGTCCTGCTCCTGCAGGAAATAGGCGGCGTGGCTCTCGCGTTCGGCAAAGATCGCGATCAGGACATTGGCCCCGGTCACTTCCTCGCGCCCCGAGGACTGGACGTGAATCACGGCGCGCTGGATCACGCGCTGGAAACCCGCCGTCGGCTTGGCGTCCTCGGCCCCGTCGGTGACCAGATTCTCGAATTCGGTATCGAGATAATTGACCAGGCTGATCCGCAGCCGGTCGAGATCGACGCTGCAGGCGCGCATCACCGCCGCCGCATCCGAGTCATCAATCAGCGACAGCAGCAGGTGCTCAAGCGTGGCATATTGATGGCGCCGCTCGTTGGCAATCGCCAGCGCGCGATGCAAGGATTGCTCAAGGCTCTGGGAAAAAGTCGGCATTCCACGTCCCCTGCCACCATGATCACGCCCGCGGGTCTGGCCGGAGGCGATCCATCATCTCACATAATCGTTGCACAGAACCACGGCAAGAAGACGACCGACGCAGACAAAAGCGCGCCCCGGACACACGTTTCCGTTCCCGGGAGGCACCCTTCGCGCCATCAAAGCCGGAATCTACTTCTTTTCCATGACGCACTGCAGCGGGTGCTGGTGCCGGCGGGCAAAATCCATCACCTGCGTCACTTTGGTCTCGGCGATTTCGTAGGTAAACACGCCGCATTCCCCGATGCCATGGTGATGGACATTCAACATGATCTTGGTCGCGGCCTCGACGTCCTTGTTGAAGAACTTCTCCAGCACCGCCACGACGAAATCCATCGGCGTGTAATCATCGTTCAGCATCAGGACCCGGTAAAGATTGGGCCGCCTGGTCTTGCGTTTGACTTTCGTGATCACCGAGGTACCGGGGCCACCGGCGCTTCCCGATCGATCATCATTATTCATCGTCGCCGCGAACGCGGCCGACGCAGTCGAAACGAGATCGGAGCTTGATTGCAGCATGGCACAGACGTTCAATTTCCCCACCCACGTCCCGTCTCCGATGAGCGGCATCACCTTGCCGTAACACCGCACAAGAGACCCGGACGCCGGACGTCGCCGCCTGAAGACGGCGATTTTGTAAAGTCAGGCCGCGCGGCGCCCCCCGCAGGACCACGGACACGCCCGAATATGGCCTCCCGCTGCCTGCGCTGCAAGCTTGGAGCCATCGCGCCGGCTCGGATAATTTGCCATGCTGGAGAGGACCTGAAGACGGGAAATCCCCCCGCAGAATCAATCAGCCCGGCCGAATCGGCCGGGCTGGGACTTTGAACCGCAAGCGGCTCCCTGTTCACAATCAGTGGGCGCCGGACTGCAGCCGGGCCAGCATGCTGTGGCCGAGGTCATTGCACAGGCCGGCGATCTTCTGGGCCTCGGCAACATAGGTCTCGTAGCTGGAACGGACAAAATCGCTCTGCACCTCAATGGCCTTGTCGAAAGACTTCACCGCCGCCAGCCGCTCGACCAGAAAACGGGTGTCCTCAAACGACTTCTTGGCATAGTCGCCCCACACGCTGGCAATCGCGCTGACCCCGTTCTGGACCGACGCCGCAGACGTAACAGCCTGCTCGAACTGCGCTTTTCCGTATTTCTCGAAATCTTCAAGCTTGAACATCGGCAAATTTCCCTCTGCTTTTCCCAAAGCGGCCTGATCCTGGCGACCAGCCTCACGCCTCATGCAGTATTTCTATAGTGCACCGCACAAATTTTCAAGGGTTTTTGTGCGACGCACAAAAACTCAGATCAGATCGAACCCGCCAATCCAAACCATCCCGGCAAGGATTCGTTAATCTTTTGGCAACCCCCGCCCCCTAACCTTGGCAGGAGGTGCGAGCGGCGGGCAGAACCATGAGGGGCTGGCCCCACAAGCGAAAGGGCGCCTGGTCCGCCGGAGTTCCGACGCATTTGGTCTTGACCCCGGCAGATCCGCAGTTCACGCCTCCAGATCCGGTTCCAAGAGCACAATTTTGCCTTAAGGACAGGTGATCAAGCCAGAAACGGGGACGAGGTCTCATGCGTCGCAAAAACTGGTCTTTCTCACGTCTGGTCCGCCTTGCTGCCCGGGTTGGCGCCCGAGCTGGAGTTCTGGGGCTTGCTGTGATCGCCCTCGCACTGCTTTTCACCAGCACCGAGGCGGATGCGCGGCGCTACCGCCACCACCGCCATCACTATCACCACCATCACCGCCACCACCGCGTCCATCGGGCGGAGAGCGATTACACGCCGCTGTTTTCCTCCATCGTGGTCGACGCCAATTCCGGCGCCACACTTCAGGCATCCAATCCCGATGCCTTGCGCCATCCCGCCTCACTGACCAAGATCATGACGCTTTATCTGCTGTTTGAGCGTCTTGAGGCGGGCAGGATCCGGCTCGACAGCCAGATGCCGGTCTCCGAACACGCCTCCGATCAGGCCCCCACCAAGCTCGGCCTTCATGCCGGCCAGAGCATCAAGGTTGAGGACGCCATCAAGGGTCTGGTCACCCGCTCCGCCAACGACGCCGCCGTGGTGATCGCCGAAAGCCTTGGCGGCAGCGAAGAGGACTTTGCCCAGATGATGACGCACAAGGCACGCGCACTCGGCATGTCGCGGACCACCTACCGCAACGCCTCAGGCCTTCCCAGCGACCAGCAGCTCACCACCGCCCGCGACCAGGCCACCCTCGGCCGCGCCATCAAGGAACGCTTTCCGGTCTATTACCGCTTCTTCTCCACCCGCTCCTTCGCTTTCCGCGGCCGCAACATCCCCAATCACAATCACCTCCTCAGCAGTCTCGACGGCGTCGACGGCATCAAGACCGGCTACACCCATGACTCCGGCTTCAACCTTGTGACCTCGATCCGTCGCGGCAACCGTCATCTGGTCGGCGTCGTGCTCGGTGGTCGCAGTGCCGATGCCCGTGACGCCACCATGCGCCGGCTGCTGGTGGACAATCTGGTCAAGGCAAGCTCCGTGCGCAGCGCCGCCCTGATTGAGCGCAACAGCACTGAGACACCCAGCGTGGTGGCCACACGCATTCCGGCCGTGACCGGCTCGACCCCGGCGGCGGCGCCACCGTCGAACCAGTATACCGGTTCCACCGAACCGATCCGGCCGGTCCGGGTCCGAACCGTCAATGTCAAAGCCGGCAGTTTCCGGTCGGCAGCGACAGTGGCCCCCGAGTTCGTGGATGACCGCGTCAGGGCAGCCGCCAACAAGGCGGAACTTGCCAGAGCGGGGATCACCAAGCTCACCGCGGTGATGACACGCGCCAACCCACACCCCACTACCACACGGATCGCCTCAGCCGCCGCCGAACCTCTGCTGCAGCACTCGCAGCCGCAAACCCCACCACCGCCTCTGCCACCGCAACCGCCGGGGCATGGCACCGGCAATGGCATTCTCGGGGTCCTGCCCGCCTCGGCGCTCCATAACGCCTCGGCCGAGCCGCCACCAGCGCCGCCTGCGGCCCAGAGCGAGGCCACACCGAAGCCGGTGGTGCGCAGCGGATGGCTGGTCCAGGTCGGAGCCCTGGACAACGAAAGTGAGGCCAGGCAGCGCATTGAAGCGGCTCGCAATTCGGCCCGTGGCCTGCTCAACAAAGCCACGCCCTTCACCGAGACCGCGATCGCCAGGGACAACCGCAAGATCGTTCGTGCCCGTTTTGCCGGACTGGAGCGGGAACAGGCCGAAAACGTCTGCCGCGCCCTGAAACGCGCCAGCATCTCCTGCATCACCATCCATAATTGAGACCCGCGCCAGCGAAAAACACCGCTTCGGGAAGCGGGAAAGACCCGTCGGCGGGACAGCGCAGGATGCGCGCACCTGGGTCCGGAGGGCACGCTGTGGCACGACACAACAGGCTCTGATTGATCGCGCACCCGTCAACGGTAACCGGGTGGCACCACCCGCCCCACCGGCTTCCTGCAAATCGCTCTTAAGGGGCAGCCGACAGGCCGGGACAAAATCGCCAATGCCGCGATTTCGCGCAACCTCTCGTCAAGGATTTCGAATTAAGACTTTTCCTAAATGACGACCATGCTGACAACAGCAGGCGGGAGTTCGGCAAACTGAGTCCAGGACTTGCGCGGGGAGCCAATGTTTCCGTAGCGTACCGGAGTTAGTTGTTATGCGTGCTAAGCAGGATGTCCTTGGCGTCGTTCACACGGGCGGCAAGGTACGTCGACCCCCCTTGATCGGGATGCAGTTTCTTTATCAGAGCCCGATGTGCGCGGCGAATCTCGTCGGCGCTCGCCCCCGGATGCAGGCCAAGGATCTCATGGGCCTCCTGTTCCGTCATTTTACCATCCGGCATCGGGCGAGTTCGCCCAGCTGTCGTATTGCGCTGCGCGTGACGACGCCAGCCGGGAAACCGGCAGTCCAGATAAATTTCAAGTAGATCCACACTGGCCGCATCGAATTGCGTGCGCATCGCAGTCAGTTCCTCAAGACGGAACTCGTCCAGTGCACGCCCCGCAAGCGGCCCGGCAATAATCCTGCCGCTTTCGCCTCCCGACCACAGCTCAAGAAACCGGGAACGACGCTTCAGACATTGCGCCCACCACTGCGACAGGCTTTTTGACAGCCGGCCGATCCTGCCCGCTGCCCGCTGCGGAACCAGATCCAGCACCACCGCGCCGACAATGCCGAGCACCACTGCAGCCGGCAGATCCCCCTTTACACCGACCAGGACCGCAGCCAGAAGCAGCAGGCCACCCGCGATCCGGCGCGCCATGGCGGCCGGATTGACGACGCCCCGCGTCCGCAACAGGGCGTAAAGCGCCAGAACGACAACAGCAAGGATGATCAGACCAGGCATGGACGGACCTTAGCAGCAAAGCCACAAGGACGGCAAAGCCACAAATGCCCTTCCCGCACGGGGCGCGCAGCGCGGCACCCTGACCCGATTCAGGCAACATGATGCCGACACAGCTGGAACCGGACTGTCGCGCAACAAATCCAGGCGATATTTTTCTTTCCCTGCGCCACATATCTTTGGCGCTCAGGCAACTGGTTTGCTAAAGCTTGGCCCGAAATTGACCCCCCCCTCGATTCCTATTTTCGCGATGTCACGAAAGCCGAAAGTCGTTCGCACCGTTTTCGCCCTGCGCCGCGCCATCGCGGATCTTCGGCAGCGCAAAGCCACGCTGGCCCTGGTGCCTACCATGGGGGCCCTCCACGAGGGCCATCTGTCGCTGGTGCGGCTGGCAAAACAGCATGCCAGGCGGGTCCTGGTTTCGATCTTCGTCAATCCGGCGCAGTTCGCGCCCAGCGAGGACCTTGGCTCCTACCCGCGTACCTGGGCCGCCGATCTCGCCAAGCTCGCCGATGAAGGGGTTGATCTGATCTGGTACCCCACCTCCGACATCATGTATCCAGAAGGCTTCGCCACCCGCATTGTTCCCGAAGGCCCTGCCGTGGTCGGACTGGAAGACCGCTTCCGGCCCCATTTTTTCGGCGGTGTCGCAACTGTGGTAGGCAAGCTCTTCGGCCAGTGCCGCCCCGACTTCGCCATTTTCGGCGAAAAGGACTTTCAGCAGTTGCGGGTGGTGACCCGTCTGGCCAAGGACCTCGACCTCGGCATCCAGATCGTGTCCGGGCGCATCATGCGCGAGAGTGACGGTCTGGCGATGTCGTCACGCAATGTCTATCTGTCGCCGGAAAATCGACGGATCGCCCCCACGCTCTACAGCGCCATGCGGGCCGCCTCACGGCAGATCCGGGCCGGCGAACCGATCACCACGGCACTGGCCGCCGGCGCTCAGACCATCACCACGGCAGGCTTCGAACTCGACTATTTCGAACTCCGCCATGCCAAAACCCTGGAACCCGTGAACTCACTTCACGACGGACCGTTGCGGATTCTGACCGCCGCACGTCTTGGCACCACGCGGCTGATCGACAACCTCGCGGTCTGAGCCTCCCGGCGAAAAACCCTTCAGAGCAGCCCGAGATCGCGCAGCTCGCGACGCATGGCCTCGGGCATCGCCGCCACGGCACCGGCTGTGGCGGCGCCAAGATCGGCGGGCGCAGCCTCACTGGTCAGGTAACGCCAGCCCTGAAAAGCCCGCATCGCACGCGGTGAGACCGCGATCAGCCTGGGCTCCATCACGATCCGGCAACGCCCGGTGCCCCGTTCATCGCGAAACGGCTCAAGGGCGAGGATCTTCTGGCGCGCTGCGATCTCGCCGCGAATGACCCAGTAAAGCGAACCATCGGCCAGAACCTCGTCGGCACGTTTGGGCACCGTGCGGGTGATGTGGTGGGAATGCTGCGGCAGGCCTTTCTTTCTGGCCAGTTCCATACGCTCATCGATCCAGTCCTTCAGTTCCTGGACCGAGGTACAGCCGACAGCAAGCTTGATCAGATGGAGTGCCATCCACTGGACATAGCGCCCCGGTGCCGCCCTTGGAAAGGCCAACCCGCTAAGGCCGGCTCTGGGCTGTGGATGACTTCTTGTCGGACGCCCCATGGGTCGGCTTATGGGCAGACCCGTGGGCAGGTTTGGCCGGGGCCGCCGGTTTCTTTGCCGGTGCTGGCAGCGCCCGCGACGTTGACCCCGATGGTGTCGGGTCCGGGGGCTCCACTCGCGGTGAAGCCGTCATGATGCTGACTGCGGGTGTGGAGTCGGCACTCGGAAACTCGGCATTGGTCGGCCGCCCGGTCGGCACCGAGGGAGGCAGCCCGGCAAGACCCGGTGCCTGCGCCGCCACCACGCCTGCCGGCGCGTTCCAGCTCGCCGCATGGCGCCTGACCAGTTCGTCAAAGAAACGGCGTTCCATATTGGCAACGATGTGCTGACGATCGACAAGCACGAGGAACAGGGTGCATTCGCTCGGCGCACAATTGTCGCGCACCATCAAAGCCTGTGCCACCAGACCATATCTGTCGCGCTCCACCGCACGGCGCAGCGACTTCAATTCCGTCGTCCCCGCCGCCCCCCCGTTTTCACCGCTCAGGGCAACCAGGCGATTGATCTGGACCACGGCATAACTGAGCGCGGCTGCGACCGACTCGGGGGACCTGAAGACCGCCTTCTCACAGGCCGCCAGGACCGTTTCACCGGCGATTTCATCAAGGCAGGACAGCGCCGGCAGAGCCGGCACGGTGGCGACGACCGCAGCCGGCGGCGGCGGCACCGGTGTCAGCGCAGCCGTGATCGCCGGCCGCGGCGGATCCGGGGGGTCACTCGCCATCCTTGAGCCCCCCGCCGAGGTCCCCAGCACCAGCACGGCAGCGACACCGATCGCGGCCAGACTGATCCCGGTCAGGGCATAATTGGCAATCGTCCGTGAGGCCTTGATCAGAAAGGCCAGCATCAGAAAGCTCGCGAAACTGCCAACCGCGAGCATCCACAGCTGGAACGGCGAGAGATCGGAGAGCGTAGCCAAGTTCATGCGCGATGTTCCTTCACGCAGGGTAGCCTGCCTGCCAGCACAAGTCTGCAACCATCAACCGCGCCTGCCGACATCACATCCTGTCAGTGAGTGCCACATACTGCTTTGGAGCAGGCCTTTGTCACCCTGGGAGAAACAACTTCCTCAAGCTGTCACGATAACGCCAGCTGGCTTTCCCTGGCCACACGCTCGAACGCCTCGGTCGAACTCTTGATCCGGTACTGGCAATCATCGCCTTCCATTGGCATCTGACGAACGATCTCATAAATACCACTTGCTGCCGGCCGCACCAGATTGCTGGCAGTGAACGAAACCAGTGTTCCTACTGGAAATTTGTGTTTCAACGACATCCTCCATTGATCAGCCGAGCCGACTCCCCCCCGTAAGCCGCGCGCCCGCCCTATAGCATGCTGCGACGCTTGCTGACCAGTATTGTCGGCTCCCGATGAATTGATTTTTATTAAATTTTTCAGTGCCATGGAGACCCGAGCGGCCGCCTCTGGCCGAGCCGGCGCGACACGCCACACCCGGGCTCTGCAAGCCATGCCCCCCAAACCAGCCCTCCAGAATCAGCTTCGCGGCCTCATCCGCCCCAGCGAATCATCTGCCGCGAGGCACGTCATCGCAATCCTCGCGCTCCCCCTGAACTCTCTCTCTCGCCCCCCGCCCTGTCCGAGGCGAAAATCGCTCCCCCTGCCGGGGCCGAAAGGCTACCCCAAAGGCCGCCAAAGCCCGCCCCAAGCCTGCCCTTCCATTTAATTTTAATTTGATTTATCAATCCGTTGCGAGCAACCCGGAGGTCTTTTTTTTGAGGGCCGCCGCCTGCCCCCCCAGGGGGCCGGGATGGGCGCGCCCCCGCGAAGGGGTCACGGTGCTGGCGATACCCATGCAGCCTGCCCGCGGCAGCTTTCTGGCTTTCGTCGCGGCCTCAAGACCTTAGTCGGCCCCTGTGCCGTCTGTTTGCCCGGCCTCGTCCCTGCGCCAGGTGGACCAACCCGCCAATCGCGAAAGGGGCATGATCGACCAGGGTCACCGGGTTGCGAAGCTGGTTCCAGATCCCGGGCGGACTTGCGGGGCTTTCTCACTCTTGACTCAGGAACAGCATCGGGCACACCCCTGACCCCTGATCTCCCGCGCCATGCCCCGAGGGACCCCGGAAAGCCGCAGAATGCAGGTGATGGGGTGTTCACCACGTACCAGGATACCGCACACCTGCCATGACTCCGACTCGCCGACACCAATGCTTCTCAATCGCTGTCCTCGCACTGGTCTCCCTCGCCAGACCCGATTCGGCCCGGGCGGCCGATTGCCCGCGACAGGACACGCTCGGCACCTCCCGGGTGATGGAAGTCTCGGCCGCAACCTATCCCCGTGTCGGCCTCAAAAGCTTCCCGCAGACATTGCCGCTCGCCGACCACGAGGTCGTGCTGACCTTCGATGACGGCCCGCTGGCGACCACAACCCCGAAGGTGCTGGCCGCCCTGGCCGCCGAATGCGTGCGCGCCACCTTCTTCGTCATCGGCCGCTCGGCGGCGGAATTTCCCAATCTTGTCCGCCAGATGGCGGAAGCGGGCCACACCGTCGCCCATCACAGCTGGTCGCATCCCCTGATGCCACGAATGGGTTTTCAGCGCGCCCGGCAGGACATTGACCGCGGCATCGCCGCTGTGGAACTGGCGCAGAACGGCACCGCCACCGAGACCCCGTCGACCCCCTTCTTCCGCTTCCCCTATTTCGCCTCGACTTCACAAACCCTTGAGCTCCTGCAATCCCGTGCTATCGTCGTGTTCGGCGCGGATCTCTGGGCCAGCGACTGGGACAGGCTCTCGCCGGCCCAGGAGCTGGCGCTGGTGACCCAGCGCCTGCGCCGGGCGGGCAAGGGGATCATTCTCTTTCACGATTCCAAGGCCCGCACTGCGGCAATGTTGCCGGAATTCCTGCGCTACCTGCGCAGGAACGGCTATCGTGTCGTCCATGTCGCTGCGGCAGGCGGGGTGCCGCAGAAGCTAGCGCCCTGACAAAGGCGATTTTGAGAAAGCGGATTTTGGACCAGCGTATGTGTTCGGGGTGTTTCATGACCACCAGAGTAGCCGTTGCGTTTAGACCAGCCTGGTTCAACTCAATCCTCTCCATTCTGTGTCTCTTCATCCTGTGCCTCCTGGGCCCGGGCCCCCGGGCCTCTGCCGCCGAATGTCCCGGCAATCCAGGCGCACTTGGTACATCGCGGGTCCTCGTAGTCGACCCGCGCGCCCACCCCCGCATTGGCAGCATGCAATATCCCGAAGCCCTGCCGCTCGAGGATCACGAGGTGGTCCTGACCTTCGACGACGGCCCGCTGCCGAAATACAGCAACCAGATCCTGCGCATTCTTGATCAGGAATGCATCAAGGCGACATTCTTCATCATTGGCAAACAGGCCAATGCCTCTCCCGAGACCGTGCGCCGGGTTGCCGCCGCCGGTCACAGCGTCGGCACCCACACCCAGGATCACCCGCTCGCGCTCCAGAACCTCCCCCTCGAGCAGGCGATCGCGACCATCGACAACGGCATCGCCTCGACCTCGGCGGCCCTCGGCGATCCCTCCCTGCTGGCACCCTTCTTCCGCGTCCCAGGACTGCACCACTCGCGGGAAATCGACGCCTATCTGGCCTCGCGCAACCTTCAGCTCTGGAGTTCGGATTTTGTCGCCGATGACTGGCGCGACATCGGCCCCGACCGTGTGGCCAAACTCGCGATCGAGCGCATCGAAGCCAGAGGCAAGGGCATCCTGTTGCTGCACGACATCCAGCCGCGCACCGTGGCCGCGCTGCCGATGATCCTCCGCGAACTCAAGTCACGCGGCTATCGCATCGTCCATGTCGTCCCTGCCACCGCGGAGCGCCCCGCCACCCCGACCAGACTGGTGCAATGGCGCCTGTCCCGTCCCGCTGTTCCGATGGAAGTCACCTATGTGCCGGATGCGGGCGAAACGCTGCCGATCCCGACATTTACCGATCAGAGAGGCCAGCTCGACGACTCCCTGACCACTGGACACGAAACCGTCGTTGCCGCGGCTCAGACATTGCCGATACCCGGACGGGACCTGTTTTCGGCGCCCGAGGAGCCCCTTGTCCTGGTACCGAATGCCCGACTCGACAGCAGCCGGCGCGCATTTCTTACCGCTCTGATCAACTGAGGAGCCGGCCCTGGCGCCGGGTCCTGCCCGCACGCACGGGAAAGGGCGCGCACCCTGTGGAGATAAAGAGGGAGAGCGCGAACCCGCGCTTCTCCTGCCCGAGGCTGACAGGCTCCAGGAAGAAGCGGCAGGACGCCGTATAAAACAGCGGGCCTCCCGCCATCCTTCACGTCTTCAGGCTGCGCCCGCCTGGGCCAGCGCAAACTGGCGTTCAGGATTTCAGCAGGCTGCCGCCATGCACGCCCTGCCTCGCCGCGACCGTCCTGCTCGACACGGTCCGGCGCGAGCGGCAGTCCGCGCCAATCCTCGTCTGGCGAAACCCGAAAAGGACAAGGATGCGTTCTTCGCGAAACGGCTGACCTCAGAAAGGCCCCGTTCCATTCAGTCCGTTCAGCAGCTGGACCGCCATGTTGTAGGAATTCACCATCCCCGACACCTTCACTGCGAAGTCGCGGCTGCCCGCTTTGCTTCTGGAACTCTTGAGTTCCCGGTAGCTCCCGGTCAGTGCGTTGAAGACAGGGGCCACCACATCCAGCTGAACCATGCTGCCGTCCTTGTTATGTACGGCGCGTGCCGCCTCCAGAGCCTTCTCGATCGCAGCCACTTCCGCGTCGCCACGCGCATAGACCGACGTGTCACTTCCGTCCTCGCCGGGCTTCAGCACCTTCAACAGCCTGCCGGCATGAAATGTCGCCGTCTTGAGATAGTATTCCTCTTCCTGGCCTTCCTTTTTCAGCACCTCCAGCTGCGCCAAATCGCGGCGATCGACTTCCTCCTCAAGCAGAACGTTGAAACGCGCCAGATCGCCCGCTGCCGCTTTGAATTCCGCCAGCAGCACGGGGTCCTCCGCCCTGCCGCGCGCCAGATTGTCATCCAGATATTTTTTGCTGTCGTAATAGATGCTCAGCGAGGCAAGGTGTTCCTGCACCTTTTTCATCGAAACCAGCAGGGCGGCGGCGGCGGCGTTCAGCTCGTTCTTCGGCTCCATATCCGGAGCGGCCTGATAAAGAATATCGACGCCTTTCCCGATCCAGCCATCCTTCACCCAGAAATTGCTCTTCACGCTCGCACGACTGATATTTGACCGCTGATAGGACCTGTATTGTTCGGTGAACCCGAAAGTGCCGATGAAGAGATTATAGGCCTTGATATAGGCGTTCAGTTTCGGATTGATCGCCGTCCCCCCGCCTTCCTCCGCGGCCAAGGCCGAGGTCCCCATCAAAAGCAGCACAAGCACCACGAAAAAACGCTTCACAATAATTCTCCACCACCCGGTCAAGGACAAAAACCCGGCCCCGGCAATCAATGGCAATGCGCAAAGGGGCACACAAGCGGCGCAACTTAAGCCACAGCCGCCCTCGCGAGGCAATGTCACCCGCCACCCAGGAAGCGATCCCTCCCGACTTTGTGACCGCGTCGACCCCACCGAAAAATGCCTCTGCCCGTGCCGAACCCGGCATAAATGCGGCTCAGAATCAATAGATTGGCAAGGTCAGCCGCAACCCTGACGCTGCGCGCTGGGCCCCGCGCTTCCCGCACAGGAGATCGGTCACAGATGTCGGAAGAAGGGAGCGCACTGCGATGGAGCGCCCCACACCGGCTCATCTGTCCGCGCCTGCCGATCCGACGCCAGGATCAGTGCCCATCCGACCATTGACAATCATGGCGTGTCCTCTCACCGACGCTCAAAGCGCCGCACACCGGCACGGCAACCCAGCAACCTGCCGGGCACCCGCGCCCCGAGCGGGCCTCTGTATGTGTCTCTCTCGCGCGGGCGCGAACGCCTGGCCGAATTTCTTATAGCCTTCCCATCCCTCCCTCTTCCTTGGTGGCAGCGGCAACTCACCCCTGCCGGCGGACGCGGGTCGCAAGACCAGGGCCCGCGTGGGGCGTGCGTGCGCAAAGCCTCTGCAGGCGCAAGCCCACGTGGCGCGCCAGTCCCGCCCTTTTCCTGAAGCGCTCCTGGGTGTGGCGCCACGATCCGCCACCATCCGCCACCATCCTGTGGCGATTGATTCCGACCTGCGATCCATGGCAGGTTTCACATTTCCCGTGCAAAGCACCTCGAATTCGTGCGCCACCCAATGGCACGAGGTGGACTGCGCCGAATACCTGGTGCCAACCGCGCTACGTTCGAGATCCCGACCCCTATGGAGGGCATGATGAGAATTGGCGACCCGCTGAAAATGGACCACTGGTATTTCGGCGCACTTGATGCCACCCAAGCGAGACGGATGGTGATCTGGGCGACGGAATTCAATCTGGACGGCCAACGGGTCCCGGCCACCCTGCTTGCCGATTTCCTCAAGAAACTGGATGCCGCGCGGCTTGATGCCCTTGCCTTCAGGATGAATGATCTCCCTCGCCTCGACGGTCGCGCGCGTCAACACCTGGTCGAATCGTTCCAGGGGGATGACGAAGACTTCGTCACCGACCACAGCTCTGACCTGCAGAGCTTTCCCCGCCTCGCCGGCATTGCACCGGATGGCGAGATTTCAATCGAGGCCTTTGCGCGGGCCATGCTGCTGATCGAAATCGCCATCATCCTGGATGACGAGGGAGCCATGGTCATCTTTTCCTATAGTATCGACCCCGAACACAGCGACAATGTCATGGACGTCTGCTTCAATGAAAAGGGCGAGCACACGGAAACGGTGAGGAACGTCACCTGAACATTGAAAATCGCCAATCGCCAGCCTGATTTCGCACAAGGCTTTCGAAGCCGTCTTTCGTCCGCCTGCAAAGCACGGCGGTCAGGCGCCGTCGTCGGGCGATGCGGATCACTGATGCGCCCTCAATTGGGGATCCCACTCCCCCCAATGCTGTCGCGCCGGGATCGCACATTTTCCAGATGCCGCGCCATCCACCCCCCGCAGCAAACCAGACCCGGCGCGCTGCCATTGCGGCACGCGCGGCTTACTTGCGAAGGATCAATCCGGATCCATCACGAAAGCGTTGACACCTGTCACCATCCACGCCATCGGGTTCGCGTCACCTGACCTCAATCCTCCATTGGTTCAGGGCTGGCGCAGATATCCCGGTTCCCGGGTAAGGAGGATGATGCCCAAACTCACTCCACGGATCTCTCTTTCCTCGGGTATTGTCATTGCCGTCGGCATGATCGTCGGATCCGGTCTCTTTGGTCTGCCTGGAGTGATCATCCAGCAGTCGGGACCGGTCACCGCCTTCGCAGGCTGGGTCGCCGTGACGGTTCTCATCGCACCCATGGTCCATATCTTTGCACGGCTCGGAACCCGCTTCCCGACGGCGGCCGGCGTGGCAAAATACGGGGAGATCGCTCTTGGCCCCTGGGGCTCCTATGGGTTCAGCCTGGTTGCCTGCGGCGCGCTCGCGGCAGGAATGCCCGCTTTCTTCTTCGTCGGTGGAGCCTATATTGCAGAGTTCCTGCATCTCGACCCGGCTCTCTACCGTTCCCCCTTCGCCATCCTTCTCGCGATCGCAACAACATTATTGAACCTGTGGGGCCCCGAAAATTTCAGCCGCATCGGAAAGCTTGTGGTTCCTGCCGTCCTCGTCTTCATCCTCGGAATTGTGCGTGGCCTTTGCCCGGACACGGGATTGCCATGACAAGGCTTGCCAATGACATATGGCTTCATCCGCCGCGTCCCGGTCAACGCTGGCTGGCAACAGCAATCGCTTTCTGGGCCTATCAGGGCTGGGAAAACCTGTCCTTTGGTCTGGAAGAGAGGGATCTCTCTGAGAACCGGATTGCGGTGCTCTATTGGACCAGCTTCGCTCTGATTTCCTTCATCTATCTGGCCTTCGCCTGGACGGTGTCAAGCCTTTCCTGGGACGGCATGGTGGTGAGTGGATTATCCGGCATGGCGATATTGCTGGGTGGAGGCTTCGCTATCCGGTCGCTCCTGCTTCTGCTGGTTGTTGGAATCCTGACCGTCAATGCAACTTCCTGGGTGTTCGGAACCAGTCGGCTGGTGTTCGCTGCGGCGCGAATGGGTCTCCTTCCTGCGTCGCTTGCGAAGCTGAGCCGGCGCAATCTGCCCCGCTCCAGTCTCGTCGCATGCCTGTCCGTCTATATTGCCATCATCGTGGCGATGGAAATATTCTGTAACTGCCCAGGTCCGGAACTGAGAAAAACGAGGGTCAGGCCGCTTGGGCCACCGAACTCGCCGGGCCGTCCTGGGGCGCCAACGCCTCCAGGACCACCTGGATGAGGGAGGCGGAATCCGC
>Ga0123357_10000948_pt1 | contig 29517 bp, 22 predicted proteins | sample TergutEmb28metaG_FD_89873 | JGI IMG/M metagenome (GOLD analysis project Ga0123357, IMG submission 89873) | Embiratermes neotenicus P4 segment gut microbial communities from Petit-Saut dam, French Guiana - Emb289 P4 | ecosystem: Host-associated > Arthropoda: Insects > Digestive system > Gut ...
AACTAGCCGCATCATGGCGATGTAGTATGGCCCCGCTGCAAGACGATGCAAGGAATTTTACGACAAGGGCATACAAGACGGGGATCTGCCCATCGCGTGACGTGCTGCCTTCTTTGCGCTGATGTTGTACTCTATTGAAGAGTACAACATCAGAACATCACAGCCATTGACCGCTCAGATCCCACATCTCGTTACTTCGTTCCGTAAGTCGTCGTGAACGAAAACATCGAGGAATGGAATGGCCAGCTCAAGCCGCGCACATGCCTATCGACACACGTCGCAACCGCGCCATTCGGTGGATTCGGGTAAACACTCACACCAACCGCGTGACCATTCTTCACGGCAACCTTCACCACAACGCGCATACCTTCCGGCGCGCCGCACCCGGCAAGGAAAGCCGAGTTGCTCATTGGCGCCGAGAGCTGCGCGTCGGTGAGATCGGGCATGGCTTTGCCTGCGCCGATCGCGATCTCTTGGTTGTTCGAAGCGAGCGCAGCCTCGTAGCTGCTACCACCACTGACGTACGCGCCAGCCGCGCCGCCGCCGCCGCCACCAACGCCTTTGGTGCCGGGCTTTTTCGCACCACCCGTGAGCGAGCCGCCATCTGACATGTCGATCGCCAACGGATCGCCCGTGCGATCTCCGCTGTCTTTTTTTTCGCCCACCTTCTTGGCGATGAACATGACACTAGGAACGAGCAGAGCGACGGTAAGCACGCCGCCGATTACATATTTCGCGATGCCCGCCTTTTTTTCAGCGATTTCGATTTTGGCGACTTCCTTTTTTTCTTGCGTGATCTCTCTGTGCATCCGCGCATGCTCGGCGAATGGTGCGAAACTTTCCCACTCGTCGATACTTTGCCACTCGCCCGTAATTTCGTCGCGCAGGCCATCGCCGCCAACGAATGCATGCGAGGCAATCTGTTGAAGGACCTCGACCGCCGTGAAAGGTCCGTGGTCCATGCGATCTTTGATGACGACGTAGCGCGGTCGCTTGTCGGCTTCGAGGCGTGCCTTGAGGCTTGCAAGCTGCGTGGTTGGATCGCGAGTCGCCGCGGGCGCAACCTTGACGTTCGGTTGGATGTTCGGCATTTTTGGTGAGCCGATACCTTTTGGGATCGCGATAGCCGAAGGCTTGCCAGGCGGGCCAGGCGGGGGCGTGAACTCTACATCGATTGGCGGAAGGGAAGATGAGCGCATCGGATCCCGATGCATATCAGCGTCATCTGCAGGCACAGGCGGTGCGGGGACCGGGCCTCGGGAAGAAGGCGGTTTCAAGAGCGAGCCTGCTCGCGGGCAAGTTCGGCGTTGATGGTGCGTCCGCCAATCAACCGGCCAACGAGCGCGCGAATTGCCCGATCGAGATCGGCGCGTGGCACAGTGACGAACGAGATGCGGTCGCGGATGCGAACGTTGCGCAGGTCAAAACCCAGCACACCGCCTTCGTTCAACATGTTTTGGATGTCAATGGGCTCAAGCCCATCGCGGCGACCCACATTGACAAAGATGTTCGCGACCTCGCCCATGTCGTCGGGTTCGATGCGATAGCCTGGCGTGGGTGGCAACGCATGACGCCCAACGCCAAGCGGTCGCGGCTGCTGTCGCGTGTTGCGCGTGTTGCGATCGCCGCGCTTGCTTTGCGACTCGCGCGGATCGCGCGGCGTTGGTGGTCCTTCGGGAAGGCGCGGCCTGGTGATCTCATCGTGCACATTGCCTTGTTGGTGGTCACGCCAAGACTCGCAGTCACTCGATTCGGCACCATCCGATTGGGCACCATCCGATTCGGCGCGAGGTTCGAACACGGGGCCTTCGCGCAGCGTGTGCGGAGACTCGTCTTGCGCGGGATCGACCGGAGGGTTCTTGGCGCGTCGTGCGGCCGCCGCTTGCGCGGCAACGTCGTCGTCGCTGCCTGCCATAGCCGTTGAACCAAGATGATCTTGCAACAAGCCTGCGACGATCGTTTCGGCCATTTCGTGCGTGAGCAGGCGACGCGCCACGGCAAGATGAATCGGGTCGGCTGCTTTTGCTGCGTACGCGTCGGCTAAGAATGCAACGAGGTCGGTTTCTTCGCGAGTGCGAAGCTCGCCTTTCGTTGGCAACGTTCGCTCGACAGGGCGAATGTTGTACGTCAGCCTCAGCATGTAGAGGTGGCCCACGTCTTTGGGGCCAACGATGGAAATCGCGGTACCGGTGCGGCCCGCGCGGCCCGTGCGACCCGTGCGGTGCACATACTGCTCGGCCGAATCGGGGAAGTCGGCGTTGATGACGTGAGTGAGATGCGAGATGTCGATACCCCGCGCAGCCACGTCAGTGGCAACAAGGAAGCGCAGCTTGCCCTCCTTCGTGTTGCCCATGATGCGCTCGCGCTCGCGTTGCTCGAGATCGCCGTTCAGCCAGTCGGCGTCGTAGCCGCTTCGCTTGAGAGCTTCCGCAACGCGTTCCGTTTCGTCTTTTGTGTTGCAGAAGATGACCGCACTTTCAGGATCTTCCACCTCGATGATGCGGAGTAGCGACGCGCGCTTATCGCCTTCGCGAATGAGATAAACGAAATGGCTGATGGACACAGCGCCGACCTGATCGCTCGAAAGCGTGAGGTATTCTGGATTGCGCAGATGGCTCGTGGCGAGCCGCTCGACATCGGGCGGAATCGTCGCGCTGAAGTAAAGACCCTGTCGCTCTGTTGGGAGCATTTCGATGATGGCGTGAAGCTCCTTCGCGAAGCCCATGGACAGCATTTCGTCGGCTTCGTCCAAAACAAAGATCCGGATATGCGATGGATCGAGCGTGCCGCGGCGAAGATGGTCGAGCACGCGACCCGGCGTTCCGCACACAATTTGCGCCCCCTCGGCCAAGGCTTCGATCTGCCGGCCCATGGGTGCGCCGCCGTAAATCGGCACGACTTTCGTGCCGCGGAACAGCGCAACTTGCGCGAGCTCTTTGGCGACCTGAACGGCAAGCTCGCGCGTTGGCGTGAGAATGAGCGCCTGAACGTGCGGCACCGATTTTTTGACTAGCGAGTCAATGATCGGCATGCCGAACGCGGTGGTTTTGCCGGTTCCGGTGCGCGCCTGCACCACGAGGCTTTTGCCGCGTACAGCAGGTTCGAACACCGCGAGCTGAACGGGGGTAGGATGCACGTAGCCCAACTTGTCGAGCGCTTTGCGGACATCTGCGCCAAGAGGCACGACGTCGAATGTTGGCTTCGGCGTCATGTCTTTCTCGTTCGGATTCGAAGCCTGCACCTCAATCATTCGAGCCCCCTTATAAACGACTCGACCTCGCGACGCACGCGGCCGAGCGATGCGGCCTGGCGCACGGCGTCGTGTTGGGCGGCGCGGTCGAAGCGCTGGACAGCGGCGAGCGCGTCAGCCCCGTTCGGATCGCTTTCGCATGCCATGGCAATCTTGGCGTACTCTGCCCACGCCGAGTTTTTCTTGCCTTGCTCGAAGACGCGCTCGGCTTGCTCGCGGCCATGGTAACGCCCCGCGTCGAGGCGCGCGGTTTCGCTCGCCTGGGTAAGGTCGCGCAACCCGTCCGCGCATGCCCGGCCAACTCGGGCAGAGATGGGCGGACGAGGCGTATCTGTGTAAAGCGCAGAGATGACTTGCACGGCGATCGACACGACAAACACCGTCGAAAACAGGGTATACGCACCGTAAACGATGCGACTTGCTCGCTTTGAGTGATGCCCGCGTTCGGGTCTCGACACACCAACCGTCTAGTGCCGCCTGGCAAAAAAGGCTAGTGCCGCTTCGGGCGCTGCTTCGCTGCGCTCGCCGTGCCTCTGCGTCCACTTTGATTGACCGAACTGCCCGGACCGAACCTTGACCTCTTTGGTTGCGCGCTCCTATATACGCTCGGTCGTGCACCGATGACTTTCTCGACATCTCTCGTCGCCCTTCACGCGGCCGCTCTTGCCGAGCGCGTCGGCGAAAAAGCTGCCTCGCGCTTGAGCGATGTTCAAGCCCTTGTCGGCCGCGAAATGCTCGAAGTCGAGGCGATTGTCGTGCGCCACACCAGTGGCCGGTCGAGCGGAGGCGACGTGGCTGGTGTTCCGCCAGCAACCAATGCGGCACGCCACTTGTCGGGCGCTGGGGGCAAACGAGTGCGTCCCATGGCGCTTTTGCTCATCACCGCGTGTTTCGGGCCAATCGACGTGCGCGCACGCGAGCTCGCCGCGGCATCCGAGCTCGTTCACATGGCAACCTTGCTTCATGACGACGTGATCGACGACGGCGACGAGCGCCGCGGCCGGTCAACGTCACGACGACTCTGGGGCAACGCGGTCAGCGTGCTTGCAGGGGATCTGCTTCTCGTCGAAGCCCTGCGCCTTACCACGCGCGCGCACGCTGAAACCTCTGCCGAACTCGTGCAAACCTTGGGGCGACTCGTTGACGGCGAGGTCATGCAGCTTCGCGGACGCATCGCCGTGTCGCTCGAGGAGTCGACATACTTCGAAATTGTGCGAGGCAAAACGGCTTCGCTTTTCGAATGGGCACTTCGGGCTGGCACGCGCCAGGCAGGAGGCTCGCAGGCAGCGATCGACGCGCTTGGCGCCTTTGGCGGCCACCTTGGTGTTGCGTTCCAGCTCGTCGACGACGTACTCGATTATGTTGGCGACGCGCGCGTTACCGGCAAAGCCATGCTCGCCGATCTGTTCGAAGGCAAAGTCACGTTGCCCTTGCTTCGAGCAGCCGCAACCGACTCGTCGCTCGAGCCGCTCGTCGCCCGGGTACGACAAGGCGACACCGATGCCGCCGCGCAGATTGCAGCGCGCGTGCAAGGCTCGGGTGCATGTGAAGCCGTGCGCGATCTGGCGCAGAGCGAGACAGCCTTAGCCCTTGCGAAGCTCGAAGCTGCCCCTTCGTGCCCAGCGCGAGACATCCTCGCTGACGTGGCTAGAGGCCTTGTCGCGCGAATTTGCTGACATGGTGCAGTTGTGGCGGAGGGTCTCCAGGATCGACGCCTAGCCCATCGTGCAGCAGTTTCTGTTGCCCTTTTGATGGCAATGATGGGGGGCGGCAACCGCGTTGCACAGGCGCAAGCGTCGGCCGCGCCTTCCATCACTCGCAACGACTATTCGCTCGAACTAAACCAGGGCCCGCTCATCGCGCCAGGGCGCATCACCGGGCTGGCGGGTGCCACGACGGCCGATGCCGAGGCCGTGGAAGGCGTTTACAACAACGCGGCAGCACCCGCCGTGCGTGAGCCGTTTAGCCTGCGCTGGTTCGATCACGATATTTCTATCGGTCTCGCGTTTCCCGGTGCCTATGGAAATACCGATTTCGACAACCGCGGGGAAAATGGCGACCAGCGCCTTATTCAGCGCACATCAAGGTTTCTTTATTACAATTTAGGCCTTCAATTGCAATTCGGTGAACTTGGAATCACAGTTCTTGGTGATTTCTTGAGTTACGATGTGGGTAGCCTTTCCGGGACGACGTCGTCTTTGGCACTCACGACCGGGCGCATTCACGCGGTCGGCGCATACAGCCTCTTCGACAACCAAGTCGTCATGGGTGCAGGCGCGCGCATCGTCGTCGTCAACATCGCCGCGCAAACCAGTGGCGGAAGCGTCATCCGAATGGCCGGAGCCGCGCCCGAGGTTGGCGTGATTGTCAAACCCAACGACACCCAATGGCGCGTAGGCGCCACAGCACGCGCACCCGTGGAAGCCACCAACCTGTCAACGACTCACGCCACGGTCGATCCGGAGACCGGCATAAGTGAAGCCGGTGGGTTCATCTTGCCCGATCGGGTCATTCAGCCTTGGGAAATCGAGGCCGGCATCGCGTGGCAATACGGTCCCAGGCCGCTCAATCCTGCGTGGATCGATCCAGAAAAAGACGAACAGGCATTACGCCGTCGCGTGGCTCGCGAGCGTGCCGACAGAGCTCGGTCGCAACAGGCCGACCTCGCGAGTCTGCCAAAAGCGACAGCAGAAGATCTCGCGAAACGCGCGGCCCTTGCAGCGGCCTTTGCGCGCGACGAGCAGGCTGCACGCGCTGCCGAGGACAAGGAGCTCGCCGAGGCGCGTGAGCGCCTTTATCAAGAGCGCAAAGCGCGTAATCTAAACTGGCCGCGCGAGCGCGTGCTTTTGCTTGCAAGCTTGCTCATCACGGGCGCGAGCAAAAGCGCCGTTGCGCTCGAGGGGTTCATCGATCAAAAGCGCGATTATGTGGGCCAAAGCGTAACGCTTGCACCCCGCTTTGCGTTCGAAAGTGAGCCGCTGGCAAACCTTCTTCGGGTGCGCGCAGGCACGTACTTTGAGCCAAGCCGCTTTTCGGATGGCACCTACCGCCAACACTTCACGTTCGGCGGTGATGTGCGCCTCGTGTCGTGGGACGTATTCGGTATTATCGCGCCGACAACATGGCGGCTCACATCGTTTCTTGACCTAGCGCCGCGCTATCAGAACTTCGGTTTCGGCATCGGAGCTTGGCATTAAAATTGCGGGACAAGCGACAACAAGCCGATTGCATGAAACCAAGACTGGGGTGAGAATTCGCGCGATCTTGTGGCACATGCCCATCTCGCAGGCGCCCGCCGTAGGAGGCTCGAGTGAGTCACGTTCGCCGTTTTGCTTTTTTGGCGTTGTTCGCTTTGGGGTGCACCGGGGCGGAGTTGCTCGCCATGGGGTGCACGGGGGAGGACTTTCAGCCGTTGACCGCATCGGATGCGGACGCTGCAGGCGTAGATGTGCATGTGGATGTGGACGCGTCGGATGCGGACGCTGCGGACGACGTGGATGACGCGAGCGACGGCGACAGTAGCCCCGACGCGGGACCGAAAAGCTATTTTGTCTCAACGCTGGCGGGCACGGGCGCGCCAAGTGCTGTGGACAGCCCCGACCCCCTACAGGCGACTTTCGCCTCTCCGAACGGGATCGCCATTGGACAGGATGGCAGCCTTTACGTCACCGACAACATGAAGATCCGTAAAATCGCTGTTGACGGGACGGTCAGTACCTATGCAGGCACGGGCGCACTGGGCCTAACCAACGGCTCCTGCACGAGCGCGACCTTCAGCTACCCTTTTGGCATTGTCGTGGAGGCCGCCGACAACATCATCTACATGACCGATTTCGGGAACGATATCCGGAAAATCTACCCCACACCATGCCAGGTCATCACGCTGGCTGGTGCGGTCAACCCTGGCGCGTCCGATGGCACAGGAACTGCGGCGATGTTTAATAATCCGGCGGGGCTGACGTTGGACGCCTCGGGGAATGTTTATGTTGCTGACTCGGGCAACAATAAGATCCGGAAGGTCACGCCCGCGGGCGTGGTCACCACCATCGCTGGCACTGGCGCTGAAGGCAACGCCGATGGTCCGGCATTGAATGCAACTTTCTCCTATCCGTGTGGGATCGCCGTGGATGAGGAAGGTACTCTGTACGTGTCCGAGGCCGGGAACAGCGACATCCGAAAGATCGCCAACGGCCAAGTCACCACACTAGCCGGCTCGGGTGCCCAGGAACTCGTCGACGGCACGGGTACCAATGCCGCGTTCTACAATCCGGTTGGCATAACGATCAACGCAAACGGCAACCTCTTGGTGGCTGACAATGGCAACAGTGCGATACGCCAAGTCACGCCAAATGGCGTAGTCACAACGATTGCGGGGAACACGGGCATGCAAGGCGCCGCCGACGGCCCAGCCAACACAGCCACCTTCTATGCCCCCTACGACGTGGCGGTAGACTCGAGCGGCGTGATTTACGTTGCCGATCGCTTGAACAACAAGATCCGCAAGATCACGCCGGAAAACTGAGCTGCGTTCGCGCGGCTCCGCGAGGCGGAGGGCGCCCGTTCTGCCGGATTCATTGTAAACTCGCGTTCCAATCGTGGAGACATCTCGCCCATGAAACGGAACGCGCTTGCCGCAGTTTTTTCTTTTGCGCTCGCGGCTCTTGGGTGCCCGGGAACCCACCCATCAAAAATGCCGGAACCATCCCAACAAGCTTCACAAAAGCCAGCTCCGCTTGTCGTGCGCATGTCAAAATCGGGAATTGGATTCCGAATCAGCAACGCAGAAGAAGAAGCGGATCGCGGCGCGCGCACCACGTCCGCGCCGGCAAGTCCGCTCGGCAAAGCCGACAAGGAGCGCATCCTCGCGCGTTTGCCGGCGCTCGCCGAAGAGCCGGATGACGCCAAAGGCTTTGCGATGCGGGGCGAGTCCATCCCCGCGCCGCGCCCAGGCAAAACCATTCGCGAGGACTTTCCTCCACCTGCAGCGCCACATCCACCCGCCAACGTGCCCGAGCAAGGTCCGCTCACGGTGGAGCGCCGCGCGCCTGAAGGCCCGGTCGATCTTGCTCTGAACCTCACGGTAACATTTTCGCAGCCCATGGTTGCCGTAACGTCGGTAAACGAAATCGCCAAGGGCAACGTGCCGGTGGTGTTGTCGCCAGAGCCACCTGGCACGTGGCACTGGCTTGGAACGCGCACGCTTACGTTTCAACCGGAAAAACGTTTCCCAATGGCGACAGAGTTCACCGCCTTCGTGCCTGCGGGCACCAAGGCTGCCAACGGCGAAGTGCTTGCGCAGCCGGTGCGCTGGACGTTCGCAACGCCACCTCCAACGATGAAGAGCCACGGACCGTCGGAGGATCATCAGCTGCTCGATCCGGTGATCTTCGCTTCGTTCGATCAGGCGATCGACAAGGCCACGATGCTTGCCAGCATTGAACTTGCCAGCATTGCCAGCAATGCGGGCTCCGTTCCAACGCGCCTCGCAACGGACGATGAAGTTATGGCGAGCAACGTTCGAGAGCTTGCAGAGCGAGCCGAAAGCGGTCGCTGGCTGGCGCTCAAGCCGATCTCGAAACTTGCCGCGGCAACCCATTACACGGTGCGAGTCAAAGCCGGTGCCAAGGGCGCCGAAGGACCGCGCACAACGCCGCAAGACCAGAGCTTCGAGTTCAGCACCTTCGGACCGCTCAAGTTTATTTTCTCGGGTTGCAACGGCTCGCTCACCGACCCCTGTAGACCGCTCCAGCCCGTCAGCATCGGCTTCTCGAACCAGATCGAGCCCGCGCACTTCGACACGTCGATGGTGACGGTTACGCCCGCGATCCCTGACATGAAGGTCGAAGTCTCCGGCTTCGGTATATCCATCGATGGACGAACCAAAGGCCGCACGAAGTACACGGTGACGATCGCCTCCGGGCTCACCGACATGTATGGCCAGACGCTTGGCCAAGACGCGGTGCTTCACATCGACGTGAAACCAGCCGTGACGTGGAAGCCATTCGTGAAACGGTGGCTCTTCGACGCGCAGAGGCCAATGATCGTCCTCGATCCGCATTCTCCCAGAAAGTACATGGTCTACTCGGTCAACGAACCGCTACTGCATACGCGCGTCTACGCGGTCACGCCCGAGGATTATGTAAAATACATTCAATTTTCCGAACGGTGGGGAGAGCAGAGCGAGCGACCTAGAGCAAAGCCGCCGGGGCGTCTTGTTGTCGACAAAGTGATTGCAACGAAGAATGTGCCCGACGAGCCCGTTGCAACACCGATCGATCTCACTCCGGCGCTCTCCTCCGGATTCGGGCATGCGGTTGTCGTTGTTGAATCGGCGCACAAGATGCCAAAGGGGTCGATCCCGGCGGAGTTCTCCGTTTGGGTGCAGTCCACCAAGCTCGGTCTTTCTGCATTTGTCGAAAACGATGCTGTCACGGGCTGGGTAACGAACCTCAACGACGGCGCGCCGATCGAAGATGCGCAAGTGTCGATCCTCGACGCGGAAACAGCAGAAACCGCCGGAACATCGAGCAAGACGCGCGACGGCCTCGCACGTGTGCCCGTTTCAAGAGTGAAGGACAGTCTCCTTGTGGCGACGAAAGGCAAGGACGTCGTCTTCATGCCCGGCGACGAGCTCGACGCATTCTACAAGCGCCATTCGAATGCGGATCCGGATGCCGATTTGGATGCGGATAGCGAGGTGCACGCAACCTACGGCTACCAATCGGACAGCGAGGTGCGCTGGTTCGTCTTCGACGATCGCGGAACGTACAAGCCGGGCGAAGAAGTCCATGTGAAGGGCTGGGTGCGCCACGCGATCCTCGAGCGAGGTGGCGATCTCACCTCCATTGCTGGTGTGGCCAAGAACGTGAGCTTCCGCGTGAGCGATTCGCGCGGAGCCGAAATTGCCAATGGCGGGGCAACGATCGACGATCACGGCTCGTTCGATTTTGCGTTCAAGCTCCCGGCCAACGCAAACCTCGGCCGAGCACGTCTCTCTCTCGATCTCGATGCAAAGAACATTCGTGGAACAACGGGCAGCCGCCATTCCTTCGAGGTGCAGGAGTTTCGCAGACCCGAGTTCGAGATCACCACAACATCGACGGAAGGCCCGCATTTCGTGGGCGAGCATGCGATCGCGACGATGACAGCGTCGTATTACGCAGGCGGCGGGCTTGCGTCGGCGCCGGTCAATTGGTCGATAACGCGCCAGACTTCGTCGTTCACGCCACCGAATCGCAGCGACTATCACTTTGGTCCAGACGGGCGGACCATTTTTGTTTCGAAGGAGGAAACATGGTCCTCGGTGACGAACTCGCGGGGCATCCATCGCCTTCGTCTCGACTTCGACGCGCTCGAGCCTGCCTATCCGATGAGCCTCGATTTCGTCGGGCGGATCACGGACGTGAATCGTCAAGAGTGGGCAGGTCGAACGAGCATGCTCGTGCATCCTGCGTCGGCGTACGTTGGCGTGCAGGTGTCGAAGAGTTTCGTCGGTGCCAACGATGCGGTGGATCTTTCGCTCCTTGCAGTCGACATCGACGGCAAAGCGCTTTCCGGGCGTCCCATCGCCGTTCGTGCCGTGCGCCTCGAATCTGTGCGGCACGGGGAAGACTTCGAGGACAAGGAAGTCGATGCCGGCGTTCAGACGTGCAACGTGACGAGCGGCTCAGCGGGCGAGAACGAACCCGTGCATTGTACAATCAAGCCACCGGGAAGCGGATTGTGGCGGATCACGGCAATCGTGACCGACGCAGAGGGGCGTAAGAACCAAACGGAGACGACGCTGTGGGCCACGGGCACAGGTATGCTCGCGGGCCGTGGCGTCGATCGCGACGAAACCACCCTGATCGCGGACAAGAAAGAGTACAAGCCAGGCGAAGTCGCCGAGCTGCTCGTTCTCGCTCCGTTCACACCGGCCGAAGGCGTGCTCACCGTGCGCCGTCAAGGCATCGTGCACATCGAGCGCTTCACCATGAGCGCTTCATCCCAAGTGCTCTCGGTGAAGCTCGATGACAGCATGGTGCCGAACGTCGAGATGCGCGTCGATCTCGTGGGTGCGTCCGTGCGCGACGATAACTCGGGCAAACCCGATGAGCGGCTTCCGAAGCGCCCTGCGTACGTAAGCGGGGCGGTCGACGCAGGCGTGTTGCCTGTCTCACGTACGCTCGCCGTGACCGTTGCCGCGAAGACGCCCGTAACCGCACCTGGCGCCGCGACATCGATCGACGTGCAAGTCCAGGATGCAAACGGCCGCGCCGTCCAGGGCGCCCAAGTTGCGCTCGTGGTCGCCGACGAGTCTGTCCTCGCGCTGTCTGGGTATAGGACGCCTGATCCGATTAGTGCATTTTACACAAATCGATCGATCGACGTGGCCGATCTCGGCATGCGCGACAGCGTCATTCCCGACGATCCCGATCTCGAGAACCGGAAAACCATAGAAGATATAGACGTACGCTATGGCGAGGGAGTGGGTGGGGCGGGTTCTATGGGGCTGGCGGGGGTCGGGCACGGGCACGTATCCTTCACACCTGCGTCTATGACCTCCATTCCAGAGAGCGTTGTTGCGAGTCGTGTTGTCCGGCAGCCTGCAACGATCGGCGCCAAGAGCAAGATGCCGATCCGAGTCCGGACAAACTTCACGCCACTCGGGCTCTTCGCGCCGCGCGTTCGCACCGATGCTGCGGGCAAAGCCACAGTGCCGTTCAAGCTGCCGGACAACCTCACGCGCTATCGCGTGATGGCGGTTGCATCGGCCGGCGAACGCAATTTCGGTTCGAACGAGTCCACGATCACCGCACGCCTTCCGCTGATGGTGCGCCCGAGTGCACCGCGGTTTCTCAACTTCGGAGATCGCTTCGAGCTGCCGATTGTGGTGCAGAACCAAACCGATCGTGCCGCGGATGTTGGCGTTGTCGTGCGCGCCGCGAATGCAACCATCGAAGAGCCATCGGCCAAGCGCGTTACCGTTCCTCCAAACGAGCGCGTGGAGGTGCGCTTTGCCACGAGCACGGTAAAATCTGGCAAAGCGCGCTTTCAGATCGGCGTGGCCTCGGCGGGGTTCTCTGACGCGAGCGAAGTCGAGCTCCCTGTTTACACGCCTGCAACGACCGAAGCTTTCGCGACGTACGGAGAGATCGACAACGGCACGATTGCGCAACCGGTAAAGATGCCCGCAGGCGTGTTCCCGCAATTCGGTGGGCTCGAAATCTCCACGAGCTCGACGCAGCTTTCCGCGCTCACCGACGCATTTCTTTATCTCACGAAGTATCCGTTCGAATGCAACGAACAGGTTGCATCGCGTGTCCTCGCGGTCGCGGCACTTCGCGATGTGCTCACGGCGTTCAAAGCCGAAGGCATGCCGTCTTCCGGAGCCATCGCCGCGTCGATGAAAGCCGATCTCGACAAACTCAAACGCACGCAGCATTCCTCAGGCGGCTGGGGCCTCTGGCAAGAGGAACCGTGGCCGTACATCTCGTTGCATGTTGCACATGCACTCGTGCGCGCGAAAGACAAAGGCTATGCGCCCGACCCATCCATGATGAACCGCGCGCAAAACTACCTGCGTGAGATCGAGTCTCATTCTCATATTGCGGGGTACTCCGACGATGCACGACGCTCTCTTGTTGCGTATTCGCTTTACGTGCGAAAGCTTATGGGAGATGCCGATCCGGCGCGCGCCAGGGTCCTCATCGCTGAGGCCGGCGGTGTGGACAAGGTACCCATCGAGGCAATGGGTTGGATTTGGCCAACGATTTCCGACGACAAGAGCAGCGTCGCGGAGAACGAGGCCGTTCGTGTGCACGTGCACAACCATGCAACGGAGACCGCGGACACCGCACATTTCGTCAGTGACTACCAAGACTCGAACTGGGTACTGCTCCACTCCGACCGGCGCGCCGACGGCATTCTGCTCGAGTCTATGATTGCCTCCGAACCTTCGTCGAGCCTGATTCCAAAACTCGTCAAAGGTTTACTCGATCATCGCAAAGCAGGGCGATGGAGCAATACGCAAGAAAACGCGTTCGTCTTGCTCGCACTCGATCGATATTTCAACACCTACGAAAAAGTCACGCCAGATTTCGTCGCCCGCGTGTGGCTCGGCGACAGATTCGCGGGTCAGCACGCCTTCAAAGGACGCACCACCGATTCGAGCAACATCGACGTGCCGATGCAATGGCTCGCCGGCGAGATGAAAGGCATGCAGAACCTCGTCGTCGACAAGAATGGGCCGGGCCGCCTTTATTACCGTATCGGCATGCAGTACGCGCCAACGGATCTCAAGCTCCCGCCGGCCGATCATGGCTTCGTCGTCTCGCGCATCTATGAAGGCGCCGATAGCGCGAAGGATGTCACGCGCGATGCCGACGGCACGTGGCATGTCAGGGCGGGTGCGAAAGTTCGCGTGCGTGTGTCCATGGTTGTAGCGGCGCGCCGCTATCATGTTGCGCTCGTCGATCCGTTGCCTGCGGGGCTCGAGGCATTGAATCCAGCGCTTGCAGTGACGGGCGCTATCTCAATGGCTGAAAAAGGGTTTGATCCACTCGGGCCACAGAATCAGAAGCCGCGCAATTGGGATTGGTGGTACTCGAACCGCACTTGGTACGAACACCAAAACATGCGAGATGAGCGTGTGGAGGCCTTCACGTCGCTGCTTTGGGATGGCGTTTGGGATTACACGTACGTCGCGAAGGCCACGACTCCCGGTGTCTACGTGGTGCCGCCTTCGAAGGCCGAAGAGATGTACGCGCCGGAAACGTTTGGTCGCAGCAGAGGCGATAGGATGATCGTGGAGTAGCTTGGGCCCCCACCGCGCGAGCCACTCATGTCGGAGCGGAAGCTCGGGCCGCTACCCATGAAATAGGCTGATTGGGTAGCGGCCAGAGCCGCTCATGCTGTCAGAGGCACACCGTATTGTGTAGCTCCTTCTGGTAGACAGTCTTCGAGAGCGTCCCATTTATGAGTTTTACCAGGGCAAACCCTGCTTTGAGGACCGCCGATGTAAGGTTCAGTTTGGTGTCAACGAAGAGACCAATTTCCCCCGCCAACGTTGTGTCGATGTTCGCACACAGCGACCCACCGACTTCCCCCTCGGATTGTATGATCGGCATCACTGTGAACTTGGCGTACATCCCCTCGGTGAAGAGGTTTTCCACACCAACGCCGAGTTCAACTTTAGGGATCGCGAAGGCGAAGCCAAAGGCTCCTGGACCAACGGTGGCGGTTCCCTGAGCGGGATCGAACGCAGCATCGCTCGTTCCGTTCGCGTTCGAACTGCCCGTCGCGTTCTCGATGCTCACGCCCCCGTCTGACGTGTAAGTGGCGTGGATTTTGCCAGTTGTCACGGAGCCATTGCCGGTCGCGCCAACAATGATGGCGAGGGGCGCGCTTATGCGCAGGACCATTGGAATGTCTCCGATAAGGAACTGATAGCGATAGGCCATTCCCGGCGTAATGATTTTGTTGTAGGCGGTGGATCCTTGGTTGGTGCGGATCGCCCAAGAAATGTCGGCTTCGCCGCTCGCCGAGACGTCGAATTCGCGGACCGTCGACGTATGGCTTTGGATCTTCGCTTGGAACGCTGTTTTGAGGTTATTGATTTTTCCGGAGATGGTAATCGATGCGTTGAAAGCGCTTGGAGAAGCGCTGGGAGAAGCGCTGGGAGAGGGCTTCGTCAGCGTGATGTTGTATTGGAGATCATCGCCCTTGCTGGAGACGACGGTTTTGTCGACCTTCCAACCACCGTCAAGGATGACGCCCGCGGCGGTCTGGCAGAGCGCACCCCCCGGAGTGGTCGGCTGGGTGCTGCTATAACCGAGAACCCTTTCCGCCGCTGGATAGAGAGACGCGGGCCGTTTGGCAGACGCAAGCTGCGTGGCTGCGCCGTCGTCCGAACTCGCATCATCGGTAGTATTATCCGCACTCGGGTCGCCGGTAGTATCACCCGATGACACGTTGTCGCGCACATCGAGATCGCTGTCGTAGTCCTCGAAAGGCGTGTTGAAGGCCATGGCACCGGAGAGCGAGAACTCGCCGTTTTCAATGAAGTCTTCGAGAACAACGGTATCGTTTTCAACCACGAGGTGATCGCCCGCGTCGCTCACGCTTTTTACCTTGAGCACGCCACGGCCTTTGATGATCGTGACTGCGTTCGGCTCGAGAAAGGACGCGCCTTTGGCTTCAGGCGTGAGCCAAATACCGTGACCTTGATGCGGGACGACCAATGGATCCCACTGCGCAGCATCGAGCTGCCCCACGTCGGAGCGAGGCTCGTACTGCCCGGAGACGGTCATGTCGCCGCCAGGCGAGGAGGAGGAGTCATTCGAGCCCTTTGAACTCGAACAACCGGCGGCGAGGAGGATGGCGGAACAAAGAACGAAACGAGATGTGAGATGAAGTATGTGCATGCGTTACCTTGGCGCCACACTTCTGCGATGCAAGCTCTGCCGCATGCTTTTTGTCGATGGCCGTCGGCGTCGGCACTTGGCGGACCCAATCAAAGAGGCGGCGAGGAACCGAGGGCTAGCCACGCTTCTGGAGTTGGATTTTGCAGCAATTTTTGCGCAAAAATCAGGGCCAATTCAAGGTGGTTTTGAGCTGCTGCAGAAAGCCCTTCTCGCATTCCAAAATCTTCGCCCTTTAGACACAGCATGAAGGAAGGGCATGGCAACTTTTGAAAAGTTTGCTCAAAAACAGCCAGCACGGACTCGGGTGGCATGGCGTGGGTGGTATGCCACGGCTGTTTGAGGGGGAAAATGGGAGAGAAGGAAAAGGGCGCCGGGGTATTTTTACCTGCGTCAATATAAAGAGCCAAGGTTTTGCCCTCCAGGTTGAGGGCATGATCGATTTGCAATTGAAAGTCTATAACCCATTCAAACCGCCCGGCCATCCCTGACGACGAAGCCCACGCCTCCAAGCGCTGAAGGAGGCATGGGCCCAATGCGTCGTCGCCACGGCTGGTGTTACCCCAGGCAGTAATAAGCAAATTGAAAGCGGTCTCAGTCATTCCGAGGTATGGAGGTTGCCGGTGGAGTCGCGGCGGAGGAGGCTCAGGCACTTGCCTTCAGCGTCGAGAAGCTCCACTTGCAGGGGCATTTTCCCAAGGGCGTGCGTGGCGCAAGAGAGGCAGGGATCATAAGCGCGAATGGCGCACTCGATGTGGTTGAGCAACCCTTCGGAAATGACGCGACGATCCAAGTGCTGCGTGGCGACGGAACGAACGGCGGTATTCATCGCTTGATTGTTGTTTGTCGTCGACACAATCAAATTGCACATGGTGACTTGGTCATCTTCGTTGACCTTATAGTGGTGAATGAGCACGCCACGAGGGGCTTCGATGACGCCCACCCCTTCTTCCTGGCGCTCGCCTTTGACAACCAAGTCCTTGCCGAGCAAGTCCGGATCATCCAACAAGCTTTGAATGAGTTCCAGACCATGAAGGACTTCGATGATTCTCGCCCAATGGTAGCCCAGCGTAGAATGCACAGGCTGGCCGTTGCCGATGGCCAGCATGGTTTTACGCGCAGACTCTGCCAATGGCGTAGAAAGGAAGTCACACGTCTGCAGACGGGCAAGCGGGCCGACTTTATACCAACCTTTTTCAGGCCCCAATTCTGCAATATAGGGGAATTTCATGTAACTCCAAGGCTTCACTTCTTCCCGGAGCACCTGCGCATAGGTTTCGTAGTTGAAACGGTCGATAATGGGCTTGCCCTTGGCGTCCTTGACGCGCAAATCGCCGTGATAGAAGTCCAACGCTCCATCTTCGCGAACCATGCCCATCATATTGGATTCAAACAGACCAAAGCTGTTATAGAAAGATGGGTTCGCTTCAAAGAGATGCTGTACCAGTTCAACGCCGCCTTGGGCCCACTCGATGAGTTGCGGGAGGTTTTTCTTCAGCTCGTCGCGCTCCGCCGCGGTCAAGGCTTTGTTGACACCCCCGGGAATGGCGCCCGTGCCATGGACTTTTTTGCCGGCCGTATGGCGGATGACTTCCTGGCCGTATTTGCGCAGGAGGATGCCTTGTTTGGCGATGTCGGGATATTTCACGGCGACACCGACGATGTTGCGTTGGGTTACGTCGCTGTCGAAACCCAGCAAGAGGTCTGGCGAAGCCAGGTGATAGAAGTGCACGGAATTGGACTGGACGATTTGCCCATAGTGCATGAGGCGGCGGATTTTTTCTGCCGTTGGCGTCAGCTGTTTGGCGCCAACGATGACGTCCATCGCCTTGCACGCAGCCAGATGGTGGCTGACAGGACAAATGCCACACAGGCGTTGCACCGTGACAGGGACTTCCCAATAGGGACGGCCCTTGATGAATACCTCGAAGCCTCGAAATTCAACGATGTGCAGACGCGCCTGGTGAACTCTGTTTTGCTCGTCGAGCAACAAGGTGACTTTGCCGTGCCCTTCGACACGAGAAACAGGGTCGATGGCGATACGACGAAGACCCTGAGTCGTTTTGGCGTTTTCAAGTTCAAACATGTTTTCTCCGAGCGAATCAATCAAACCGCATTTGTGGGTAATCCAAGCGCGGGGTACGGCCGGCAATGAGATCCGTCAAAAACTTAAAAATGGCATCCCCCGAGGGCGGACAACCCGGAATAAAATAGTCCACGCGCACGACTTCGTTGATGGGGTAAGCTTTATCGAGCAGCAAAGGCAATTCGATATCATTCGGGATGGTGCTGCTGACGACACCCGGCTGTTCGAAATAGACCTCACGCAAGACTTCGCGGACGTCCAACTCGTTGCGCAAAGCAGGAAGCCCGCCATTGACGGCACAGGCGCCCAGCGAAATCAAAGTGCGACAATTTCTGCGAAACTCGCGCAGGACGTGGACGTTTTCAGAATTGCAGACACCGCCTTCAATAATGCCGATGTCGCATGTGCCGCAGTGCTTGATGTCGGTGAAGGGGGAACGATCGAATTCCACCAGCTCAACCAAATCGAGAAGGTTTTCATCCATATCCAAAAACGACATGTGGCAACCGAAGCAACCCGACAAAGAAGCGGTGGCTACGCGCAACTTTCGCTTGGGAGTTTCTTGTGGACTTAGCATCATGTCTCAGGCCTTCCTCGTTGCCAGAAACTCGGTTTGGGAACTGATGGGCAAATCGTCATAGATACGCTGACCGATGGGAACGGAAAAACTTCCGCGTTTGGGCAGAATGGCTCCAACGGGGCAAACACTGGCGGCCTTGTCGCTCAAAGCAAAGTTGCTGTCTCCCAGCTTCCCCGAGGGGGTGTTGACGACAATGCGTGCAGCCATACCCCTGCCGGAAATGGCAAAAATGTTTTTCTTGTCGACCTCGCAACTGGCCTGGACACACAAACAGCAATTAATGCAGCGATTCATGTCCAAGAAGACGTCGGGGTGAGAAGTATCTAATTTCCGACTCGGGAAGAAATGGTTGAAGTGAGGCGTCATCATTTCCAACTCATAGGCCAAGGCCTGCAGTTGGCAGTTGCCGCTTTTTTCGCAACCGGGACAAAAGTGGTTGCCTTCGACAAACAGCATTTGCAAAAGGAGTCTGCGCTTGTCGTTTAGCTCCGGCGTGTTGTTTTCGACTTCGATGCCCGGACGCGCGAAGGCAGTGCAAGCGGAAGCGTGTCGGCCGTTGATGATGACGGTGCACAGCTTGCAATTGCCATTGGGCCGAAGGCCGGGATAGTAGCAAAGGTGCGGAATGAAAACATCCGCTTTGAGCGCCGCCTGAAGCACAGTTTGATCTGGCTCGAAGGGGATGGGCGTACCGTCAATGATAAAGGTGTTTTCCGAATTCATAGATGCGTTCCAAGATGAGCGTCAACGTCATCTCGCTCCGTGATTTCACGTGCAGGAGCCAAAGCGGCGTCCAGATCAAAGGCGGGTTCAAAGTCTTTTTGATTAAGCCGTCTATCATAAGAGGGGCGGAACTTCTGCAGAGTGTCGTAGACAGGACGTCCGGCGGTTTGACCAAGGCCGCAGTGGCTGGCGGTTCTCAAAAGCTGGTGCAGGCGGGTCAACTCATTCATTTCATAGGCAGTGCCTTTGCCGTTGGCGATTTTGTCGAGAATGTTGCACATTAACGTGGTGCCCACGCGGCACGGCGTGCAGAAACCGCAGCTCTCGTGTTTGAAGAAATGCATAAAATTTCTGGCCACTTCAAACATGTCGCGATTGTTGCCGAACACCATGAGCGCCCCCGAGGTGGCAACGTCTTCGAAGGCGATTTTTCGGCCGAACTCGTGTTGCGCGAGACAAGTTCCTGCAGCGCCCCCCACTTGCACCGCCATGGCATTGCGTGCGCCGCAATCCTCGAGGATTTTGGAAATGCGCACGCCAAAGGGATACTCATAGATACCGGGACGATCGCAATCTCCGGAGATGGACAGAAGCTTGGTCCCTGTCGACAGCTTGGTGCCCAAGCCGCGATACCAAGCGCCTCCGTTTTGGGCAATCAGCGTTGCTTTGGCCAAGGTTTCGACATTGTTGACAACGGTGGGCTTGCCCAAATAGCCATGGGTAACGGGAAACGGGGGACGTATTCGGGGCCTGCCAGGTTTGCCTTCGAGCGACTCGATGAGCGCCGTCTCCTCCCCGCAGACATAGGCCCCCGCTCCCATGTGAATTTCAATGTCGAAGTCAAAATCCTTCTGGCCAAGAATATCCTTGCCTAGAAGGTTGGCTTTGCGTCTGGCTTCAAGTGTGGCCTGAAGTTTCTCCAGCATATAGCGGTACTCGGCGCGCAGATAAACAAGGCCTTTGGAAGCGCCGATGACATAGCCCGCAATCGTCATGCCTTCGAAGACGCGCTCAGAGAAGGAGTCCAGCAGTACGCGGTCTTTGAAAGTCCCCGGCTCACCCTCGTCGGCATTGCAAATGACATAGCGCGTTTCGCCAGGCGCATTACTGCAAGCCTCCCACTTGACGCCTGTTGTGAAACCCGCTCCGCCGCGGCCACGGAAGTTGGAGACTTTCATTTCGGTCAACATGCCCTGGCGGCCAAGCTCGATGGCGCGTCTGAGTGCCTGGCCTTTGGCCATTTCCGTCGAGAGGAGCACGTCTTTGAGCCGGATGTCGTCTTCCACGCGGAAAAACTCTGACGGCCATTCCACGAGTGGCGTTTGGCTTTTCACCAGCTCGCAAATCTGGTCGATGCGCTGCGAAGAAAGCCGTGTGACAGGGTAGTTGTTGACCAGAAGGGCCGGCCCCTGATCGCACATGCCCGTGCAGGAAGTGGTGTCGATGCTAACCAGTCCATCCCCTGAAACCTGCCCTTGGGCAAGGCCGAACTTCGACAACATGCGCGCAAGCAAAGCCGTGTTGCCCTGCATCCGATCGGTCACATTGTCGGAGAAGAGGATGCGGTATTTGCCGCGCGAACTGCCATAAAAGAAGGCATAGAAGTCGATGACAGCCTGGACTTGTGTGCGTGCCAAAGCGAGAGCCTCGGCGAGGTAGTCCACAGCCCACTGGGGGATGAAATCCAGACGCTCCTGGGTTTCTCGAAGAATTTGCATGAGGTGGCGCGGATTGCGGGAATAGCGCTCCAGAATGGGCTCCAGCACCCCCCCGGCAGAAGAATTCACAAGGCTCAAAGCACACTCCTTCTTTGAAAGTGACAGCCTCAGAGGTTCTCGACGTGGCTCATCGTGGGCTTATAGTCGCTCTTGGTCAAGCGCTGGATGACCACGATCAATCACTGCTGCGTCAGAGCCGTTTGGCGTATTGCATCATGATTTGCGGCAATGCATCATAAACTGCCGCGCCAGATGTCCCGACGATGCGGGTTGTCCGGCTGGAAGGCACATAGCAGGCGGTCATAAACGCTCTCCGCAGCGGCGCGATTATCGCGGCTGAAATTGCAAACGTAGAGATCCAATGTGACGGCCTTGCGTTCCGGCCAAGTATGAACGGCAAGATGCGATTCGGCCAAAATCACCGCGCCTGTTGCGCCTAGAGGCGCTTGCGGCGTACCGAAAAGATGAAACAGCTTGCCGACAACCGTTAGCCCCGCCTCCAAGCAGGCTGACAGGCAAAGCCGTTCCAGCGCGTCGGCGGAACGCATAAGTGCCTCGTCGGCATGGCATTGCCCGAATTCTGCAAGGATGTGCAAGCCTTCCATGTCAGATTAGCCTTGTCCGCAAAGGACCGCGGGCAGCCAGTATTTCTTCGGCGGCTCGCACGCCGTGGTAATTGGCTTCCTCGAAAAGGGAAAATCCCGAAACGTCGGCATGCGCAAAGCGCACCTTGTTCCATCCCGCAGCTAAGCGCGCGCGCCGCGTTTCCTCACGAAAGCCCGGAAGTGGCCGCGCCATCGCATGGCCGTGGCGGAAGATATCCATGTGGCTGACGCGATTGCGGACAGCTCCATGCGCGCGAGACAAATCTTTCAGGATGGTTTTCGCCCAATCTTCATAGGACATATCAAGCAGCATTTGCCTGGCGGTGGCAGGGTGGTGTTCCGCGAGGGCGTAGTAATAGGTCAGTACCGTTGGGCCGGAAGCAAGGCGGATGTTCTGGTGGGTTGCCACCACGTACCCCAAGCCAAGGCTATCTTGCAATACATTGTCCCAAGCGGTTCTGGCCCCCGCACCCGGCTCTGGCAGTGGTGAATTCAGAGTCAGGTTGGCCACCAGCCACGGCGCGTAGGTGATGGTGGAAATCGTGTTGGCTAAATCATCCGGCAGTTCGGACACCAGACGAGGCAAAAGAAACAGCGGCGCAGACCAGATGACGTGTTCGGCACGAACACGCAAGCTTGTTTGGCTCGCCTCGTTCCAGACATCGACCTCGCATCCCTTTGTGTTTTGCCTGAGTGCGTAAACCGCTTGATTGGTACGCAGCCAGCTTTGGTCGGGCGCGAGGGCATTATTGGTGATGAGCCTGCGCAGCCCTTCGACCAACCAACCATTGCCTTCCGGCGCAGTCAGCACACCGTCGTAGGTTTTGCCTTCCGGCGTGGAGCCTTTGCCCGTGCGGCAAGTGAAATAGTGAATACCGGCCCAGGCGGAAACTCGACGATAGTCAGTACCGTAATCGTCACGGCATGCGTAATTGACATACCAATGAAGCGAGGGAGCATGAAACCCTTGCTGTACCATCCAGTCGTGCATGGTCAGACGATCGAGTTCCGTCCATTGGGAATCGTTGCTGCTGTAGGCCACGGGCAGGGCAAATGCCCTGCGGCCTGCTCCATCGCGCGAACCGCGCAACTGCGCCATACGTTCGAAAAAGCGATCTTGCTCCATCAATTCGGCTTTGGGTACACCCAGGCGCGGCACGACCCCGTCCTGCCAAATCCCCAACCGATAAAGCCGTTCCTGAAGCGGGTGGCATAGATAGCGTTCATCATATTCCGGGGCTTCTGTTTCCGGATTACCATTCAGAATGCCCAACTCCGAAAGCAACGCACGCACTGCGCGAGCTTCGCGGTTCGGCAGCGGCAGGTAGTGCGCGCCCAGCGGGTAGCGGGAAATGGCATTCTGGCCGTAACGAGCATTGCCTCCTGGTTTCTTTTCCAGTTCCAGAACGAGAAAACGCGGACGAGTAACAAGCGTTTCCCGGCAAAACCTCCAGGCAGCAGAGAGCCCCGCGATGCCTGCTCCAACGATCAGCACGGGGATGTCGATGGTTTCCGTGGGCGGGGGAAAGTCAGCTTGCCGCAGGCGATGCCCAAGCCTAAAGTTGCTGCCGCCCAATTCTCCGGGCGGCGGTGGCGATGCCTGCGGCGCACATCCATTAAAAACCGCCGCATAGCCCGCATATCCGGCCACTCCGCAAACAGTCAGAAAGTCTCTTCGCCGAATCAGTGTATCGCCTCTTTCCATTCTTCCTCGAATGCCCGCACCAGCCCTTGATCGTTGAGACGATTGGGTTCGGCAGGGACACGGGACATATCGGCGGGAAAACGGAACAGATCGGGCGTGGTCTCAACCGTGAGGAAACGCAGCCCTTCGGGATACGATTTCGGCATTTCTGGGGTTTGTTCACCGGCCAGCACATAGCCCCATTCACCAAAACTGGGCACGAGCGCATGATATGGGGCGGTCTTCAGCCCTACTGCTTCGAGCGTGGCGACAACAATCCAGAATGCGTGCCGCGCGTAATATGGAGAGGTAGACTGCACCACGACACGCCCGCCGGGCACGAGATGGCGCTTGAGCAAGCGATAAAAGCCGGTCGAATAAAGCTTACCAAGGGAAAAATTGGATGGATCGGGAAAATCCGCAATAACGAAATCGAATACGTCCGTGTGCTCCTCTAGCCAGCGCGCAGCGTCATCGTTGATGACGGTCACCCGCGCATCGTTTAAAGCATTGCCATTTAGGCGCTTGAGCAGCGGCGCGCTGGAAAACAACTTCGTCATGGCCGGATCGAGGTCGACCAGGGTAATCGACTGGACTTGCGGATAGCGCAGGATCTCCCGCACGGCAAAGCCGTCCCCGCCTCCCAATACCAAGATTTTTCGCGCTCGAGGCAAAGCCGCCAATCCAGGATGCACCAGCGCCTCGTGATAGCGGTACTCGTCCCGTGAGGAAAATTGCAAGTTCTGATTCAAAAACAGGCGCACGTCGTCGTGCCAGCGAGTCACTACGATGCGTTGGTAAGGAGAACTTTCCGCATGAATGATGGTATCGGCATACAACCAACTTTCCGCGATGTCGGACACCTTTCCGGCCACGGCGAAACCGCCCAGCAACAAACCGAGGCAGCCGATCGTCATGGCATAGAGCCCGCGCAACCCACGGCGCTCTTTGCCGAAAAGCTGTAGCGCGTAAAACGCCACTATCGCATTGAGCACCCCGAACAATAACCCGGTGCGCAACATGCCGAGATGGGGCGCAAGGAAAATGGGGAAAAGCAGCGACACGGCAAGCGCGCCAAGATAATCCACGGCAAGAACGCGGGAAACCAAATCCTTGAAACGGACTTCCCGTTTCAGAATCCGCATGACAAGGGGAATTTCAAGCCCCACCAGCACGCCCACGGCCAGCACGGCCAGATACAAAAGGACGCGGAAAGGCCCGGCTTGCGAGGCAAACGCAAGGAAAAGACCCATCGGGACGAAGCCGCCGAGTACGCCGACCACGAGTTCGATTCGTACGAACCACCGCAGCAAATCGCCATCGATATGGCGGGAAAACCATGATCCCAGACCCATCGCAAAAAGATACGCGCCGATGACCGTGGAAAACTGGGTAATGGAATCACCGAGCAGGTAACTGGCCAGTGCCGCCGTCACCAATTCATAGGCCAACCCGCAGGAGGCAATGACGAAAACCGACACCAATAGCGCATGCTGCATGCGTGCTGGCGCCGGCTCTTCTTGTTGTGGCGGCGGCTGTGAAATGGGAATATCGGCCAAGGTAAAAAACCGTCAGGAAGCGTTCTTCAAGGTATCCTCAGAGGATGTTTACCAGCCGTCGCGAGCGACGTGAGGCCGAGGCGGGCCCGAGGAGCCCGCGTAAGCGTACGTTGTGGTACGTGCGCAGGCACCGCAGGGACCAACGAAGGCCATCGCGGCGCGCAGCAGGCTGGTAAACATGCTCTCAATGGATGGCTGCCGCGATGATGACGGCAATGCCGACACACATCGCGGCAATGACCGTGGCCAAGGGTTGATTCTTATCCTTGACGATTTCTTTCCACAAATCGTAATGCGGCGTTATCTTGTCAATAATAAGAAACGACGACCAAAACACAACGACTCCGAGCACGGAATACAGGAGCGAACTGACGAGTATCTTCGGATCGATGAGGCCAAGCATGGGACTCTCCTTATTTGTGGAAAATGGTATGTGGGTCCGTATGCCCCCCGGTGGCGTGCTCGGCTGCCACGGAATCGAGACAACCGTAGCCATAGCATTGCGCCCAGAAGAAAGGCACGAACAACAGAGCAGCAAAGATGAGATAACGTTTCATCGTGGTCTCTACGACGAATGATCGCTTTCTGCCCAACGCTTATTTTCGAACAGAATGCGTCGAAAAGAGAGAAACGTGGGCCAAAGAAAGAGCAACAACCAAAGGAGCATAAAGTTTTCCGCCGGCGCGCGATGTTCTCGTACCTCGAGAGATAGAGCGGTGACGCGTGTTGGCGCAGCAGATTGGCTGGACCCGCTGGACGAGCCGGAATCGACCCCGTCGACCAGAAGCCGCCACGTGCCAGGCGGCACATCTCGAAAAACAAGGCTATGGCTCAAGTCGTCTTCACTCCAGGAGCCATCCGAATCCTGCCCACTGTAATAACTCAACTCTACGCTGCCGCTCCTCACGTCTCCATCCGATTCTCGAACAAGCGCCAAACCGACTTCGAGCCATTCGTTGTCGAGTTGTTGAGCACGGCTTTCCACCACCAGGCTGGACGTTTGGTCCAGGTTGAAAGGAGGCAAGAGCATGGGGTCCGAGCCGACAGCGATAGCAACGTTGCCTTGTGCAACAATTTTGTTTGAAAACATTGCCACTTCTGCAACGAGAGCGAACAAAGCCAACATGGCGAAAACCGCCCACATATGCCGCAATTGCTTCTTCAAAGGATTCGGCTGATTCGCGTAAACGCCAACAGGTTTCGGCAGGTTTTCGAGTTTGAACGCCGCGGCGATTTCCTGCGACGGCACGTATTCGGCAAGGCTCCAGCTTATTTCATTGTCCGTTCTTTCCAGTGTCAACATGAACGGCGGCGCGACGTAGTCGGTGAGCTGCACCGCGTCTTCCATTTTGACCCGCCAGGTGAATTCGCCGATCACATATTCCACAATGCCTGTGTAGCTTTGAAAATGCTTGAACGTTTGCCTGCGATACTCCATGAGAGAGGACCTAAAACGCGACGCTTTGGGAAGAACCTCCAGTGCATCCACCACGCTCCAGTGCCCATTGTATTCGACCAAGAAGCGATAGCCAGGAGAGCCGACGCGAGCGAGCAGGTATTCTCGCCAGCTATATTTCTGTCCTTCGGAGACCAGATAACGCTGCATGAAACCTATGACTTCCAATTTGTCGCCCCGGAATACACCGGTGCTGCCCATGGGAATCAACGGGGTTATTTTTTGGGAATTTGCGAGGTTGATCTCGTTGATCAATCCCCCCGTTTCCGCGTCAACGATGCTTCCGCAATGAACGCAGGTGGCGGAGACAGTCCCTTCGTTTTTGAATTTGAGGGGAGCACCACACTTCTGGCAACGCAGGGCTTTGGCTTGCAGCGTGGGTTGAGGGAAATGGCCTTCCTCACGTAGATTGCACCAGTTCAGACGGGGAAAATCCACCGTTTCCCCAAGGAAAAGCAGCGGAATTCTCTCGTTCTCACTGTAATCTAGCGTAGCGAATGCATTTCCCGTGCTGGAATGCAAATCTGCAACCGGAGCAGGATAGCCTCCGCCGACTCGGAATGGCAATTCCCCTTCCCCGGCCACGCATGTGGCGCGATCGATGTTGGTAACGGTCCATTCGGCATTGCTCCCTCCCAGATGGCGCAGATAGCCTCCAGGACGTAACTCGGAAAAAGCCGGTACGACATCCGTCAAGGCCCACTGGAAGGAAATCGCGTACGTGCCCGCTGCTTCGGAAAGCCAGCCTGTGCACTGATCGCGAAACAGCAGGAACCATTCGTTCCACAGCCCGTGTTCGTACCGTAACTGGATGCGGCCCACGACGGTAAAAGGATTTTGGCGGTAAACGCCCTGCGCTCCGAGCTGGAGGCGAGAACGGCCTCGGGCCAATTCTGCCATCTTGCCCAAAGCTTCAAGTTTGCCGCCGACTCTAACGAGGCCGCTGACGTTGAGCGTCATCCGGCAGTACTTGCAAACCACCAGAATCGAAACGCCGCTCCAGACCGTGACCGAGCCTCCGCACGATGGGCATTGAGCTGTCTGAGCCATGAAAGCTTAGTTGTCGCAGCTACCGTGTATCACGGCTCGGCTCGGGGGACGAACGCAAAACGCGCCCGGGCGAAGGGAATCGAAATCTCCAGGGGACACCCCCTTGCCGAACGATCCCGATGGGTCTAAATTACGACCTATGAATGGGTCAGAAAACGGTTCTGTTTTTGCACTCCAGGTCGCCGAGGACATCGTACCCATCGGTGAGTTCAAGGCACATCTATCGGAGAAGATTCATGAGCTTCGCGATCGCCATCGCCCGCTCATCGTAACGCAAAACGGCAAGGCTGCAGCAGTGCTGCTTGCTCCAGAGGAGTTCGACCGCCTCACAACCCAGGCTTACTTCGTGGCTGCCGTGCAAGAGGGACTTGCAGATCTCAACGCTGGGCACGTCATCAGCGATGACGAGGTTGGCCGCCGGCTCGACGCTCGCTATGGATCGCTCACCAAGTCGAAGAAGTAATGCTTCGCTGGACCGAGCGTGCCGCCGAAGACTTGCTCGCGATCGGTGATTACATCGCCGCCGACAACCCGGCCGCTGCCCGCTCGTGGGTCGAGAAGCTCCGGCAGCGTGCGGTGAAGGTTTCGAAAGTCCCGCGCGCCGGGCGTGTCGTACCGGAGATCGGCCGCGACGACATACGCGAGACCTTCCTGCGCACATACCGCATCGTCTATCGCATCGTTGACGATGGTATCGTGATACTCACGGTGTTCGAAGGTCATCGCCTTCTCGGCAAGCTCGATCCTAACAAAGGCTGACGCTACGAAGCGAGCATGAGCACCGTGGTCTTGGTCGTCTTCGGCCTGGTGTACCTGGGCATGGCCCTTGGGGGGCTTCCCGGGCTTGCGCTGGATCGAACTGGCGTCGCGCTTCTTGGGGGCATCGCCATGGTGGCCCTTGGCGCGCTGCCCTTCGGCGACGCGTGGGCCGCCGTAGACATGCCCACCATCTACCTGCTGTTCGCGCTGATGGTGCTCTCGGCGCAGCTGCGGCTCGCGGGTTTCTACTCGGTCATGGTGCGGCGGATGGTGGTGCTCGAGCTGACGCCACCTGCGCTGCTCGCTGTAGTCTTGCTTGGTGCAGGCGCCCTGAGCGCGGTGCTCACCAACGACGTCGTCTGCCTCGCGGTGACACCAATGCTCGTGGAGGGTTGCACTCGCCGTAAGCTAGATCCCCTGCCCTTCCTCTTGGGCCTGGCGTGCGCGTCGAACGTCGGATCTGCAGCAACGCTCATCGGCAACCCCCAGAACATCCTCATCGGTCAGACCATGCACCTGCCCTTTGGCCGGTTCCTCCTCGAGGCAGGCGTCCCCGCGCTCTTGGGGCTCGGGGCGATCTGGCTCGTCATTGCAGCGCAGTACCGCGGACGGTGGAGCCGACAGTTGCCATTGCCCGAGGTCAAAGCCCCGACGTTCAGCCGCTGGCAAAGCTTCAAGGGCCTAGCAGCCTTGGCGGTGCTGATGGTGATATTCCTTTTCTTCCACGAAACGCACCGGGCCGGTGCCGCGCTCGTGTGCGCCGGTGTCCTGCTACTTTCGCGGCGCATGGCGAGCCGCGAGATGCTCGCCTTGGTCGACTGGCAGCTTTTGGTGCTGTTCATCGGCCTCTTCATCGTCAACCAGGCCTTTGCGCACACCGGGGAGATGGAAAGGGCACTCACGGCGATGCGAAGCGTTGGCGTTGATCCAAGTCATCCCGGTTGGCTGTTTGTCTTGAGCGCCGTGCTCTCCAATCTCGTGTCCAACGTTCCGGCGACGATGCTCCTCTTGCCCGCTGCGATGCACGGCAACTTCGCGATTCCTGTCGGCCCCGTTCTGGCCCTGTCCAGCACGCTCGCGGGCAATCTTTTCATCGTCGGATCCATCGCCAACATTATCGTGGTCACTGCAGCAAAGCCGCTGGGCGTCGAGATCAACTTCCGCACGCACGCTCGAACGGGGATCCCTGTGACGCTGGTAACCCTGGCGATTGCCGCAGGGTGGCTGTGGGCGATGGGGTCTGGGTGATAACGCATCACTCGCGCTTGGGCGGGAAGTTTCCCCTTGATTCGGAAAAGAGCTCGCCCGCCGAAGTGACCGAGGTAGCCTCGCGAATCCAGCCGCTGAGGATCGCGATATCCGAGCAGTCGAGAATGCGCGCCTTCTGCTCCGAAGAGACGTGGATGCTGCGAGCCTCGAGAACCCCAAGGACCCCTTCGGCAAGTCCCTTCGCAAGTCCTTCAGCGCGCCCTTCAGCGCGTCCTTCAGCGCGCCCTTCAGCGCGTCCTTGCTTGGTCGCGAGGGACAGAGCCCCACGCTCGCTCTGGATGGCCATGCCATTGCGGATGTAGCTGTCCCATTCTTCTTCGTTGAAGCCCGCCGTGTTGGCCGCTTCGAGGGCGTCTCGAAGGGGAGGATCACTCAAC
>Ga0123357_10000949_pt1 | contig 29503 bp, 11 predicted proteins | sample TergutEmb28metaG_FD_89873 | JGI IMG/M metagenome (GOLD analysis project Ga0123357, IMG submission 89873) | Embiratermes neotenicus P4 segment gut microbial communities from Petit-Saut dam, French Guiana - Emb289 P4 | ecosystem: Host-associated > Arthropoda: Insects > Digestive system > Gut ...
AAATTCGCCTTCAAAAAAAACGTTGTTTATTTTTTTAGGCCTTGGTGAGAAAACCCCCCCAACCCTTTTTTTTTGTACTGCGGGCCCCCCCCCCCCCCCCTCATACCACTTCATATTGCGGAGGGGAGGGCAGAACTTTTAACACGTTTTACATACATAAACAGTTACTTCACGAGAGCTCAATTCACTGCTTTGTATGATTACTTGGTGACTTGCGTGTAGCCTATATTTCTCCTGTTGCATATTTTACCTAATTCTTGTCGCCAACACCTTCAGTAAAGCTTCAGTCTGCCGTAACAACTCAATGTCAGTGTTACACAAACTGATGGGAATCACGCACTCCAGTCAGTAAACGTATCTTTATATCTACATTATAAACGTAGACAGCTGAATCTATTGAGATTAGTCGTTTTTGAATGGCTAGTATTTATTTAGCTACCCAAGAAATTCCCCGCCTTAACGGAACCTGAAATTTCGTCACTGTCTCCTCTCCAAGACAGCCGTCGCAGAACCGTACCCTAAACCAAAGGAATTCAATTTACAGTTTCACACCTTATTTATATGACATTCTATTTAATATTGCCATTCTGTTTACATTTCAGTCCCTTAAGCAGTGTATTCCATTCAGGCTTTCCGGCTAAATTTCTTAAGAATTTTCGATACAAACCAGAATAGCTACAGTAGGCAATTTTCTCTGCTCTCAAAAGGCCTAATTCTGGACATGAACATTTATATATCACCCAAATTTGCCCTAACACTTATGCATTGCGTTTTTCTTTGCACAGCTATACTGGCAACACTATGGAGTAAATTTCATATCCTTCGGTTATGGGATTAAGAGATCATTTTCTGTCTTTTCCTGGAATGCGACCCAAAATCTTGAAACTTTTGGATTAAAACCTCGTCATTTTTATAGGCAAAGGGTTGTTTAAGTGTGTGGTTTTGTACCACTTTTTCACGAACTGGCGCCGCTTTGTGACTATAGACCCATGTAAACATTATAAGACCACAGGCCTTGTATGGGAACCACGAAAATGACTTTGTACAGTTTTATTACCAGTAATTTTCCCATTAATGCAGACTCGCGTAGGTATAGAAATGCAAGTGGAAACAGATAATTATAGGCCTAGACAGTTACCATCACACAAATTGTGCGCAAGCAAAGTCAGTATCATGGATGCTTCTCTCGCCACAGCGTCCAGAACGACACAGATTCTCTGCCCGCACGGCCTGCTGCAATGCGCGTGTCGCAGTTCTTCCCTCAGACGTATCGTTAACAGCCACTCACGGATGTTCATATAGTACCAGGTTTGCAAAAACATAGGTTCCCCGTATGTTATCGTGATGTGACACATACTAGCGAGAAGAATCACCTTTCTGTACAAAAAGTGCAAGTGTGACATCGGTCTGTAGAGCGACTGGATAGGAACTGAACTGTCAGGTTGCAGTTCTCGGTTCTCGGTATGGGTGTGGGAATTATCTCTTCGCCATCGTGGACCTCAGAGCTCTGATCAGCATTCAGCAGCGGACTCTTCACCAAACGACAAAGGAGGATACAGCCTGAAGATAACCTTCAGCTTAATGTAGTGCCCTCATGACAATGAAGTTGTTCTGAGAGCATTTTATTAATTTTAGTTGCCGCAAAACTTGAAGTCTTACATAAAATTTGTCCCCGTCCTTAAGCGTCACGCCATATGGGGAGTGAGGGTGCTGCTCCACGCAATGTTAACCGCGACGGTCGGTAGAGGAGAGTGGTGGGATTCGTGCCTCTTCCTCTCGATGCTAGGAGAAGGAATCCGCGATATCAAATGAATATGTGGTTCGATGGGCTCCACAACCTTTGTGGACGAAATGAAAGGGGGGGGGGGGAAATTCTTGATCCAGCCGGAAATCGAACCCAGAATTCTCGGTCATCCAGCCCGTAACCGAGAGACCCTACTGATGAGCTATACTGGCTTCCTTATGCATAGCTGACGTCGTCCTCCTATACGCCAAAATTCTTCGAGTCTCATGTGTCGTTTATGGCGTGGTGGGTCATAGAAATAGCGATAGGCTTTATCTATGGCCTTGAAGCATACAGCTACGAAGGTAAGCAGAAAATATTTAGTTGCAGATGTGTTAAAACAAAGCGAAACCTAATGTTTCCACAGATGAACGTTTAAACCTCCCATACAGTAGAGCAACAAGGTGGCTTAAAAGTCACTCGTCGTTTCCATTCCACGTCGCGACTCTAAGATCTGGGCCATAAAAAAGAAAGCTATACCGTTAAGAGAACTGATGAAGGGTCATTAAATATAATAGCGCTCTAAATGTACTGCATCGCCCAATAGGGATATTACGTGAATGCACAACTGAAAATAAAGTGGGAAGTTCCAGGAGTGATACAACCCTCGCTCTACGGGACCGGCAGCCAATAAGAAGCTCCTAGGTAATTATTATAAAAAGAAAAGGGGCGTGTTCTTGTCTCACAATTAGATGCCTGTATACATGATGCTTGTTCAGTTTAACAAACGACACCTTACCTCTCACCCCTCCGGAACTCGCTAGACCATTTTCACCGCGATTTTCAAGAAGCTACGTGAGTAAGTAAGCCTGCAGGAGTGTTCATTTGCATGCAGAATGGGTCCTTGGAATTCACGAGTGGAATAAGTGGCTTTTCAGACTGCCTGTTTTTATCATTCAGATAAATCACCTTTCCCCAGTTTACCAAAGGTGTGATATGCCGGATTTAATTTCCATGCTTGGGTATATTGATCATTCATCTTTACTATTCGTCCAGGCATCCAAAGAAAACCTCACAAGAGGTGAAGTGTCAAGTCACGATATTAACCCCTTTTTTTGTAGGCGATATAAAAGATCCTGAACATCTTTGTAACTCGGTCGCATTTACTCCTGGGAAAATGTTACTTTCGCATTTAGTCCTGGGAAAATGTTACCTGATGTTGACTATGGGATATTATGCAATTACCTGTGGTATAAAATACGGATGTGGTAAAGGGAAAAATAAGTTTATCTTTGTGCGAACCTGTGCAAAACACCACGAGCTTATGAGGCTCAGTAACACAAACATTAAAGTGCTTATATGTCGACTTCCTTATATTCAGCTCTCATAGCAACAGTTGACCTTGAATAGTACTGCTATCCATCTACTGCTCCACAAGGCCCCGCCGAACCTGAGTCATCAAATCTTAACACGAGATTCTCTGTTCCTGACTGTTGTGTCACGTGATTAAATTGTGGCCCGTCAGAATTTGCTTCAGCGCTCGCAGCAACTGACGCTCGAAGTTGATTTCCCTCGATGTGCTACTCACAGTCATTGCGGATTCTCTGTTTAGGAAATTATATGCCATTTGCAACTATTTACTGAACGACCCTTATATGCAGGAAGTAGTAGTAAAACAACAAACATTATTAACCTGGAACTAGAAGAAATTGAATGGACTGCTTAATGCTGTGGCTACTTTATCCCAATATAGTTTGCCCCAATATCCATCAGGTAGTAGGCTGGGTGCGCCCCAGATCCGGCTTCCACGCTCTGGGAATTGGGAAATCTTTTATCTTAGCCGAAGGTTCACATCCAATTTTGGGTTGACCATTCCGAAGCCCAGTCAGTAGACAGATTGAACTACACTATCTTCAGACCTGGATGTGTTGGTGAAACCATATGTTGCAGTTTCTGCGAGTAGTGGGCCTGAGGCCATGTGTTAATTCTTCGTGTTGCAACGCAGTATTTTGGTCGAAGAGAAGAAATAGCTGGCCTGCAACAAATAATTAACCACTTCCTGCACCTCTGGTGATGAAGCTTGCAGGTTTAATCCCACTTATACAAGCAGCGTAAACTGAGAAAATCCCATCGAATTTGCTTCAGCACTTTCTGCTTCCTTATATGAAGGCGGTTTGGGCGTTGTCCACTGGAAATGTTGATCCTGTTTGGGGGTCTTCGCACCTTGTCGCAGTGGGTACATTGCGGACGTTCTTCCAGAACTTCCCCACCCCCCGCCGGCATGATCAGGGTCGAAGTCAGCAACGGAGCCCCCTGCCACACGTCACCTGACCTCCAAAAGAGAATACCCTTAACACTTCTAGCACCCTGAAAAAAATTACATTTCTATTGTCCATTTTCTAATGCATATTTTTCTGAAAGGTGTGGGATCCAGCCCACAACGCTGTTCAGAATACTAGACTTAAAATAAAGCAACGACCTGATTGTTATGATCAGTAAATGTATGACTAATAACCAGTTACAGGCAGACGGGAACAATTTCCAGCTCCTGTATTATCAAGTATATCGCCCGCAAAATTGTCTCCAGCACAATACTATAATAAATTAAAGGTAAAGGTAAAGCAGTCCCGTTACAGGCCCGGAGGGACCCAGAGGGTTCCAGGAATTGAGGTTCCCAGATTTCGTGACAACGGCACAGGATGGTGGTAGGTTGTCAGCCTCACGCACCGGCCGCCTTTACCCTGATACTCATTTCTGTTAGAAGCTGAGTCGACCTCAGGGCCATAGTGCGATCGGAAGGATTTTATATGAATGAAAATTCCTCTGACACCAGCTGGTATCGAACCAGCGACATTCCGATTTGTAGCATAACACACTATAATAAATTATTGTTATATATTCTAGAGAATTATCAGTTTAATTAATATACAAGTCTAGAGGTCTTTGAAGTTTTAATTTTCAACAGTTTGTCCTAATCAAATACCTTTATTTTTTGTTTTTGCCCTCCGAAATATGACTCCAGTGGGTTGAATATTTATCGTGGCTTATTCCTACAGGTTTGGGAAATCCTGAACCCTGCCTGCATAGCATGGTAAAATTAGTAATCCAGATTTTAGAATGGATCACCCGTTTAGCAGGATTTACATTTACTGTAGATGATAGAATTGGTCAGTAGGAAAGACGTATCTGTGAAAGGGTCTACATTGTAGTTTCGAATACCAACTACAGATGGCGTTTGGTATTTCCGAGTTAGACTATGCTGTAGATGACAAGAGAAAGATTTATCTGGAATCCGAAACCTGCTGTACTACGAAGAACAGCTTCCCTAGGTCCCTACATTCCGTAACAATTATTTGCTGTCTCAAAAATGTTCATATCGCGCAGTTTTATGTGAATATAATTTGCCGAACCAGTTAACCTTGTCGCGAATCTCTCAATACAGAGTGTCTTGGCGAATACGTTGTGACATACTTGAAGCTAATTTATGTTTAAATTCGTTTTATACAACGACTTAGCTCTTCTGAGATATGACGGTGTGTCGCTGGATGAGTGGTTCCCGAAATTTCGAAGAAAACTCAATGCCTTCATTTTCAAAAGTCAAGCATTTCTTCAGTTGAAGATTTTTAGCGTCCTGAGCGCCCTTCCGTTGATCGCAGATTAAAATATGGAGAAATTTTGCAAATTCGCCACCGAAGACAGAAGAATTGCCGTTTTGTAGATCTCCGACAGGATAGATTTCTCGAATGGAGCACGCCAGTGAATTCTAAGGGAGGACGTAAACACGCGGCTCCTCTCCGCAAAGCTTGTGCTTCTGTTTCTCACTAACAAGCATAAGTATCATCAACGTTGGCCCATAAGAACATGGCTATGCTCCCTCACCTTCCTTAAAGCCGGATTTGACCCTTGTGTTCTCTTCTTTTATCTGCGAATGAAATCGTGGCTACGAGGTCGTCATTTCCTGGATATCGCTGTGATTAGGGAATAATCGCTAGCCGTCTTGTAGATGATTCAGAAAGTCAGTGCCTGAAGTGCTTCCAGTAGTGACGGAAAGGTTGGACCCCTTCCACCAAATCAGAAGGAGACTACATTGGAAGGACAAGGACATCTAAATAAGTAAGCGTATCGACTCAGTCCACAAAATTCGGATAAGCCCTCCTCTATTTCTTTTACCATATATTTTCTTTATATTACTGTGTCCTTTACTACCGGTCCGCACTTTTATATCAGTAGCCTGTCTTTCTTTATGTCGTAAATTTACACTTGTAAAAAATCGACAAAAAAATTCTGCATTCTGATCTATCAAAAAGGACAGCTGCTAATTAATGAGTAAAGAGTGAACATGGAAGTGAACAGTCTACACCGAATGGATATACAGGGGTATTAAATCGTTTTTGGCGTAGACCTAGACAGGTATGTCTCAGGCAGTGGACCATCTTTCAGCAAATGTATATGTTTGAAAGTAGTCAGGGATACCACAAGCCAATAGGCAGTCAGTGCAGAATAGTTAGTTATGTGGCGATAGATCATTTTAGATTTGTAACTTTATAATTATGTATGTTGCGTTTTTAGGAAAGAGGAAAGCAGTGGCTTGCCAGAATGTTTTAATGCAGAAGTCGTTGACTGGTGAATCCCTGTAATATGGCCTCAGATATTTATCAGATAAAATGTTAAAAGACAATGTGTCTTTCTGGCATCTGTCTAAGACAGTGTGTTCCAACCAGGGCTCCTCAGAACATCTTTAGGTTTTTCGCGACAACTCGTGCAATAAACAAAAATTTGAAATTCCGCGAAAAATTCTAAATACCACTCTAAATATTCCAGGGCTGTGCAACAAGACAATTTTACTCTTCTGTAACGCACCGACGTTAGATTGCTTTCAAGACGGAAGTTTTAGCTGCGAGAGAAACGGCTGTTTGCTTTCACAGATAATAAAAAGCCAGTCTTTGCAGTTTTCTTGACGATACTGACTGTTGGAACTAGCCTACTTAGCACATTTTGGTCTACAATTAGTCACCTTTGACACTGCTTGAATGACCCAAAAGAAAACATTCCAACTTGCACAAACAAACTCCTTGCATTCTTGTAAGATAAATTGTCGTGGCAATAATTTAGCAGTAATTTAAATGCGCTCCCCTATCTCAATTGTGCCAGGACAGTCAACCATTTTGTACGTTGGGTATCCTCGGAATATGAAAAATTATTTTATGGGTTTACGCATGGGAAGCAGGTTGAACAACTCTGGTCTAACACTACAGAACTGTTATGCACTGCGCCAATGGCGAGTCTTTCTGTAACTGCTTTACCAGATATGCTGTAATTTACATATTAATTAAAGGAAACTTTGTACTTGTTCTGGCGATGTTTACTTTAGGCAATAAGAGGCACAGATACTCAGTTTTCCACGTTTGTTGTAAAGATGGAAGAGGTCTGTCTGATGGATATCACTGCAGATTTCTCTTATCGATTCAGTGACTCATGACAAACCCACATTCGCCTGTCGAGTGCCACGCATGTCAGGATACTTACAGGAGGAACACAGCAACATGATCGCTGAGGACCCAAAACGCAATTACGCTTAATCTTTCTATTCATCGAGGATAAGGAACGGAATATGTGCAGAGTTTATCTTAGAAATGTATATTGCTGGACACTGGGTTGTAACAGTTTTTGCCAAGTTTAATGTTCCTTGTGGTACACGAAAATGGACAACGAATTGACGATCAGAAAGGATATTCTTATTTGAATGTCAGAGGCCTTTAGACGTCAGTACTTCCTTAGAGGCTTGACAGTAGAGCTGCGATTCCTGGCAAGGGTTGGTTGCAGTTTACGTTTTTGACGGAATCTATCTTGACTTCGATGAATATGTCGTAAGGTTCCTTCCTTACCACAATCAAGCGCCGAGATATTGGGAATGTGTTCAGGCCAATATCTGTGCCTCGTGTGTGTAGGAATAACGCAATGATTAGCACAGGAGAAAGACCAGTTTTCCTGTGCCTCCTACCACATCTCAATTTATTTATGAAGTATTCAGTCGTCCGGAATATTTTATTTTCAGATTTCCTTACTGGTGCCACCTTTTCGGAGGAGTTTTCTGCTCCATTCTTCAGGACAGTACAATCCTTCGATCTACCCTTAAGATGGAAGCAGCGGGTATTACTTAATTGCAGCCGTTTAATGCTGTTATGAGAGTGATTAATGTGTATCTCAGAATCGTACCAAATGCACAAACACGTTGTGTGAACGAAATTCAAAATACTTAATCACCAGCAATCAAAGCATTCATGCACATTCTGGATGTGCACATGTGTACACTCTGAATGTGTATTTTTATGGTTTGTAATTGACTACTGGTTGCACAAGTGGCGGTCCCAGTGGCCGCGCCTTCTAAGGCGTAGGTCTGCGGCCACTTGCCTGCTGAGATCGTGGGTTCGAAACCCATCGCGGGCATGGATGTTTGTCTGTTGTGATTGTTGTGAGTTGCCAGGTAGAGGTCTCTGCGACGAGCTAATCACTCGTCCAGAAGAGTCCTACCGACTGTGGTGCGTCGTTGAGTGTGATCTAGAAACCTCGTGAATGAGGAGGCCCTGGCCAACTGGGGGCTGTCGCGCCAAACAAACAAACAAAAACAACTGGTTACACAAGTAAACAGAACAGATCAACCAGCTTAAAATGCAGAGTTGTGAATGTCACGGCAACAAGTACATAGGCCTGTAAGTACATATGCGTGTAAATACATAGGCCTGTAAATACCTCTATGCTTCAAATTTTTAAAAGAGAGTGAAGTTCTAAGTGCCGCTCAAAACGTATTTTATCTGCCTGCAATATCATTTTCATGAGACTGCTTTTCTTCTTGAAAGGAAAAGAATGGCGTTGTCAGTTCGCCACATTCTGAATATATTTTCTCCATATCAAATTTTGAACCAGTTGGCCGAGTTCCACGAAACCCAGTATAAATTTTATGTCAATGGAGAGACACTCCGCACCATTGCTGTTTAATTTCATACAGTCTACAATAACAACATTACCGACATTACAAACAGAAAGGCTGTTGCAGTATTACAGTACTTTATTTTCGGCCCCTGAAGTGATGTATGGTCTTGGGGAAAGTAGACTTATGCAACTTTAAGATAGTCATTTTGTAAAAAATTCAATTATAATACGGCAACCATAACAAAATGTTTTTCAACTTAAGGTTGAACGAACTATTATAACTAGGCAGATGAAACTATATTATTCACACACTACGTATGCAAGATTATTGTCAATACAACAATCCCAAATATGGCGATGTTGTGAATCTTTGAGGTTTTATAAAAAAAAAACATTGAGTAGAATGGGTCTCTTCAGAATCTGCACTTTATAATTTCTTCAAAAATATAAAAAAGCAATAATAATTTAACAGACAGCGAAGGTCTATAAATTTATACAATGAGAAGGAACATCTTGTGTGTTCTGGGAAGTCATTCTTCTGTTTGCTCGATTCATTTTTGTGCAACGTAACGGGAGTAAGAATTAATTTCTGAAGTCAGATTTATAGCCAAAGAGGAAAGATAACACGTGGCTGTCACGTGGTACAGTCTCGTGCCTCCATACTGAGATGATACACAAATGCCCTGTGCTTCCTTCCATAGGTTCAGGCAGATGTTTCCAGTCATCTTCAAACGGAAATAAAGAAAAATACAAAAAACACAATACAGTGAACTTAATAGGTGAATACTGTTATGGGTGGAGCAAGAATAGTGTACTCAGTATAGCAACTAGGCTATGGGCTGGCCGATCTGGGGTTCGTTTTCCGGCAGAAGCAGGAGATTTTTCTCTTCTCCGAATCGTCCAGACCGGCCGTGGTGCCAAACCAGTCTCCTGTCAAATTGGTACCGAAGTTAAAGCACCCGGGACGTGATGTAAACAACCCACTTTCATCTGGCGCCGAGGATTAGAATGAGTATAGCTATACGTCTATTCTATCGCCTAATAGCGTGAGCAAGGAAAACTTTATGTTTACTCAGTTACGTGCGAATTAGGAAACAGCCAGGACAATTGGTTGGGATAGGAGAGGACTCAAAAAGAATGGGCATTAACTAAATTAATTCCCATTTATTTGTATGTTATCTTCATATATTAACTATTTCCACAGTGAAACTTGTAGGCCTATATATATATATATATATATTTATTTATGTGTGTATGTATGTATGTATGTGAGTGTTTGTATTTACACACAGATACACTTGACTCAGTGATAAGGCTTTCGCTTCTTATTCGGAAATGGAGCTTACGAATTTCGAATTACCGTGATCCAGGCATTGCATAGCTTTCCTTACTTTTATTAGGAGAATAAATCAATACTGCCTTGTGATAATCCTGAATGTGTTGCAGCCCATAGAGTTTGTCTTCTTACTTTTCTTTATACTCTAAAAAAGTCCAATCTGTACGTTTGATACAGAGTCGTTGCAGAAAATATATACAGTTAAACCAAATATTGTAATAATAGCAGTAGTAATAACAACAACCACAAATGCAGGCTGTCAATTTGATAAGAAAGTGGATCACATTATAACTGCATGCTGAATATTAGCGAAAGAACAGTACATAAAGAGTCAAGATAAAGTTTGTGCTCAAACCCACTTTAACTTATGCAAGGAATCAGGAATAAAATTAGAAGATAAACACCGGTATGAGCTCGTACAAAAATTAGTAAACAAGCCATGAAGCTAAGGTACCCATATTATGGAATCAACAAGTGCAAACTGACAGAACCATCACTAAAAATAAACCGGTATCCTAATCCGTGATAACGAAAAAAGAACATGCATGTTTAAAGATTTTGCAGTTTCAGGAGACAGAAATGTGATCAAGAAAGAAAGTGAGGGGATTCCAAAATATGAAGACCTTACAATAGAAAAATATCGCATGTGGAATGTAAAAACAAAAGTGATAATAGTAATAATACGGCAGCTGAAACCATCTCAAAATCATTCAGAGAGTACCTGAGTAACATACATGGACAGCACGAACTCGAGGACCTACAGACAACAGCCATATTGGGCACTACACACGTACTGCGGAAAGTACTAGTGTAAAGTTACAAAATACAAGTATTCAGCATGGGAAATAACATTGCATATGGGTTTACCATATATTGAAAATACAGAATAGCTGCAATTATACCCTAGAAACGTGGTTTCTTTCAGGTATATAATTGTAAATGTCCTAATAATAATAATAATAATAATAATAATAATAATAATTTAAATAATATTTACTGTAACATCTGCAACAGGCAATAGTGCCAAAGACAATAAAAAGTAGTTATAAAATACTGCCATGCAAATTTATTTGTTACTGATCAAATTAGATGGTGCGAAATGAGTATATAATTAAGGTAATACTTGTGATGTGGACTTATACTTTGTATTTTTACAGAATATTATTTTTGTTATATGGGCCGGCATTCATTATGCATGGACGCGATGACAACTCTATCAGTTATGTTATACACTGTGGTCGGAAACCTTAAGCGAACAGGAACAGCTCGTATGTCGGCATGGGAATTTAACGTGAGAATGTGGACTGGACTTGTCCACGTCACATTACTACGCAATCTCTTGAACTTCTTGGTAGAATAAGGTATTCATCAATGAAGGACAACAAAAGGCACTAATATAAAGGTTCTTTATAAGATCGCACTTTGATCTGCCACCTCAAATTCCAGCCAAACATAAACGTGCATTTTACGACAGGCAGTTTCAAAACTAAGGTAGGGATTTTAAGGACATTCTAAACAGCCTGTAATTTCTCGTCCATCGTTCAGCCACAATGAAGAATTGCTTTAAGAATCAGCTGAGAGAACAAGATACTTCTATACTAAACCCCAACTCGATGCATCAATGTCTGAAATTTATTTTATTGGAGTAACAATCTACATGTTTCGGACGGTCTTTCCGTCCACCATCTAGCAGGCAGTCGGCAGTATCTGTTTGACATATGCCTGTTGCAGCATGTACAGTCTTTAACTCCTGATGATGGACGGAAAGACCGCCCGAAACATGTAGAGTATTACTCCAATAAAATAAATTTCAGAAATTGATGCATCTGGTTGGGTTTTACTATAGAAATACAGTGTGATTCTGTCACTAGAGGCCCCATACTATTTATAGACAATAGTTTGGGGCCTCTAGCGACAGAATCGCCCTGTATATTACGATGCACTGCCCTATGAACCTCAAAAAGAATAAGATACGTTGAATTTTAAATCGGGTCTTCCATCTCTTATAAGAAGACAGGCATACCCCCTACAGGGCTCGTAGTCCAGACGGCTCCATTAGGCTTAGCCGAGGACCTGGTACGAATTAGGTTATCCACTGATAAAGTAACACTAAAGATGCCTCTACGTAGATTTTAATGTCATGAATGTTTATTTTTTGTGTCTTGTTATAGCCTCTATAGTTTAAAGTAGACGATTTCAAAAAAACAAACAAACACCGATGAATGTACATCAATGTGATATTCTGCTTTTACACAACCACACCAAGATGGAAATCTGTGAACTGTAAATAACTAATTACGATTGTGACGAACTGTTCTTTTAGGAAACAGTAACGTACTTCACACAAGTTTGTTCGTTGTAAGTACAGCATCATATTTTTGAGAAGTCAGAACTAACATATTCACCGATTGAATAAACAATGAATATTAAAATTCGTTCTTTGCTGTTCTTATACAGACTGAAAGCACATCAAATACCTATGTACATACACATAGGCCTTTATAGGCTTCATACATTTCATTGACGTAGCTCTACAATAGTATTTTAAAGAAAGAGCAAACTTCGTTTCAACGCAGTCTGAACTCAACCAAAACACTGTTACGGTTTTTCGCGTGGGAGGGGCTGAAGTAATTTTGCTGTTTCGTACAGTATATAAACCAAGATTACATTTTTCTTAAATTACGTATTTCGAAAACGTTGCAAGTATTTACCTTCCTTCGAATTGAAGAACAATAGAGTCGGAGATCTTATTTATTGATGGTAATAATGATGTCAATCGTTGCCTTAACTCTTTTGTGGTTGTACTGACTAATTGCACTGTAATTTTATTCGATATTGTCCAGTGACTAAAGGAAATGTTTATAATATATCCCCCCCCCCTTTTTTGGTGAGGTATCTCTGTCAACGTCTTCAAAAAATGCGTTCTCATTAATCTGACACATATTTTTATTCCAGCTGTTGTCATAGTAGATATAAATTAAAGAGCCAAAATAATAGATGTTAAATATTAGTCTATACAGATTATCGAATTAAATTCATTTCTGGTTGTGTTTCTGTGTTTGAATTTTTTGGGTTCTTAGGTTGTCAGTAAATTTTTTTTTTTTTTTGCAAGTGTTATTTTATATTTTGGTCCGTTCTGGTTACGAAATTACAAGACGGGTTGTTTTCTAGTATCAAAAACCGCCTACACCCACCACTGTTTTCTTGCTTGATACTGCTTAATTAACTGCACGATCAGCTCATGAGGCCACTGTGACTTGTAAGAACACTAGTCAGTGGAAATACGTACACTGCTAAATTCAGAATTTACACATACACGCAGACACACACACACACAAACACACACATACACACCCCCGGTACACTTTCCTGCAACGCGAGTCTGTATATGAATACTCATTTATTAAACTGAGTAATTGTGTTAACCAAAGGGATGGGGCATATGTGTGCGTGTGGGTATATGTGTCTATATATATATATATGTGTGTGTGTGTGTGTTATACACACATACACAGGCGCGCACACATAAACACACACACACACACACATGTATATATGAGGCTGTTATACCAATAGACGTTTAAGAGCACTTTCCTCGGCTTAAGAAACAAAGTGCAGAAGGTTGTGGAAAGTAGAAAAAATATTGACATAAGCAAGACGATTTATAGCGTCCGAAAAAAACAATTACGTGTTGATATTTGAAATAACAAAAGGAAGTGCTCGTTGCAGTTCGGAGAACTAGTGTTAGAAACGCCATCCTTGTGTTTCTTCCGTTGCCTACCAGACACAACACAGATCGATCGTGCGCGGTGCAGAGGCGATGTCGCAGGGTCTCAGGCGTTGCCCTAGGTCAGAGACACCCTCTCAGAACCAATAGAAACGGAAGTTTCTGAGCGGAGGTTGAGGTACAAGACACAGTGGGAGGAAATGCCAGCCAGACGTCCATCTATTGATCTAGTATCTAGAAGGCGGTGGGCCGATAGATTATGAACTGAAGGAGAGTCAATATATTATTAAAGAATATGGGATTGATCCCTGTTTGGACTAGGGAGGGGAATGGTGTACAGTCACTCACAGAATTTTCTCGAAGGTAGTTACTTGGTTGAAAAATTTCTGTCGTGGTAATCATTATTTCGAAATATAATGGATGGAGTAAGTAGACAGTAATGCATAATAATTAATTTCATGCTACGCACCTGTCATTTGCAGATTATGCTAGTAGAATGCTTACTGCAATTCTGTTCAGAATATTGTGCTTCACGCCCACGACACAAGAAGGGAAAAGTTATCATGTACGCCCACGGTACTCGCTGAATACGCAGCTGGGTAGGCGCAATAACCAATCTAGAGCTTTGGAAAAGAAAATATTTATTATCCATGCCTGTAATCTAACCACGATTCCTCAGTCGATCAACCGTAGCCTATTTGTACTGATTGAGCTGTCTCGACTGCCAGGCCTGAAGTTCTCAAATCCTTAAAACAAAATTGAAAAACTACAAATTAAGGGACACAATTACAGATATAATACAAAAGTTTTTCTAGGTCTCTGGTAGTTTTGAGCACTGGTCAGTAGAACTAACCGTAATCCCAATGCTGGAAGCAGCTGTTGTTAGCAGACATTATTTTTGCCCGATGAGATACTCCTACTGAAGTACTTTCGAGTGCACTTTGACAAACGCAGAATAGTTATATGCTGTCTGTTGCTATCGAAATACAGACGTAATGTTCACTGCATTGACACTTTTTGTACTACTCAGATGTTTATATTCTGTACGGCACTTTTACCGTTACAATTTTTTTTGTGTCTCTTGCGAAGTAAGTATGAATATTTCCGTCTACTGGACTGTAAAGATAAAAGTAATCTCGTAATGTATAACTTTACTCATTCTTAACCTCGGCCCTAGACGGAGTAGGGTGGTCGGAGCCCCGCCTTAGCTGTTTGATCTTCGAAGGAGAGCGCTGGTTCGGTGAGGCCCAGGGCCGCTCTGAAAGAGTGTGGAGACGAGAAAAACCTTTGTCCCGAGCTCGGTTTGAACTCCGAACCATCCAGCCCATAGCCAGTCGCTGTACCGCCTACTGGACTACCGTGTACCACCACTGAGGCAGATGAGTTCACATCTTCACTTACTGCTGCAATTTCAACCTGCATTTTCGTGATCGCTATTCTGGGTTGCAATATTACGTTTAATTATGCATATTGTACTTTTTCCGTCCCATATGCCGTTTCAAAAGTCAACATAAAAGCGAAAATGTCCCTGTGATGCCATGAGGTATATGGGGCGTTGAAGGTATGCCTCCAGGTATTCTTAATTTCGGCACTAGAGGCAGAGCCGACGACAGGGAGGGGAAGCCGGTAAAAATTACCGGGGCTCGGCTGTCCGGAAGGGGCCCGAGGCCCCTGTATCTTGCAAACGTTTTTGTCTGTCACGGTACTATCATTATTTATCGATTGTACTGATTATCCCTCTCAGACCAAGCCCAAGTCACTCTGCAACTAAGAGTCGGCCTTTCCGATTCAGTGTAAATATTTGAATCTGGTCAGCCCTTGCTGCGGGACCTGAAAAAGTTTACATCGGGACCCAAACCCGCTCTCGGTGGCCCTGACTAGAGGGATTTCAGTGGCCAGCTTGATGCCCCTGCCGCTTTAGCAGCGGCAGAAAAGCCAGCCATGTTTTGAATAGGAGGCTGAGTAAAGATTTAAGTTGCTATAGCGTTTCGTCGTGTTTGGTATAAACGTGAAACCTGTCTGTCACAATGAGATTAAAACAACTCTGAGGGTCTTCGATAGTAGGGTGATTAGACAGGTTTCTGAACCTAACAGGGAGAATGTGGATAGAAGCCTGGTTAAGGAACTACATGATTTGTGCTCCGCACCAGGTAAAAGTATTGTGATAAAATCGTGGAATATATGATGAACGGTGAATGTTGCACGCATGGGAGAGAGGAGGAAAGCGCACAGGTTTATTTGGAAAACGAAAAGAAATCGCTTGTAAGATATAGTCGTAATGGTAGGATAATATTTAATGGATCTCGCGAAATAAAATAAGAGCTTGTGGACTGCATTTATTTGCATTAAGTTACTGATGAACGGCAGGCTATCATGAACATGGTAACGAGCATTTGAGATCCGTAATGTATGATGAATTTCTTGACTCTGTCCGTGGAGTTAGTCGTTGGTGACTAATGTGTGCTCAGAGCATAGGCCTACGCCTTTCCGGGAGCTGTTCCTCTCGTATTAGGGTAGCCGTTTGTATTTATACAGACAGAAGTTTGTTATTTTGTGTTTATAATATTAATGGCGAATATTGGGTCAATTCCTGTACCATCTGAATGTTAGGCTAATACGCTGAACATTACACCACCCACAGTTGTTATACGTAGAATACCCCAGAACTGGTGTCTGTGACAAGGACTATCAATTTATACGGTGCGTGTTTCTCAGTCCTTATGCAGGATATCACCGTGGCAACAGTAAGAAGAGTAGAAGACCCTTGCATTCACAACTTAGCCGCAGGGTCACGTGATGGGGTGTTGTTACGTGCTATGCGTAACTGTGTTTCTTATTTGTTTTGAACGACGGTCTTGGCAACCAATTATGGTGCCAGCAGGCATTTTAAATGCTACTAACAACCTCGAAGTATTTCAACTCTGTATTGATTAGGTGTAAATAGACATTAGGATCCTGCTGGTTTTGATTCTGTTTTGAATATTAATACTCTCTTGAAGCGAGTTCTGTAGGCAAGGTTTAAAATGAACATGGTACCCCCGTCTTTAAGGTTGAAGTTAGTAAAATGAGAATTGGGTCGTTCCATATAAGTAATTGTTCACTCATTTCCCCGATTAGATTAAAAATAGGATAGCATATTCGTCTCGAAACATCGGTCACACATTCAATGAAGACAACATCCAATGACAGCATCTACATTAACATTACAGCACTCTAAAAGGTAAGGGTAAAGTGATGCCGTTACAGGCCCGGTGTGGCTCAGAGGGTGGGTACAGGTATAGCTCTGCTCTTCCATGACCACGACACTAGAAGGGGGTGACTGGTCAGCAGCACGCCCCAGCCGCACTTTACCCCCGGGAAGACCTGCTACCCATTGTACAGGAGGCTGGGTGGGCCCCAGGGCCGATCTGGACGGGCGGAAAATCTCGTCCTCACCGAGATTCGATCCCGGACCTCCAGTCCGTAGTCAGTCGCTATACCGACTGAGCTACCCGGCCCATTAAAGCACTCTAAAACCTAAAATTAGCAAGAGACGTGCCTTTTTGTTGGATTGTCTGGCTTCGTTGGAAGGTGAGCATGAGGCGTATTAGGTCACTGGGATGAAGACACGTCGAATGGCTATTTGCGATTGTAATAAAGCTTAGTACCTGTGAAGTGTAGCGATAATCGCCATCATCTTGAATAACTGCACACAACAGTGTCATTGTCAAGCAGCTAATAGTCGCTGCTCAGGTGTATTCCATGTTCAAGATTCTTCATCCTTGATGATGGCTGTAGGCAGCATTTGGCTCCGAAACTACTAGGACGAAAACGGAAATGTTGTTTGATTATTCTCCGCCATAAAAGCCTGAGAACTTGTACTGGCGGAACTAACTTGAAGTGTTGTTAGAAGCCTTAGTTTTGCATCTTGTGTTACAAATGTGAAGACGAAGGGCAGCCTAGAAACTAATCTGCCAGACACCAGATTGTGTAAAATTATACCAGTAGAAATGTGTGCAGAAGTATCTCTTACATATTAATAATTACAAACTACGATGGCCTTCACAAGGAGACAGTTCGGATATTTGTACCTTGAAATATCAAGCACTTCTCTTAGGGGAAAAAATAGCGCTTGTGTTTTAGGCAAAATGCATAAATTAAACGCGTAATGAGGAGATAATATCTGTCCGTCTTTCATTGTATATGTTTGTTTAGCCTCTGAACTTAGCCCTGTTGAAACATTTTCAATAACAGTTCTTACTGGCGCCTGTACTAAAATTTGCTGGGCGAATTTGTGTCTCACTTTTCGGTGCGGTGTAGCCCATAGTTGACATGAACTTCAAATTAAAACTATATCTTCTTATTATTTTTGTTCTTAATTGGTACCACAGTCCAGTGCGGACTTTCGCCTCTTTAATGGAATTCTCGAAGTCAGCTCTGTCCGTTGACCTCTCTTTCCAGTTTGTAATTTTTCATTCACTAATATCTGTTAGTGCACAGTTCCACTATACGTTTTTTGGTTGTCCTCTTAGTAGATTTACGTGAGGATTATAGTTAAATACCTGACTTTTCTTTTTCTATCCATTCTATTGCCATGATCAGTCCAATTCAAAAGACTAATTCTGAAAAATGTAAGTACATGTCAATCTGCAGACAGCTGTATTAATTCTTTTTTAATTCGCATTCTCAAATTTTCATTTAATTCCCCCAAAACATTCTTCTTAAGACTTTTCCTTCAAAAGCAGCCAGCCATTTAGTAATGTGTTTATTATTGAAATCACATTTATTTTATATAAAAGAAAGCTCTTCACCCTGCAGAATATCCGCACTTGACATAAACTACAGAGCCTTTGTTATACACATCTACAATTTCTATTGAGACCATTTTCCACACGGTTAATGTTTAATGGACGTGCATTACAGTAAAATTCTTATACTGCGCAATATTCTATTGAAATTTGCATGCAGCGCCACTGGCTTTGCTGAAGTGGATTTCGTTTGATTCTGCGGTAAATAAAGACTATAATCAGTACTATGAACATATTAGCGAAGAATTGATTCGCATTGCTGTCGTCTTACAACAAAGATAAACATGTCTCTATCCTGATGATAGAGACAAGACGTTTCTCCGAAATACATGTACCGGGCGCAATAACTGCGCGTTTTCACCCACCCAGATGGCTACAAGTTCCGTTCTGGACTCCATGAAAATCTTAGATCTGGTCTAAAATATGTCCATCTACGCAACAGGTCCGGCTTAATGCCAACGGTCGATCTGATGACCCGGTATAAAGCTGAAACCATTAGTGACTGTGGTGGCCCCTCATTTTACATATTAAATTTATATCTAATTTGTTTATCAGAAACGAAGTAATGTAATCATCACCTTTCTGGATTCGCTAAGTTTGATCGAAAGAAGAGTACGGACGTAAGATCGCACAGATGAAATGAAGCTTAGAAAGATCAGACGAAAAATATTGGTATAGGTAAGTGGCCGTGCAGTATCGGCCACAGCAAGAGTGAGAAAGATGAATCTCGACACAATCCCTAGAATGACCAGAGCTGAGGTAGGTAAAAGGTGGTGTGTGCAGAAACGGATTCAAATTGTGGAGAAGTTCAGTCATTCCGATAGAGCCCGACATTATTTATCCGCGTTATAAACGGACGGTGCGAAAAATGTAGCTATGATCTTCGTCATGTTTGCTTGTGTAGCTACATAGGACAAGAGGAAAATTGAAATCACACTCCTCAAAGGGTTTACACGGGAGTTTTTATTGCGGTGTTTCAGTAAAATTCGTCCACATGTTCCAGCTCTGGTTAAATCAATAACATTAACGAACCCCTTACGTCATGGGTCTCATAACCTGCAGCCTGCCTGTTTGAATTATTCGGCCCGCTGTCACATTCGTATCGGTTGTATAGACCGTAAAACATACACAATAATTTAGGCGGTTAGGTATACACTTATTGTTATTTTGCACTTGCGGTCCGCGAACCAGCCCACAATACCGGGTGTGGCCCCGTGCCTTTCATGAACATGCAAATCGCTTTCTGTTCGCATCTCGAATCAAACATGCTGCATATTTCACTGAATGAAAACTATTATACATGAACTGTGTAGAAGATGCGAAACACTCACAGTTAATAAGCCTTCTCAAAGTCTTGCCGTTTTCACAGAAATTAAACAAATGGGATCCAACCGACCAGAAATCTTATGCTACGGATACGTTGCCTAAATTACATACTTTAACAAAATTATGTAACCTATTCAAAAATAAATGACTTAAAAATTTTGTTTTGACGGAAATGCATAACACCTCATTAAATTTATTCGTTGCTCTCATTTTATTGATCGTTTACATTCTGCAATACTATTTTAATCGGAATTATTATCATTCTACCTGTTGTTTTGTGTGGAAAAGGAAAATGGTCAATAGTGGTATAATAAGGACGTAGACTGAAGGTTTGACAAAATATTTTTATGTCTTCAGAGTACACTCACGTGTTTGGTAAAATGTCGCGTTTATTTACATAACATTTTTCTCCTACATGGTTCACTCCTCGTGACAAAGCTGAGAATTTAGTGTACTTTGATAGAGTGGAAATATTTTGTCCAGTTCTGCAGTATTTCAAGGTATAAAAATGGTCTACTTTAAAAACAGTGAGGGTGCTTGAGAAAAGATTTCTAAGGGAAATACTTGGAACTGAGAAGAATAAAGTCACAGGCGGCTGGAGAAAATGACATACTGTGGAGTTTCGTGATTTTTAATCTTCACCATTTCAGGAAGGGCGAAATTGGTTGCACCTCTAGCATGCATGCAATAGGCAAGCAATAAATAGAAAATTGTGGTCGGGAGGCGTGAGGGAAGGAATGCGTACGACAGAGTCATGTTCAGATGGGAGAGCAATAGAAGTCAAATTGCAAAAAATGTTCTTGAGTATGTACGTCTTGGAATACGCACTGCTGGGGTCCTTTCGATCGGGGTAATGAACCTCTGGGATCCTTCAAAGACAGTATTTCTTGACGTGCTGAGTGACTGTGAATTTTCAGGGACTCTTCTTAGTGGAGTTAGTGTTAGGCCCTAAATCGCGTAACGGTGTAACAAAGAGTCCATTAGAGTAGGTAAGTGGTACAAGACACCCCTTTCTGTTAGGCAACAGGTACATTATCCGCGCATTTCTTAGCGTGAAAGGACAACCCTCCATTCAGTACTCACCCCTTCCTGTCAACCCTTTCCCTGCGCCTCCACCTCCCCCCGCGTCTATTGTAACTAAATAACAATAATAGGAATGTGCAGGAAGGGTCAAAGGGTTGCGCTGATCCGGGTAATAGTCCTGCAACAGCGGGGACGCTAAACAGGCGTAAACAACCACAGCAAGTGCACTTGTCGTTACCAGGAATCAGGAGTTAAAGTGGCACAAGTGTGCAGGGTCATTGTGATGCGCTTTGCGGGGAAGATGAGACCACCACGCTATTCCGAAGAGTTTGGCTCGAATAACCCGGTGACGCGGGGCAATACCCTCAAGAACGGAGTGCTGAACTGCACCGCTGTGAAAGCACGAATCTTGCTCTGATGGCTTGATGGTTTGTCTGACCAAATTGAATGCAGGTGTTCGAATTCAACAGCTATTCGAAACGTTTTAATTCCGTCGTATAAGTATGAAAGTGTCCCTTGTACTAGGACCGGCTTCGGTCAGTCTGTGCAGTGGATAGGCTACGGACTGGATGACTAAGAAACTGGGTTCGGTTTAAGACAGGAACAAAATTATTTTTCTTCACAGTAGCTAGGCCGGCTGCGGTAACAACTCATCATTAGACAATGGATGTCCAGACAACGCGGACGGACAGTGCAGTTAACCACTCATCTTCACTTAGTGCGAAGGTCCAATGTGTAAAGCTAAACCACCATTTTGCTTAACCTCTTAATTAAATATGAGAGCAACTTCACTTTGTCATGTGTTGCTAGCATGTGTATCAGTTGGAAGTATGCAAGAAAATGAAAAGCTGAAGTAGACAAGGCAGTTACAGTTAAACACACTTTATGCGTTTCAAATACGAATGCGAATGTTCTGCCTTGTAACATAATCTGGGTACAGCTAATTAAGTAGTTCTCTGACTACAGAAATTGAAGTTTATAAACTGCTATGAAAGATAGCCATTGGATTCGAAACACAACATGCTTGAAGCCAGTCCAAATTATAAAATTTGGTTTCGCTCGGACACTCTTATCCACTTCAATAAAAGTCATCATAATTAATTTCCTTACCAAAATCGTGTGTTTTTCTTGTTTCTCTTACAGGATGTTGACATGCAATTGACTGCGAGCTTCATTGTCATAAAGGCAATGAATGAAGTTCTAATGTTCAAATATTGGCCGGAAGACTAGCTACTCTGTTTAAAATTCTTCATAGATTTCTTTAGCTATACCAAGAAAATGGGACATAATGCCTCTAATTAAGCCACTTATACTTACTTCCTGATCTTTTGTAATGCATTATTTAGCACTCCCAGTACCACTGGACAATGCTTCTGACGGCGTCGCTAAATAAGCTATAATAAATGTGTTGATTATCACGTTTGTTGACTGGAATTAATCTATTCTTTAACAAATGTTTCTACATAACTCAAATCCCTGAAATGAGCTTTCATTTTGTCGTATGCCATTTTTCTTATAAATGCTTGTTAACACTGGAAGAAAGGGTTCAGTGGACTACAGCCAGCGAATGAATGTTGAAGGGACAACATAACTAGAATAAGGGGTTAACACGACCTTTCTTCCTGAGGTTATTGTTCATACAGAATAGAATACAAACCGTGTGAAAAACTGCAACCCTGTCACAGTCACGTAAGACACGTAGTGAAAAAAAAGGCGGCTTAATTCACAAGAAAAATTGGTGACTGATAAATGGTGCGGTGCAGGAAAAATAGTAAGTGGCCTTCCCGGATTTCAAGGCAAATTTTGTATTTAGTAACCCTGAACATTTTAACATTTTATACCCTATTAGGTTAATACTTGATAGAATATAATAGGAAATTCTTAGGACGTGTGTGTCAGCGGAACGTCAATGTAGCGGTACGTACTGCTTATCAGAAGTTGGGCGTGTTTGCAAATCAAAGTCGTCCATAGACATGAACGATTCTCATGTCGACAAAGCGGATTTTTCTTTGACAGACTTCACGTTTGAAGAGAAACCTGCCTATCGCAGAGGGATGCTAAGGGCTTTCCTTTAGGTATAGCTACAGTATTTGTGGAAGCCAAGATAAAGCTGAGAGTCGCGTAATTCTCTTATCGCTTCCATACTGTTATGTCCGTACTGCTATATCTATTTAAGTGCACATTGCTGTTTCTGCAAGTCCGTACGTCTGTAACTGAAAGTCTACACTGCTACATCTGTGAGTTTCGGGCTCATAGATGTAGCAGTGTAGACTGCAAGTCCCTTTGACGTGGATGCACCGAGAACTAACTCAGTTTTCTTTCTGAACGGAATGGACGAATTTTGTAAGTCCACGTCGACCGAAGCTGCTGTGGAGTGCACACATCGGAGGTTGGGCTAGGCCTAAGTTTTACAATGGGTAAATCGCCTTCACAGTGAATCTGACAATTCATCCAGTCTGTACCCAAAATTAGTAATGCATGGAGCCTAACACCCATGTTAAGATGCTTACTTTTTATTTTCCAAGAAGTTAATTAGGTAAAATCCCTTCCGGAAATCGAAGGTTGGTCTCCGTCCCAAGCAAGCTGACTTAAACTCCTTACTGTTTACATTTATTAATATAACTTAAGTACTTGATTTTGCCATTCCCTTAGCTAAAGAAGTATCTCAGCCAATAGAGTGAAGGGTGGACGACTGTGAATCGTGGTTCGATTCCCAGGACAGAAATGTTTCTCTCTACCACCTCCTCTGCAAAGAATGTCGGAATTTATTTCCTTGAATGTAAAACAGCCGGAGCGTAAAGATGAATATTTAGATTTTTTAATATAGTTAAGAATAAGGTTGTCCTGACATAGTCTCCATGGAGACAGTGAAGTTCAATCTACCCCCATTCTTATTAAACACCACGTCATGTAAACACGTGGGGAGTGGACTAGCAGCTCCACGCATTCTTCATTTCTGTATTGAATGGGGATGAATGGTCAGATTCACAGGCCAAAGGGCCCTTGTTAAATATGTGAGACCCCCAATCCGGTCTGGATCCTTGTGGGTTGTCTGAGTGCAGATCATGAAGGCAGAGGGAAGAGTGAAGATAATGCTGCTCTCATTCTTACTGTCGGCACTAGATGGGATCAGCAGTCAGTTTCAGGTCGCGGCCGCTTTAACTCCAACGAAAGGTTTCCGGTACGAATTGCGTCGGAGGCTGGGTGGACCACAAATTCGGTGTAGACGTTGTGGAGAAGACAATAATCCCGTACCCTTTTCAGAAGAAGAGACCCTGTCCTAATTCAATCAGTCCGAGGTCTAGTAATGATATATAACTGGTGAAGTATAATGAGTTTTACTTTACCTTCTAGCTATATTACATTCGGATCTGAAAAGCACATACTTATAACGTTGTTTCGCAGTAGGGTTACATTTACTCTAGCCACCCTTATCTGTCGTCCGAAAGCATCTAACAATTCGATTTATTGAAACAGGCTTTTAAATAGTCCTGCTGTGGCTATTACAAACACAGAAATAGACAAATAGTACCCATAGACAAACTGAATGCCTATATATATATATATATATATATATTATTTAACAGTGAAGAAATCAGAAGAAACCTCTTACACACTGTGGGGCAAATTTCAGTCCTTTCCTTCTCCAAGCACCAAAATCCTTCTTGAGAAGTTATAGAGTTCCTCGGACATTCGAGAAATTCCCTCCATTTTATGGAACCCGCAAGTTTATTACCATGAAGACTGAAGTATTGTCGGATGTCTCTACGTCGTTGGACGAGTAGTTCCGACGTTTTTGATAGATCGTTGTACTTTCGGCTTCAGCATCCATTAACCACTTGGATCTTCATGAGCACCGCTGTGTGGACCTCACACCTCGCCTTCATTACCGTGTTCACAAGAGCTCTCCCTTATTCGTATCCTGAGCCACACTAACGCAGTACATATCGTCCAATTCGATTTACTTAAGATCCACTTTAATATTACCCTCCTTCCTATACTTACATCTACATGTCCTCTCTTTTCTTCGTTTTCAGCCAACAAAACAACGTCATGCACTTTTCTTCTCCCAGTACATGTCACATGCTGCACCCATCTTATCTTCCTTTATATGATCAGCCAAGTAATATTTGGCCACGAATGCAAGACACTCAGTTCCTCATTACACAGTTCTCACCATGCTTCTCGTATGTTTTCCTTATCAGACCTAAATCAGCAGCCTATTCTCGAACACAACTCGCCTATTCTTTTCCATAACACGATAGACGAAGTTTCACTGCCATAAAAAACCAGTGCCTATTACTTTTAATATGACTTTTAAGGTAATACGTTATTAGACCCTCATCCAACCTGCAAGCTGGAGGACCACCCCTTGTCATTCTTCAGCGATTTCTTTTTCAGTACATTAGCAGGTGCCCTTCATATCTGGATGCTGCCAGAGGACACGCCATAACGTGAAGCTGATTCCAATTCATATCATTAACCTAAACAAATCTGTAGCATCTGACTTAAGTCAGTCTTGTTCTGCAGAGCAGCAACGTAAACAGATTTGAGGCATCCCTGAAGATCGTCCAGAGAAGGGAAGCCGGGTTCAACGAACGAGTTCTTTTAAAATAATAATTTAAGGAGAATGACTGGAGCGATTTTGAAACCTCGTGTAGTAGACACAAACATGTTTGCCATTTTCTATCCCTACAGACACAAAAATCTTCTACCTGTCTCATCCTTTGTGAGGTCAATGAACGAGTTACCTGGATGCCCTACACATGTACGAAAATATCGTGGGAAATCCCTGTAGATTTGGTCCATGTTTCTGTAGGCCCTACCTGTCACTTCTCGCAGGTCGGTGAACCCATTATCACGCAAGAGAGTCTGTCAGTTTTGAGATCTACACACAGTGGTGGCCGGACTGCCAAGCACTGGATGGTAACATTTGTCTTAAGAATTTTACTGTTTTTCAGATTTAAAAGTTTTATAGAGGGTTGCTTCCGTGTTTGACGTTCTGCCCTGTAAACTTGGACGCCATTAGCTGTGGTTAAGTGTGGTGTCATACTGCTTGTATAATCAAGTCCACTGGAGTATTTTTTCAGCATAACTGAAACTAAAGAAAGAGCCAGAGGAAGAACTGGATCTTCAACATTGCAGTTTAACGTATGCTTTTTCATGCAAGGTTTTAATCGTGTCACACAGACTATAACATTATATGGCGTAAAATTTCTTACCTAAAAACCTTCACCTTTTTTGCCTACATCAGGGGAGTCTGTCGCCGAAAGATTATTTTCTGTTTTCGGTACTGAACTAAAATTTTGTTTGTCACAGATTTTTAAAGGTGATAGTAAAAAGTAGCTACGACACGATGGCTGATAACACGGGACAAAGATTTCTATTAACATTGCAGAGGAAGGCTCGGCCTACGATACTATAAATGTCTCAGTTACAGCAGAGTCTAGTGTGGTAACAGTACAACTGTAGCCCGAAATGCTTCCGCAAGAGCTGATAACAAATACTACAAAACGTGTGAATTTTACGCATGTTTTGACCGACTCTCATATTACTTGGGGAGAAGGTTGTGACTGGACTTCAGACCAAAGGAGTGAGTTTTGAAGGAACGTCGTACTCAGAATGGAGTGAATTCAACCCCTTCTTCTGAGGTCAATAAACAATAAAAGCACGGTAGCAGGGAAACCGTTTGGAAAAAAAAACGTGTTTTGAATGTTGTAGGCTAAAAGTTTTGAAAAGAGAGTGTATTTTTACGTCGTAGTTACACCCTTTCCTTTGGTGACAAAATTCTACACTGTTCATCGAGTTATGGAATTATTTCCAATTCAGGATGTCGTGGGATCGATTCGCAGCTCGTCTATCTTAACAGGTTAATTTATGCCAAGATGACTTTCTTTCAGCCCAAAGTTCACACCTAAAACAAACATTTATTTACCTTAATTAAGTATCTCTTAAACAAGTAGTATATTGTTGCTTTATATGTACTAATTAGCGTCCGTCACTTGCCAAGATTATACAGCGTCTGTGATAATTATGGAACTAGTGAATATGAAACTCTTGATGAATGATACTGGCAGTGAACGAACGAAGTCTACGAGGAACAAATCTTCCGTTACTAACCGCCCGAATCATGACACAGCACTTGGAAAGATTTAATCTCTATCACTCTATGGTCCAGTGATAGAGACTAGATCTTTGTACAGAATCCGCCACATTACGTTCCTCCTGAAGACGGAGAGAGGTACAGTGCCCTACACTTTGTGGATTCTTTTACAAGCGACGATGAACAATTTCTAAATTATCTTATTGTTTATTACTGTATATATATATATATATATATATACCGTATGTAGCATTCTTTAGAGTTGAATGAAGTAAATTTGTTTCACAACAATTGAGTTTATAATACTCAATTGTGAATTGGCACGTATCGCTGGAATATATTGCCGTCATTTTCTGGTCCTGTTTTTAATGTACTATCAGTGACGCTGACTTCTGCATCACACTCACATAACCAATTATAAAGCTTATCGTAAAAGGCTTACGTTAAGCAGATTGTTCCAGCAGTTTATTTAATCTTGTGAATGGTAGACTGGGGTTATAGACCTAGGCCTAGATGGAAGGGTCGTATTAAATTGATCTCAAGAAACTGGAGTGGGAGTATGTGGATTGGATGCATGTGGCTTAAGTCATAAATTATTGGCAGTCTTTTGTAAACGCGGCAATCACATGTCGGATTCTGTAAAGTGTGGGGAATTTCTTTACTAGCTGAAGAACTTTGACATAATTAACACAAACTGTTTATCAAGACTTGAGTTTCTCACAATGGTGCTGCTGATGATTCAAGAATGAATATTGGCGTCTGGGAAGTAGTTATGTTGCCAGGGACAGTGTTGCCTTCATTTCCAGGGTCAAAACGTTCGAGAGAAAGACTGCTTGACCCCGAAGATGAAGACACTACATTCCTCTGAAATGTCAGTAAGCACTCTACAAAAGATACAGCGCCACATCGCCGGGGTCACTATTCTTCAAAATTATGTTATTAGATTTATCTTATTTACTAATGACACGAATAATTTTTCTGTATTTGCTCTAAAAATATTTGCCCTTACTCTCTTGCTTCGGGTGTATAACCGCTATTTCTTTTATGGGGTGGAAGTATTTTAAAAGAGAAGCAGAAAAGGTACAGTTGGCAGAGATATCAATGGTTTTGGTTCCCCAAGGGTCGGCTGAGAAAGACGGCTATATAGGTAGGCGGGATGGCGGCCGGAAGTGGACCGGATTCTTCCCTCGGTCCTCAGGACATTGACACCCACCAAACCTCAGGCATATGTAAGAATTCATTCGCACAATTTTCCGAGACCCTGACAATTCTTTCTTATTCGCTCGACGCCTGCCTTCCGTAAGGAATTCTTATTTGTTTTTTATTATTTCGCTTCCGTCAGCACTCATCCTACACCCTTCCGTTATTTTCCGGTTAGCTGCCGATATACTTTCTTTAGAGTATATTTATCCCTCGCTTTTGGCAGGGATTCGGTACCAAGAGCCACCTTGAAAAATAAAAATCTGCGAACAACTGATGTCCTCCCACAAAACAATGTTTTAATATTTTAATGCTTTTTTTTTCTTTGCAGAAACACTGTGAAATGATCTGCTCTTGTGCGTGCCTTCAGCTCCTTGAACATCATGCGGTATGGCTCAGAGACCTGTTCAAGTTGTCGAATAATTCTGTTTCGCCTGTACATTGAAGGGTCCGAGTAATGTATTTTTATTCTTGGGGCAACCCCGCCAGTTTGCGAAACCGCCAGAGGCGAGGGACAAATGTATTTGACATTTAAATTATTGTTTTGTAGTTTTTGTTTTCACGCTTTATCTTTGTTTTCTTCCCTCTTATTTTTCTTCTTTTGTTTCTTTCTTTCTAGACCTAATTAAATAATTAATTGCTTTTCCGAGGAAGATTATGCCGCACCAAACACCAGTATTCATCTGTTCAAGAAACCCAAAGAACATAAGCCAATATGGGCCCCAGAACCAGCCGTTCAAGCCATTTTCTACGTAATACTATGCTCTTTATCGGACAGTAAACTTATCGTCAGTATTATAAGTATGATGGACGGAAATGTAAAAAATGTCTAGGGGTCTAATTACACTGCGTGAAGAGTACACTTCATGAAGCTCCACATCCTGCATATTTCCGCCAAAACGTCTGCGTGCTATTGGGTTAGACATACTCCTCGGCATCCTCACTCCGGGTACCTCATTTCAGATATACCGGAACAAATCTGACACATCAAAAATGCATTCTTGAAGAAGTTAAGAGTAGACTGAAATAAGGAAAAGCTTGCTATCATTCGGTGCACAATCTTTTGTGTGCCATTTTACAATCCACAAATATAAAGATCAAGATACGCAGAACTGTAATTTTGTCTGTTGTTATGTATGGGTGTGACGCTTGGTCTCTCACATTGAGGGAGGAAAATAGGCTGAGGGTGTTCGAGAATAGTGTGCTTAGAAAGATATTTGGGCCCAAGTGGGGCGAGGTAAAAGACGAGTTCTAAGATTACATAACGAGGAGCTTTCTGATCTGTACTCCTCACCAAATTTTATTTGGGTGATCAAGTCATGAATAATGAGAGGGGGGGGGGGGGGGG